>Ga0131853_10000213_pt1 | contig 103388 bp, 93 predicted proteins | sample TergutLab28metaG_FD_92764 | JGI IMG/M metagenome (GOLD analysis project Ga0131853, IMG submission 92764) | Labiotermes labralis P1 segment gut microbial communities from Petit-Saut dam, French Guiana - Lab288 P1 (version 2) (version 2) | ecosystem: Host-associated > Arthropoda: Insects >...
CGAAGTGAGCGGCTTATGTTCCCACACGCAAACCACAAAATCCTGTAATGTTGGAATTTTTTCTGTGGTGTATCTAAAATATCTCTTATAATTCGGATTCGTTAGATAAGGTACTTGAACCGGGTTGTACATTCTATATTCCCCACAATTATTCGAGTTATTGAGTTGCTAGATCAAATATAAAATTCCTACGTCACCTGCCGCAAAGACAGGCAACGACCAAAATGATTATACCACCCCACCAATCAAACGTCCACCGCATACTGTCATGTTGGCCTGGGGTTCAGGGGGCGGCAGCTTACCCCTGATTTTGAACCGACAGGTTCAAAAAGCTCCCAGCGGGGCGCACACGTTCGTTAGAACGTATAAGTGCGCTATTGGTATAATCACACCAACGGACTTGGGATATGCTACCGCCCTTATTCGGCAAAACAGGGGCAAGGTGTTCTTATTTGCAGAGGTTCACATGCTGAACAAGGAGAAACGACGTCCCAGCCACATGCTAGAACGCCGTTTTTTGCTTCTTTGGGTTATCAGCCCACGGATTCACTGCAAATGAGCCGCCTACTCTGCTGCAATAGTAGTGGTTTATCAAAACTACCCTTTACAGCATAAGCCATTTGCATACTTTTTTGCGTCGCGCAAAAAAGTAGGTCGCCTCAGCGCAACGAGCATTGCGAGCCGCGGGCTCAGTAAAAAACGGCGCATGGAACATGCAACGCGGCCAAAAGAACAACTACTCCCCCGCCTTAAAGTTATACGTCGGGCGCACTCGCGCCATAATCTCCGCTGTCGGTCCGATATGGCGCGTGATGGCATCCATGCTCTTATAGGCCATGGGGGCTTCATCCAAGGTTTGTTTGGTAACGGATTTTGTAAAAATGCCCTGCATCTCGGCGACATAGTCGGTCATGGAGAGGGCTTTGAACGCCGCCATACGGCTCATGAGGCGGCCCGCGCCGTGGGGGGCGGAATAGTTCCAATCGGGGTTGCCTTTGCCGATGCAGATGAGACTGCCGTCTCGCATGTTGATGGGGATGAGGAGGCGTTCGCCTGCTTTGGCGGATACCGCGCCTTTGCGGAGGATCATGGAATCGGTGTCGATATAGTTGTGAATAGTGGTAAAACGGTCTGTTTCAGTAAGGCCCACGCCAGTGAGGATGACTTCAGTCATGGCTTTGCGGTTTAGGGTGGCGAACTGTTGGATGAGCTTCATGTCGTGGATATAGTTGTCAAACAGGGCGCCGCTGACGTAGGTGAGGTCGCTGGGAAGGTCGTTTTTGTCGCCCTTTTCCACCGCTCTGCGCTGTTTTTGGGACATGCCGAAGAGGGATTTGCAGGCGGCTTCTTGGTAATATTCGGCGACTTCCGTGCCGATGTGGCGGCTGCCGGAGTGGACGACGAGGTAGAGGGCGCCTTTTTCGGATTTGGCGACTTCGATGAAGTGGTTGCCGCCGCCGAGAGTGCCGATGCTACGACGGGCGCGGGCGAGATCGACGTCTCGGACGCAGCGGAGGGCTTCTAGGTCGATCTGTTCGTTATAGGGGTGGTGGGTTTTGCGGATGTCTCGTCCGGAGGGGATTTGTTTGCGGATGAGGTTGTCTAGCGCGGCGTAGTTGATGTTGCGCTCGGCGAGTTGGACCGTCTCCATGCCGCAGCCGATGTCTACGCCGACCATGCCGGGGACGATTTTGTCGGAGATGGTCATGGTTGTGCCGATGGTGCAGCCCATGCCGGCGTGGACGTCCGGCATGACGCAGATTTGGCTGTCGGCGAATTCTGGGCGGTCGCAGACGGTTTTGATCTGGGTTTCAGCGGTGGGTTCGAGGGCGTCAGTGTAGCAGATGGCGGTGTTGTGGGCGCCGGGGATGTGGATCATGGGGGCACCTCTATTCGGAATAGTTTTCAAGCGCGAGTTATTGTAAGAATCCGGCTGTCAATATTAAGTTGTTTTGTTCAAATACGCCCGGTAGCACGGTGTCGACGCCATGCCCTGAATGTTGTCGAAAGGCTGAGGATACACCGGGAATCTTCCACCGGCTGGGGATGGCCACATAATGTAGAGTATCTAGCTCTTACAACACAAGTATTGCAAGTGTTGTAAGAGCTAGATACAAGGTGAATTTTCTCATACCCCCCGCCTCTCGTTCCTCCACGGAAAGCAAACCCCCAACAACCCCGTTCCAACCCCTGCCAACACTACCAGCGGCCACAGCGCACCACTCGCCAGCCCATACAACATCTGTCCCTGCGGAGTCAGTAGGGATAGTATGCGCAATCCCGGCGAAAGGGCGCCCAAATCTAGGAAAACGCCGCCGAGGATGCTGGTGAAGAGGGCGAGGAGGGGGGCCATGACGTCCATGGAGCCGGCTTCTTGGAGTTTGGAGAGGGCGAGGCAGATGCCGACGAGGCAGTAGAGGTAGGCGAAGAGGAAGAGGAGTTCGCGCAGAGACAAAGACCGCGACGCGAGATAGGCCAGCAGGAGGATGACGCTGCCAATCCCAAAGAGTAAGCCAACGTCACCCCAAAAGGAGCGCGCCGCGCCCTGCGGAATAACGCCCATGCGCGTTGCCACCCGCCGCGTGTCGGGCTGGGCGAACCATTGGCTGAGGGAGAGGAGGACTAGAATCAGCACCAGCGCGACGAAGCCGAGGTAGCTTGTGGACATACGGTCTTCCTGCGTGCTCTGGACACCGGCGGGAGGTGTTGTGTGGTAGGAGAAGGCGTAGAGGGGGTGGGCGTTTTCTTCGAATTCGGCGATGAGGGCCCGCAGCTCGGCTTCCGTGGCTGGGATTCCGAGATCTTCGAGTTCGCCCGCGGCGCGGAGGAGGATGCGCTGTGCGATCACGCGGCCCGCGATCAGCTCGCGGGCGGCGGTCCGGGACGTGGCGTTTTGGGCGCTGTCGTAGAACAAGGGCAGACGCGTGCCATCGGTCAAAGCCGCGGCATACCCTGCGCCGATGGTCAGAATACCCTCTACATTGCCGCGCGCGAGCATCAGTTGGGCGGAGGATTCGTCTGACACGGAGAGCGTCACACCCGCTAGGGCGCGGAGGTCGTCGGTGAGCGAGGCAGACAAGCGGCTCTCGTCCAAATCGACTACGGCGAGACGCAGTGTCTCTGCTCCCGCAGCTGTTGTGATGGTGTGGGCGATGTGGAAGCAGAAAAATAAGGTCAGCAGAAGGAAGAGGAGCAGGCTGACACTGCCGATCATGGCTTTTAGGCGAAAGAATAGGATGGATGCTTGCTTCATCTACGTATATACCTCCCGTTCCGCAGGAGTAACAGCGCGAGGAGTGTGCAGACAAAGGCGGCGGCGAGGAGGGGCCAGATCAGAGCGAAGATGCCGCCTGTGGAAAAGCCGAGGCCGATCCCCGAAAGGCCTGTGATGAGGTAGTAAGGGATGGTAAAGCGGCTGAGGGTTTGCAGGGCCGTCGGGAGCATTTGGATCGGGTAGAGGCCGCCGCCGAGGACGAGAAAGAGGAGCAAAATCAGATTCCCGACCAATTGGGAGCGGGCGGGGTCTTGGACGAGTGTGCTAATCAAGAGGAAGAAGGCGAAGGAGGCGAGGAAGCAGAGGAGAAACAAGAGAAAGGCGGGGCCAAAGGAGAATGGGAAAATGAGCGCCGTGAGCAGCGCCCACACGAAGAAACAAATCAAAAATGCCGTGAGGCCTTTTGATAGAATAAACTGGGGTAAAGACCCGCCCTTCGCCAGATAGCGGGGCAAGATGCCGATACGCATCTCCTCCGGCAACGTTTTCAGGATACAGAGCGGGATGAAGAGCAAAAATAGGGATAGGATCGCGCCATAGAGGAAGAGGGCCGTATCAGTTGCGTCGTCCAGAAGGGTTTGCTCGGGGGCGAATACGCCTTGGCGGCCCAGCGCGTCCGCGACGATGAGGAGCGAGGCTTGCCAATAGAGTTCTTGTCGTGCCGCGTCGTCCAACTCGCCGTATTGCAGGGTGTGCACGGCCCACATCATCTGCTGATTTTCGCTGATGATGTCCATGACGGAGGAGAGGATGGCGCGGAAAATGGTCGTCTCGAGGGGCATGTTGGCGTTTAAGGTGATCTCCACCGTATAGTTGCGCATGTCGTAGAGGGAGAAGAAAAAGTCTTGCGGCAGGGTCAAAACCGCGGCTACGCCGAGGGTGGCGATGAGTTGTTCGTCTGGTTCGTCTCCTGCGTGATAGACTGTGTCAAAGAGTTCGATGTCTTCGATTTGGTCGATTAGCATGCGGGACATGATGGTATCGTCCAAATCGCGGATGGCGATGGGGAAGCTTGGGACCGCCGCCCGCTGATTGGCGAGGTCCGCCATGCCGAAGAACATGACGGCCGAGAGCAAAATCGGAAGCAGCAACATGGCAACCGCCCGTCCCCCGCTTCCGATTAAGAGGCGAATATCTTTTTGGATAGAGGCGAGAAGTCCGTTCATCGTGCCTCTCCCCTCTTGTGGAGGGCGACGATTTTCCCTTTTTCCAGCGTGAGAATCCGGTCGCTTACCCGTTCTAATTCATCGTCTCTGTGGCTGATAAACACCACCGTCACGCCTTGTTTGCGCATGCGTTCCATGATGGAGAGCATGACCTCCACAGAAGGCACATCCGCGCCGACGGTCGGCTCGTCCAATAATAAGAGGCGCGGGGTGACTAGGAGGGCCGCCGCGAGATTGAGGCGTCTGCGCATGCCGCCGGAATAGGACTGGACGCGGACATCTGCCTTGTCGGAGAGCCCGACTTCTTGCAAGAGCCAGTCGATTCGCAACTTCTTTTGCGCGCCGCGCAGGCCGTAGATCCCGGCCCAGAATTCGAGGTTATGTCTGCCGCTGAGGCCTTCATAGAGGGCGATGTCCTGCGGCACGTAGCCGATGGCCTTTTGAATTTCGGCGGGCATTTGGATCGAGCCGGAATCTGCCTTGGCAATCCCGGCTATGAGCTTCAGCAGGGTAGATTTACCGGCCCCGTTTGCCCCGCGGATGCCAAAAATCTCTCCGCGACGCAAAACGAGCGACAAAGGCCCAAGCACGGTGCTTGAGCCATGTCGCTTCGTGATTTCTTGGAGGGTGCAAATTGGCGAGTTCTGTTCCATTGGATTAGAAGAGTCCCATCAATAGCGAGGTGAAGAGGCCTTCTAAATGCCACTCCAAATCATCGAGCAAGTCTTCGAAGAACCACTCTAGTTCCAAGAGAGATAGGCCGGATAAATCAACCGCCGGTGTCGCGGGCCATGCGACAGTGGACGGGGCATCGGTGGAGTGCATGTTCAGGAAGACGCTGCTGATGCCAAGGCCCAAGGCGTCCAGCCCGTAGATGGTGAGCACATGGTCGCTTCCGCCGCCTTGCGCTGCGGACACGGCCAAGGAGAAGTTTGCGATGGATGTGCCGCGATCCATGATATCTATTTCGTATCTCCCGTATGGAATCCCGAGGATAGACTCATTGCGGCGGTCGATCTGGTAGCTGACGTCCATAAAGGCATCCGAAGGCCGCACGGGGAATCCGAATCTGTCTTGGAAGTAGCCGCGCAGGGTGCCGTCGAAGGCGGAGCCGCTTACGGTCATTTCGTTGCGGAAGGAAACCATACCGGTGAACCCGAGGCCAAAGCCTTCCAGCGTGAACCAATCGGTGCGTGCGCCGCCGCGGCCGGTATTCCCTTCCCAGCGGAAGGTGATTCTTTGTCTGCCGACCTCGAAGGGGAACTCGACTTCGATTTCTTGCAAAAGGAGTTGACGTCCGTTCGCGGCGGTGCGCCAGGTGAAGTTGCCCTGTGCCAAAACGCTGGCGGCTTCATCTAACATCGCGTCGTCGATTTCGTCAAAAATCTCAGCCCAGGCTTCCTCGGCAGAGATGTGCCAGCTGGCGGGCAGGGACATCTGCATTTGCGCGTGCTGCTGCGCGAAGAGCGTGAAGACCACTTCGTCGTCTCTGATGTCTTCGACTAGGGCCGCCAGCATTGTACGGAGGTCCGCCTCATTCGGGGTGAAGGTGTATAGCGTAGCGGTGACGGATTCTCTCTCGTCAAACAGGGTGACAGTCTCTCGGCTGGAGGTTAGATTATTTGAGTTGACAGCGGCGAGGATGATCTCGCCCCATCTGCGGAGGAGGACGCCGTATTCGTCGCCGGTCCAGGCGAGCTGGTTTTCCAGGACCGTGAGGAAATCTTCGCCAAGCAGCGTGAGCAGGGACTCGAAGTCTATGGTGTAGTGCGCCCAGATGCCGGGGATATAGAGGCCCATGGAGTCTTCCGTGAAGGTCATGGCCGCGTAAAAAATCTCATCTCCAAGGGCGGTGAAGCCTAGGCCTAGGATAGATTCTGCGTCTGGGTTCGCGTCTATGCCGATTTCGATCGAAAACTGTTCCAGCATAGCGGCGATCATGGCCATTTCAAAGCCGCGGCCTTCCATACCGGCGGTGAGGATGATGTCTGTCGAGAACGGTTCCGCATCTGCCGACGCGGAGGACATGGAGGCGAGCGGCTCGATGATGGATTGCCGCTGAATGTCCCGGAAGCTGTCTACCGGAGATGTAAATGTGCCGGTGGAGAAAATCGCTACGGCGGCAGTGCCGAGCACGAGGATACCGACGATGGCGGCAATCGCCACTTTGAGGCTGGTCGAAAATCTCTTCTTTTCCGGTGGCGCCTCGAACGTTGCTGGTTCGTACGAATACGCTGTGCGGACAGGCTCTTCCACTGCGGGTGCGGAAACGGGTTCGCTGACTGTTTCCGCGACGACCGCTTCCACATTCGCCTCTTCCGCCGGCGCCTCTTCGCGTTCGATCGGGTGCTCGCAGTTGGGGCAGGTTAACTCATCGTCTTCAATGACTTCTCCGCAATTACTACAATACTTCATAATGGCCTCCCTCTTTTTCGCGTGATATAATGACAATTATATCACAAACTCCATTGCGACGCAACGGAAGCGATAGTACGCCGCCGCTATTTTCCGACGCAGGCAACTCTATATTGCACGATCTCCCGGATCAAATCATAGGGAACCGGCTGATCCAGTGGCAATTGAATACAGCCCTTGTTTGTTTGATAGGCGGTCAACCGATCGGCAAAGGCGGTTACGGCTTCGTCGCCGGGATAAAACCCGATGTGGCGCTTGTGCGCGGCGAGTTGGACCAGATTTTTCTTCTGCCAAAAGGTCGGGATATGGCAGGAGATTTTCTCCGTTGCCTCCGGCGCGGCTTCGCGGATCGCGGCGCAAATGTTCTGCAGGATCGGCTGTACGTCTGGGGCTTGTGTGGAGATGTATTGGTCGATGGTTTCAGGTTTGATACAGTAATGGCTTTGGTCGGTGTTTTTGAACGTGCGTTTACAGGCTGGACATTCCCACATAGTAACTTCTCCTTATCTCTATTTCAGATATTCTCGCCGCAATTCTACGCGCGCGGTTTTCTTGGGGTCGACCACTTGGCAAATGCGTACGTCTCCCGCGAGGGAGAGGAGCATTGCGGCTTCGCTTTTTTCGAAGCCATGGGTATTGTATAGGTATTCCACCATATTCACGACCGCCAGATCGACGGCTTGGTCGAGGTCTTCGTGGGAGGCTAGGGTCATGACGTGGGTGTCGGAGAGGATCATGGGGAGGGGGAGCGGTTGGTTTTTGATGACATCTACCGTTACCGTTACTTTTCCGGAGACTTCGAGGCCGCTGACGCAGATTTCGCCGTCTGCCATGACGGCGTGCAAGTCGCCCAATGCGAGGAGGGCGCCGGGGACGTTGACGGGGAGGAGAATGGTCGCGCCTTCTTTGATTTCTTTGCAGTCCATGTTGCCGCCGTGCAGGTCGGGGATACCGCAAGGGATTGCGCCTTCGGCTGGTGCGACGCCGATGACGCCGATCATTTTGTTGAGGGGGAGGCGGATTTTCTCGGAAAAGAGGGCGAAATCGCCTTCGATGGGGATGAGTTTGCTTGCGGGCTCGTCCAGCAGGTGCCCGACCACGCCCATGCCTTTGCCGGTGATGGTGACGCCGGAGGATGGTATCTCGATTTTTTCGATAGTAACGGATAGGATGTCGCCGGGTTCGGCGCCGGTTACGTAGACGGGGCCTGTGGCGGGGTTGACGCGGGTCCAGTCTAGGGTTTCGAAACGATCGGCGATGGAGGTGATTTGACCGGAGAGGGCGTCGGCGGTTTCGAACTCGATTTGGCTGTTTGGGGGTATGGTTAAAACGGGGGTGTTTGTGGGGCTCATGGCGTAGATGACTTGGTCTTTTGTGAGATGGAACATGTTGGCATCCTCCCGTGGTTTTTTATTGTTCGGATAGGGTTGGGTCCCAGTCTTTGCAGACGTCGATCCATGCTTCTGCGTTTGCTAGGGTGAACATGGTGTCGCAGGCGATTTCTATGGCGCTGTTGCCGCTTCCGCAGGCGGGGAAGACGGTTTGGAAGCGTTGGAGAGAGATGTCTAGGTAGATGGGGATATGCGGATTGATGCCGAAGGGACAGACGCCGCCTACGGCGTGGCCGGTGAGGGCGAGCACTTCTTCGGGGGTCAGCATTTTGGCTTTCATTTGGAAATAGTGCCTGAATTTTGGGTTGTCGATTTTTGCGTCTCCGGCGGTGACGATGAGGAATCCGCCGTCTTCTTTTTGTTGGAAACTGAGGGTTTTGGCGATTTTTGCGGGGATGGTGCCGATGGCGGCGGCTGCGAGATCGACTGTGGCGCTGGAGACGGGGAATTCTAGGATTTGGTGGGCCATGTTATGTGGTTGGAAGAAGGATTTTACAGTTTCGAGGGACATGGGGGTGTGCTCCTTTGTTGGGTGTTGGGGTTAGAAGGGTTCTACGGCGACGAGTTCCGCTTCGGTGTGGGCTTCTAGGAAGCGGATGATCTCGTCCAGCGACTGCTCGGCGTGGGTGGCGGTGTTGGAGACGACGGCGATGCCGAGGGTTAGGGTTTGGTGGAGGTCTTGGGTGTCCACTTCGGCGATGGAGGCGTTGAAGCGGGAGCGGGTTTTGTCAATCAGGCTCCGGCGGATTTGGCGTTTGTCTTTGAGGGAGGCGGCGTGTGGGAGGTGGAAGGTGAGGCGGGTGGAGTGGGTGTGCATGGGGGTGTACCTCGTTCCTCAGGGCGCTTTTTTATTTTGAAGAATCTCTTCTATGTCATTTATAAAAAGAGCAAGTAGTTCGCCCTTCTTCATACCTCTCTTTTTCACGCCTAAGTCTTCACGAATTGCAAACAAGATGTTTTCTAGTTGTAGCATACTTTCTGCTAGAGGCGGTTTGCTAGCCAGTGAAATTCTGTATTTTGCCCATCTTCTTACAACCTTATTTGAACCGTACAGGGTAACTTCTTTTGAAAAAAGAACCATTCGGTTAGTAATTTCTTCGTCACTTATTACTTTTTCCTGCTTGGTGTTCGCCATAATATCAAAAATCAGACTGACAAATTCAGAATAAGGCTTTTCCATTTTTGCTCTTAACTCAGCCTTAACTTTGCTGCGATGCTCGGAGGCTTTTATAATAATTGAGATGATTGAGTTAACAATCAAACCTAAGACGGTTATTGCACTAGAAATAAGTGCAATAACTAATACAGTATCTAAGGTTGAAACGGTATCTACTAGGCTTAACATACCTGCCCACACAACACCAAGACCACTCCACAGAAGTCGCAAAAGCCAAAATGTGATGACCACTAAAACTATTAGGGCAATCATTCCTAGCAATAGATCTTTATTTTTCCTCATCGTATCCCCCTTAGACACAGTTCAACAAGTGGTACTAGTATATTCCAAAGCCCAAACAATAGCAAGGGCGTCCAAAAGCGATTGCCGCACTTCCAAAATAGAAGTGCGGCAATTGTTCTTTAAAAGTTACTGCATTTGCACGAACTGTAAATACTGTTGTAACAGCGGATGCTCTGGGTGCAATAAGATATCTTCAGTCGTCCCCTGCGCTTCGATTCGGCCGTTGGAGAGGAATAGGACCTCGTCGCAGAGGCGGTGGATGTGGGAGAGTTGGTGGGCGCAGATGACGTAGGTAGCGGGGTCTTTTTGCTGGCGGTCTAGGATGAGGCGCTCAAAGCGGGCCGCGCTTTCCATGTCTAGGTTGGAGAAGGTTTCGTCGATGAAGGTGAGTTTGGGGGAGAAGATCATGGCGCGGATGAGGGAGAGTTTTTGCTGCTCGCCGGAGGAGAGGCCGGGGGCGTAGGCGTTGCGGTATTTTTGCAGGTCGGCGAGGGTTAGGTAGTGGTCTACGGTTGCGGGGTCTGGGGGGAGGCCGCGCAGGGTGAGGGGGTAGGTTAGGTTGCGGAGGACGGTGTCATGGATGAGGTAGGGTTTTTTGAAAACCATGGTGATATCGCGGGGGGTAAGGCCGGGCCAGTCGATGGAGCCGCTGTCTGGGGGGAGCAGGCCTGCCATAAGTTTCATCAGGGTGGTTTTTCCGCTGCCATTGGGGCCGATGATGCCGTAGATTTTGCCGGGGGTTAAGCTGAGGTGCTCGATCTCTAAGGAGAAGGCGCCGAGGGTCTTTTTGAGCTTAGAAATTTTCATCGGTGCGCCGCTCCTTTCTGCGGATCAGGCTGATGAGCAGTTGTACGGCGAAGGCGATGAGCATGAGGAGTATGCCGAGGAAGATCGCTTGGTCGATTTCGCCGCGGTTGCGCAGGAGGGAGATGGAGGTGGTCATGGTGCGCGTGTGGTGGCGGATGTTGCCGCCGACAATCATGATGGCGCCGACTTCGCTCATGGCGCGTCCGAAACCGGTGACGATGGCGAAGTAGAGCTCGTTGCTGAGTTCTCGGATGAGTAGGATCTTGGTCTGCCAGCGGTTTGCGCCCATAGTTTGGGCAAACAGGTGGATGCGCTCGGAATTGCGGGCGGAGGCGGTGTAGACGATGCCGCAGATGATGGGGGTAATTAACAGAACTTGGGCGAGGACCATGGCTTCAAAGGTGAAGAGAAGGCCCATGAATCCGAAGGGGCCGTTGCGCATGAGCATGAGATAGACCACGAGGCCGACGACGACGGGCGGCGAGGCCATCAAAGTACGATTGATGGCGACGACAAGACGTTTGCCGGTGAAATCGGCGCGGTCGAGCCAGAGGCCGAGGGGGATGCCGAGGATGGCGGAGATTGTGGTGGACATCAGGGTCATGCGGAGGGTCAATGTGATGATGCCGAGTAGTTCCGCGTCAAGTAGGTCGAGCATGCCTGAAATCCACCCTTTCTAACTTAATAATAGGATCGAACGACCACAGAGAGTGGCCTGTGTGGTCGTTCGATCTATGTCGGATCTATCTATGCTTCGGGGAAAAAGAGGGGTTGACCGAATTGTTCGACGCCGAATTCGGCGATGAGGGCTTGCGTGGACGGACTTGTGATCCAGTCGATGAAAGCCTGTGCGCCTATGGGGTGTTCGGTTGTCGCGACGACCATGACGCCGTAGGGGTTGAGCAGGAGCGGGCTGCCCTCGGAGACGATGATGAGGTTGCCGACATTGGGATAGGCGAGCCATGTGGCGCGGTCGGAGAGGGTGAAGGCGTCAAGCTCCACGGTCATGCCGAGGGTTGCGCCCATGCCTTGTCCGACTTCGATGTATCTGGTGTTGTCTTCGGGCGTCAGGCCCAGATGTTCCCAGATTTGGAGTTCGCGGATATGTGTGCCGGAGTTATCGCCGCGGGAGACGAAGGGGAGATTTTGCTCGAGGATGGCGGCGAAGGCCTCTTCGATGTCTAGGTTGTGCGCGATTGGGCCGTCGCTCGGGCCGACGATGACGAAGTCGTTGTACATGACGTCGTGCCGGCGTTCGGCGTAGCCTTCGGCGACGAATCTGTCTTCTTCGGTGCGGGCGTGAACGAGGAGGACATCGGCCTCACCGTCGCGGCCTAGTTGCAAGGCCGCGCCTGTTCCGACGGAGATGACACGAATGTCCCAGCCGGTTTGTGCGGTGAAGTCCGGCAGGATGAAGTCTAAGAGGCCGGAGTCTTCGGTGCTGGTAGTGGTGGCGAGGGTAATCATGCCGGTTTGTGGGGCTGGCTCTGGCGTTGGATCGGGAGCTGGGGTTTCAACTGGGGCTGGGGTTGGCGGCGCTGGTGTTGGTGTGGCGGCGGGCTGCCCGCCGCAGCCGGACAAGAGGAGCATGAGCGCGAGCGCGAGTACGGCAAACAGGGCAAATGTGTTTCTTTTCATGTTTGAACCTCCCATTTTTGCGCCAAGAGACGACAAGAAAAAATACGCCTACAGGAGAGGCGTAAAAGGAAGGTTCAAAGCGATAAAGCTTCGAACAGAGGTAGCATTCCCTTTACACATGGAAGGCAGAGCGGTTTCCCGCTGTACCCTGACGCTCCGGGCCCCATGGCTTGCGCGGTAGGGGAAGGGAGTCGGAAATGGCGTATTTAATTTGCGCCGCACGGCGGACTTGTACCCATCATACCGCATGCAAAACCGAATGTCAATCAGCGGGCGGAAGACCTTGACATGCAACCTGCGGCGGGATATGATGAAGGCGTATCTTGTTGGGAAGAGAGGGGTCGCGCTATGACGCAATTTACACACTTTGACGAACAAGGCAACGCTGTGATGGTGGATGTCAGCCAGAAACAGGCGACGACACGCGTGGCCGTCGCCGAAGGACGCATTAAGATGAGCGCGGCGTGTTATGAGTCGGTGGGGCAGGGGTCGATGAAGAAGGGCGATGTGTTGGGCGTTGCCAGAATCGCCGGGATTATGGCGACAAAGCAGACGCCTGCGCTGATTCCGCTTTGTCATCCGCTGGCGATCGAAAAAGCCGCGATTGATTTTGAACTTGACCCGGACGAGTGCGAAATTCGGGCGACGTGTACCGTGAAAACGAGCGGGGTCACGGGGGTGGAGATGGAGGCTTTGACGGGGGTCAGCGTCTGTCTGCTCACGATTTATGATATGTGTAAGGCGGTTGATAAGGGCATGGAGATCACGGGGATCCAACTGCTGGAAAAGAGTGGCGGGAAAAGCGGGACGTATCGGAAATAATGAATGGCAGGAGGCGGGGCTATGGAAAAAAGAACAGGGGTTGTGAAGGCGGTTTGTCTCAGCGATGTGCGCGGGGTACAGAAGAAGAATGTGGAGCGTGCGCGCTTTCAGACTACGTGGGGGATGGAAGGCGATGCGCATGGCGGTGACTGGCATCGTCAGGTGAGCCTGCTGTCTTATGATAAGGTCAAGAACTTCAACGAACTTGGGGCGGGGGTTTCGCATGGGGATTTCGGCGAGAACCTCATTGTAGAGGGGATTGATTTTCGTGCTCTGCCGCCGGGGACGCGACTGCAATGCGGAGATTGTGTGCTGGAACTCACGCAGATCGGTAAGGAGTGCCATTCGCATTGCCAGATTTACCATAAGATGGGCGACTGCATCATGCCGCGCGAGGGCGTGTTTGCGCGGGTGGTGCGGGATGGGACCATCGCGGTGGGAGACGGTATGGCGGTTGTAGACGAGCCCATGCCGCTGCGGGCGGCGATTTTGACGCTCAGTGATAAAGGATCCAAAGGGGAGCGAGACGATCAGAGCGGCCCTGTGATTGCGGAGATGCTGGAGAGCGCGAGGTATCGTGTCGTGGCGCAGAACTTGTTGCCGGATGAGCGGAGCAAGATCGAGGCATCGCTCGTCAACTTTGCGGACAGGCGGGGTGTAGACCTCATTCTAACCACAGGCGGAACCGGATTTTCGCGCCGGGATGTGACGCCGGAGGCGACCATTGCCGTCGCGGAGCGGATGGTGCCCGGCATTGCGGAGGCAATCCGCGCGCATTCGATGCAGATTACAGGCCGCGCGATGCTGAGTCGCGGAGTGGCGGTGATCCGCGGGGGGACGCTGATTGTCAATCTGCCGGGCAGTCCGAAGGCTGTGCGGGAGAGCTTAGAATGTGTGCTTCCGCATTTGGCGCATGGGATCGAGGTTTTGCGCGGAGACGCGCGGGAGTGTGCGGCTATAGAAGAGTGACAAAAAGAGAATGTTGCGGCGAGATTTTCTTGACAAAAGTGCTGTTTTGAACTATATTGAAAGTAACTCCGAGTCGGCAATCGCCGACCTATGGGTCGATTGAGAAGGTCGGCCTGCCATGTTTGCAAAGGAGCCTCTATTTAAGGGGGCTTCTTTTTGTTTTCTTATCGGGACTGTTCCATCATAAGCGCGATTCCGCTGTGGGAGATTCAGGCGTATCTCGCGGAGCTCGGCGCGGTGGCGGCGTCTGAGTTGGTCTATACATACGCGGGGCTTGAGATAGAGGTTTCCGCTTGCGCAAGTGATGTGGCGCAAAGTCTCTGTATCCCGCGGCATAGCATCCATGTGCGGGGCGACAAAGCGTTGGCGGAACAGTTTTTGACCGCGTTTCGATTTCGATTTTTATCTGCCGGAGGGTAAGATGCTCCACTACCACGACAGCATTCAGAAACTATACATAGAACTCACCCAATTCTGTAATCTCAACTGCCCCGCTTGCTTTCGGAGCAATTGGACACATCCGCCTGTGCATATGACGGAGGCGGTGTTTGAAAAGGTCCGCGCGGAAGCTGCATCTGTGGCGACGGTTGTTGTCGGCGGGGTTGGGGAGGCGACGGCGCATCCGGAATTTGACCAGTATTCGCGGCGGTTGGGCCATGAGAACATGGAACTGACAAGCAACGCGTACCATTGGGACGCGGATACGGTGCGGACGATGTTGGATTGTTATCAAAAAGTGACCGTTTCGGTAGATGGTCTGCCACCCACTTTTTTCGAAGCGCGCGGATTTGCCTTTGAGGTCATGGCCGAGAACGTCCGGCGGCTCGTTGCGGCGAAGAAGGCCGCGCGGAGTAAATTTCCCCGGATTCACGCGCAGCTTACTTTGTCAAAGGACAATTTGCACGATGTCAGGGGATTGATTCCGTTGCTCAAGCAGATTGGGTTTGAGCGGTTTGTGATATCGAATCTGCTGCCGCAAACGGAGCGGGATAAGGATAAGATTGTGTATACGCCTTATTTGTCGAAGGAGCTTCGAGCGTTTGTGCATGCGTGGTATCCGGTTGCTTCGGTGAACCAATTGCCGACGCAACTTCCGCAGACCAAGTTTAACGCCGAACACCGATGTGCGTTTGTGGAAGACGGCGCGCTTTTTATTACGGCGGCGGGCAATGTGGCGCCCTGTTATCGCTTTGCGCACGATGGGCAGGAATATGTGTTTGGGCGGCAGAAGAAGGTGCGGGCGGTTTCTTTTGGAAGTTTGTTGGAGAATCGCTTGTCTGAGATTTGGGAGCAGACGGACTATAAGACCTTCCGTTTTCAAAACTATGCCAGCCGCTACCCATCCTGCATTGACTGCGACTATGTGGAGTGCTGTGATTACATCACAACGAGCGAGGCGGATTGCCGGGCCAACGAGCCGTCTTGCGCGGACTGCCTGTGGTGCAGGGGCTTGATTGCGTGCCCGTGATAGATCGGAACCTGTTTAGTCAGACTATTTGGTGGTTTGACTGTGGTTAATAAGAGAGAGCTATCATAAAAGGAGGAAATCATCTATGGCAACATCATACTGTGGCAAAATTTTGCGGATCAATCTCAGCAACAAGACTTGTAGGGTAGAAGAGCTCGATCTGGAGCTTGCCGAGAAATTCATCGGCGGCCGCGGACTTGGCACGAAACTGTACATGGACGAAGTCTGCCCGACAGTAGACGCGCTTTCCCCGGAGAACAAAGTCGTCATCATCAGCGGCCCCTTGACCGGCACTGCGACGCCCACGGGCTGCCGTTACATGGTCGTTACCAAATCCCCGCTCACGGGCATGATCGCCAGTTCCAACTCCGGCGGCAAATGGGGCGCGGTGCTGAAATACGCGGGCTATGACGCTATTATCCTCGAGGGCAAAGCGGAGACGCCCTGCTATGTCAACATCGTGGATGACAAAGTGGAACTCCTTGACGCGGCGCATCTGTGGGGCACCACGGTTGAGACGTGTAAACACACCTTGGAAGAGGCCCATAAGGGCGCGTCTGTGCTCAACATCGGTCCCGCCGGGGAGACACTCTCGCTGGTTGCCGCCGTGATGAACGAGGGCGAAAGAGCCGCGGGACGTTCCGGCGTCGGCGCGGTTGTTGGGTCGAAGAATTTGAAAGCCATCTGTGTCACCGCTACAACTCGTTCGGTCATGCCTGTGTATGACACGGAAGCCCTCAAAGCTGTGACCAGCAAGTGCATGGCGAAGATCAAAGAGAACGGCGTGACCGGAGCGGGTCTGCCTACATACGGCACAGCGGTTTTGGTCAACATCATCAACCAAGTCGGCGCCTATCCCACGCGGAACTGGCAGCATTCTTATGACGAGAACGCAGACGCTACCTCGGGCGAAACACTAAAAGAGAAGCACCTGGTCAAAAACGGCTTCTGCCATAGATGCCCGATTGGCTGCGGCCGTATCGTAGAGATCGACGGCAAACACGTTGGCGGACCGGAATATGAGACAATCTGGGGCTTTGGCAGCAACTGCGGCATTACCGATTTGGAGTACATTAACCGCGCCAACCTCATGTGCAATGAGATGGGAAATGACACCATCTCCGTCTCCTGCACCATCGCCGCCGCGATGGAGCTCTATCAAAAGGGCTACATCAAAGAGGAAGAGTGCGAAGGCGTGCCGCTCATTTGGGGCAACGGCGAGGCGATCGTCGTCTGGACCGAGCGGATGGGCCGTGGCGAGACAGCGCTGGGCAAACTTATGGCGCAGGGTTCCCATCGCTTGTGCGAACACTATGGGCATCCGGAAATCGCCATGGTGGTCAAGAAGCAGGAACTGCCCGCCTATGACGCCCGTGGGATTCAGGGTATCGGCATCACTTACGCCACCAGCAACAGAGGCGGCTGCCATGTGCGCGGCTACATGATCGCACCGGAAATCCTCGGATCTCCCGAGGCGCTGGAGAGAACCGCGATTGACGATAAGCACGTCTGGGCGAAGATTTTCCAAGATTTGACCGCTGTGATCGACTCGTCCGGCCTGTGCCTCTTTACCTCCTTCGCCCTCGGTGCGGCGGAATACGCCGAACTCATCAACGCCGCCACAGGCACGAACTACGATGTAAACAGCCTCCTCGAAGCCGGTGAGCGGGTCTACAATTTGGAACGCGTATTCAACCAGAAGGCCGGTATGGATCCGAGTGAAGATACGCTGCCGAAGCGTCTCCTCGAAGAGCCTATCGCACACGGCGTATCCAAGGGGCACCTCAGCAGACTAGATGAGATGCTGCCCAAGTATTATGAGGCCAGAGGCTGGGAGAACGCCTTCCCGACGCAGGCCACGCTGGAACGTCTCGGTCTGTAAGCCCTATGGAAGTTCGGTTGTTTGCAACGCTTCGGGAAAAGCGCGAGAAGGTTGTCGATGTGCCGTGGACGCCGGGGCTGGACGGATACGCCCTCCTGGGGACACTCGGCATCGCGCCGGAAGACGTGGCGATTTTCCTCATCAACGGCGTACACCATAGGCTCGACGCCCCGCTGAACGCGGAGGATGTCGTCGCGCTCTTTCCGCCCGTCGGCGGTGGCTAATGGTCAGACCGACAAGCCCGCTCCACTATGGAGCGGGCTTGTTTTTTCGCGCTTGCCATGCTATATTGGACATATTCAAAGCCTGGCCGAATGGAGAGGATTTTGATATGGATAGATATGCCAGAAATAGAGAGTTGATATCTGTAGAGGAACAAGGTTTGCTCGGCGAAAAAACGGCGGCGATCGTCGGACTCGGCGGGCTGGGCGGACACATTGCCGAGCAGCTGGCCCGGCTCGGGATCGGACGCCTGATTTTGATTGACGGCGACAAAATAGAGCCCTCCAACCTAAATCGGCAATTGTTTGCGACAGAACGTACGCTGGGTATGTCGAAAGTAGATGCGGCCTGTGCGCGGCTCTTAGAGGTTAACGCGACGATACGCTATACACCCCATCCCCTGCGCTTGACCGCTGAAAACGGCTTCGCGCTGCTGCAAGATGCAGCCGTCGTGCTCGACGCGGTGGACAATATTCCGACGCGGCTATTACTGGAATCTCTCTGCGAACAACTAGATCTGCCCCTCATCCACGGTTCCATCGGCGGATGGTGGGGCCAGGTGAGCGTGGTCTTTCCCGGTGACAAAACCCTCGCCCGCCTTTATCCTTATCCAGACGCAATCGGCGCTGAGGCCCACTATGGCAATCCGGCCTTTACCCCAGCCCTTGTGGCTTCCATCCAAGTGGCGGAGGCGGTTAAAGTCTGTTTGGGCCGGCCGCAGATTCTGCGCGGAAAGCTGTTACGCGTAGATTTGCTGGAGCATGAACAGTTCGTCATCAGCATTTAGCAAAGGAGCGAACCCTATGCGCGACGCCCATGGACGCGTGCTGGATTATATGCGGGTTTCCATCACGGACCGCTGCAATTTGCGTTGTACCTACTGCATGCCCCACGAACTCCCCTTTCTCTCCCACGACGATATCCTGCGCTATGAGGAAATCTTGCGGGTCTGTAGGGCGATGGCGAAGCTGGGCGTAAAAACCGTCCGAATTACAGGCGGAGAGCCCTTGATGCGCAAGGGCTGTGTTGATTTAATCCGCGAACTCAAAGCAGTGCCGGGGATAGAGCATGTGACCCTGACCACCAACGCGGTGCTGCTGGAACCCTATATCGACGAACTCGCGGCCCTGAAACTCGGCGGCCTCAACATCAGCCTAGACAGCCTCTCTGCTGAAGGTTATCAGAAGATCACCGGGCAAGACGTATTTCATCAGGTATGGAAGGCGTTGAATCGCGCGGTAGAAACGGGGATTCGCGTCAAGATCAATTGTGTAGCGATCCGGGGCAAAAACGAGGGGGAGATTCTGTCTCTGGTCCGCCTGGCGGAGACAATGCCGATAGATGTACGCTTCATCGAACTCATGCCCGCCGACGAGGGAGACGCAATGGAAGGAATCTCCGGCGAGGAAATTTCGGGCGTGCTTCTCGGCGCATATCCGGACCTCACGCCGGATCCCTCTAAACGCGGCTTTGGCCCGGCGCGGTATTTCAAAAGTGAAAAACTCAAGGGCGGCATCGGATTGATCGACGCGATCAGCAACCATTTCTGCGCCGATTGTAATCGCCTGCGCCTGACCAGCCAAGGTTTTCTCAAACTCTGCCTGCACCACGGAGACGGCCTAGATCTGCGGGCGATGCTCCGCGGTGGCGTCGGCGATGTCGAGATCGAAACCGCAATTGCCGAAGCGGCCTTCGCAAAACCGGCGCGCCATTGCTTTGACCAGAGCACAAGCGGGATCCAAAAAATGTCACAGATAGGGGGATAGGGCGCCCGCAGCCTGCAATATGGAATTTTTGAAGGTTGATTCGATAGACACCGCACGGGAAAAGCTCTTTGCCAGCGCAAATGGCTGGATGGCGGCACAGGAAATCGTGCCGCTGGCGGAGGCGTTGGAGCGGATTTTGGCGGAGGATATTGTGGTGTGTGAACATGTCCCCACGTTCCGGCGGTCCACCGTGGACGGATACGCCGTATGCGCGGCGGACACCGCCGCCGCAGGCGAAGGGATTCCGGTTTTCCTGACTGTAAAAGGGCAAGTAGAGATGGGCCAACCTGCGGCCTTTGTTTTGACGAGCGGCATATGTGCGGAAGTCGCCACCGGAGGTATGCTGCCGGACGGGGCGGACGCGGTGATGATGGTGGAATACGCCGAACCCTTTGGCGCAGACGGAATCGCGCTGTATACGAGCGTCTCCCATGGGGAGCATGTGGTCCAAATCGGGGAAGATGTCAAAGCGGGCGAATTGCTTCTCCCACGCGGGAAGTGTATCCAGGCGCAGGATATTGGGGCGATGGCGGCGGCTGGCATTGTCCGTGTGCCGGTGTATCGGCGGCCCCGGTTGTCCGTACTCTCCACCGGCGACGAATTGATTGCGCCGGAGCAATCGCCCACCTTGGGGCAAATCCGGGATGTGAATACCAACGCGCTCACGGCCCTCGCGCAAAAGATCGGATTCGAAATCGTACACACTGCCCTCGTAGCAGATGACGCAGAGCGTTTAGAGCAGGCCATCCGCGCCGCAATGGAAAAGGGCGATATTGTCGCTGTCTCCGGCGGCAGTTCTCGGGGCAAGAAGGATGTGACCCGGATCGTCTTCGACCGCGTGGCTTCGCCCGGGGTGTATACGCATGGATTGGCTGTCAGACCCGGAAAACCGACAATTTTGGGCCACGATGCCCAGTCAGAGACGCTCCTCATCGGTCTGCCGGGGCATCCCGTCGCGGCGATGATGATGTTTGAACTCCTATTGGGTTGGCTCTGGCGGAGCCTCACCGGAAGTTCGCCGCACCCCGCCATCCCAGCGCAACTCGCCTGCAATGTCGCCGCCGCGCCGGGGAAATTAAACTGCTGGCCAGCCAAATTGATGTGGACGGGCGACTCGTATCTGGCTGAGCCGATCTTTGGCAAGTCCGGCCTGATTACTGTCCTGACCAAAGCGGACGGATATTTTACGCTGAACCGGGAGAGCGAAGGCCTCACGGCCGGACAGAGAGTCCTCATACACTTGTTTTAATAGAGGGAGGCATGACAGATGTCGGGGCGTAATCTTTATCTCAGCAACATCCCTGTAGAGGAGGCACTGGATCGTTTCCGGTGCGCCTTGGAGCCGCATAAACGGCCGCCGCGCGCCGAAGAGATCGCGGTCATTGATGCCCTAGACAGAATCACGGTCGCCGCTGTGTTCGCCCGAGACAACTCGCCCCTCTACGACAGCGCCGCGATGGACGGCATCGCCGTAAAGAGCGCCGCGACCCACGGAGCGAGCGAGACGACTCCGCTCACGCTCCAACACGGCGACTTTCTCCCCGTAGATACCGGAGACACTGTCCGCCCGCCCTTTGACGCGGTCATCATGGCCGAGGAGCTCCAAGAGGCGGGAGAAGGGAATGTTATCATCCGCCAAGCCGCCTCTCCGTGGCAACACGTCCGCCCGGTTGGGGAGGATATCGTCCAAGGGGAGATGCTCCTGCCGAGCGGACATAAAGTTCGGGCTATAGATATCGGCGTGCTTCTCTCCGGCGGCATTACCAGAGTTGCGGTGCGATCCCGTACGACGGTCGCCATTATTCCCACTGGGACCGAACTCATGGAACCTGGCGATGCGCGAAAAGAGGGCGGCATCATCGAATCCAATTCGCGCATGTTAGAGGCTCTTGTCCGGCAGGGTGGCGGCGCTCCCGCGCGCTTGGCGCCGGTGGCGGATGAATACGAGTTGATTCGAGAGACATTGCGGGATGCCGCTTCACAGTTTGACATGGTGTTAATCAGCGCAGGCACGAGCGCGGGTCGGGAAGATTATACCGCCGCCGCCCTGCGGGAACTGGGCGAAGTGGTGGTGCACGGCGTCGCCATGAAACCGGGTAAGCCGGTTATTTTGGCGATCGTCTCCGGCAAACCCGTAATCGGTGTGCCGGGATATCCTGTCTCAGCCTATCTCGCGTACGAAACGTTTGGGGCAGTGGCGCTCCAGGCGCTGTCCGGCGGGTCGGAAGTTGGTATGTCTCTAGTCCGGGCGACCCTCAGCAGGCGATTGGTTTCCTCGCTGAAGCATCGCGAATATGTCCGCGTCAAAGTCGGAACGGTTGGCGGACGTCTGATCGCTACCCCTCTGGCAAGGGGGGCGGGTGCGGCAATGTCCTTAGTCCGCGCCGATGGTTTTTGCGTGATCGAGCAAGACTGCGAAGGCATAGAGGCCGGCACAGAGGTAGACATTCTGCTCTGCCGCGATTTGGAAGATCTGGAGCGCACAATAGTCAGCATCGGCAGCCATGACCTGATCTTGGACCTGATCGCGGATGAGCTGCCAAAGCATTTCCCAAACACGCGCCTATCCGGCACACATGTAGGAAGTATGGGCGGACTGATGGCCCTACAAAACGGCGAAGCGCACATCGCGCCCATCCACTTGCTGGATGAGGCCAGTGGAATCTATAATACCCCGCTCCTGAAAAAGCTCTTCCCTGGACGACAGATGGCCCTGATCAAAGGCCCTGCGCGGGAGCAGGGAATACTGGTGCAAGCGGGCAATCCCCTCGGGATTAAGAGCCTTGCGGATTTGACCCGTGTGCGCTATGTCAATCGGCAGCGCGGCGCGGGTACACGTGTGCTGTTGGATTATAAGCTCAAAGAACAGGGTATTGATCCGGCCGCCATTCGAGGATATGAACGAGAAGCCGCCACGCATATGGCAGTCGCCGCCGCGGTGCAGAGCGGCAGCGCCGACGCCGGAATGGGTATTTTGTCCGCAGCTTCGGCGATGGGCCTGGACTTCATTCCCGTAGGCAAAGAGGAATACGATTTTGCCCTTCTGGCCGAATCGTTGGAGACGGAGCCGATCCGCGCGCTGATTGCCATGCTGAAACATCCCGTATTCCACCAAAAACTAGAAGAGATGGGCGGCTATCAAATCGTGGGCTCCGGGGAGGTCGTGCGGATTGACTGCTAAGATCATAGCGTTGACGCGCTACCCCCAAAAGGGAGAACCGGGTGTATCCCTCGCCGAAATGGCACTGATTGAAGGGCTTGGCATCGAGGGGGACCGTCATATGGGTACCGAGCGGCAACTTAGCATTTGCACAGCGGAGGCCCGCAGGTGGATGGAAGCCCAATCGAAAGAGGGGCTATGTTTTGGGCGGTTCCGTGAAAACATACTGCTGGAAGGCCTTGTGGCTGCGGCCCTCACGAACGGCGACGTTCTTCTGCTCGGCGACACGGTTGTGGAAATACTTGCCAGCGGAAAATACTGTTTTCCCCAGTGTAGACTCTTCTCGGACCAGACGCCTTGCCCTCTCTCCGAAGGAGTCATATTTGCCGCCGTCTTGCAAGGCGGGACGGTCAGCCTTGGAGATGCAGTTCGTGTGAAAGCCTAAGTAGGCGGGCAAACAGAACAATAGGATACCAACCCGGCTGCTGAACTGAGCGGCCGGGTTTTCGCTATCGTTGCCTACCAGGATTGCCAAAAAAATTCTGTATATCCGACTAAATCCTGTAAACACTAATGGGGTAAATTGACTGGCAAGCGAGCAAAGGCATTGCCTATTTTAGGAGGATGTTTCATATATGAAAGCAACAGGAATTGTGCGTCGCATCGACGACCTCGGCCGGGTAGTGATCCCAAAGGAGATTCGACGGACTATGCGTATCCGCGAGGGTGACCCGCTGGAAATCTATACAGAGAAGGACGGCGAGGTCATCTTCAAAAAATACTCCCCTATGGGAGAACTGGCGGACTTTGCCTCCCAAATCTGCGAAACGCTGTCCAAAACCACCGGCTGCATCGCCGCGGTATCTGATCGAGATACGATCATCTCTGTCTTCGGCGCGCCGCGCAAAGAACTGCTGGAACGTCGCATTTCGGGCGAACTGGAGCAGATCATGGAGGGACGGCAAGTCTATGCCATGTCTCCGGGTGAAGGGATGTTCCCTGCCGCAGACGGCGTGGAGAAGTATAGTATCTCCATCGCGGCCCCGATTCTATCTGAGGGAGACGTGATGGGTTGTGTGATGTTCCTCATCACCGAACCCGCCCAAGCGCTCGGCGAAGTAGAACACAAACTAGCCCAGACTGTAGCCGGATTTTTGGGCAGACAGATGGAACATTAGAGCGATCCAGCACAGAAAAAGGGGGGTGTATCGCATCAGGCCCCCCTTTTTTGAGCGAGTAAAGCATTGGAAAACCTTGGAAAATCAGAACATACTAAAAAAGTAAAAAAATAATAAGAAAATTTTACAAAAAAAGCTTGACATAACAAAGTGAATATTATATTATGGGTTCAGTTAGATTACATAACGCTAAAAACTCCTTCCTCTTTTTCACCTTCCTTCGCCTGAGGCAATCCTCGGGCAAAGCATCTCCCTCCGACACAAGTCGGGCTCATCATAGACATTTCCTCCTTTCCTCTCTCCTTCTTTCGCCCGAGGAACACTCGGGCAAAGCAACCCCTTCCGACGCAGGTCGGACTTACATACGATATTTCTCCTTCCTCCTCTCTCTCCTTCCTTCGCCTGCGGCAACGCAGGCACACTTACTCCACCGGCGAACAGTCGGGTCCTCATAGGCGGCTCCACTTATTGTCAGTAGCGCCATGGTTTGTAGAACAGGCGTAACAATGAAAGGCAGGTGGATACTTGTCGGACGATAGCATGTGAATGCGCCACTCACCGAAAGGTCAGTGGCGCATTTGTATGTCTAGAAATAGAAAAAGCCGACCGGGGCAGTGCCCCGGTCGGCTTTTTTTGTCAGGCAGTTATTCCTTCTCTTTCGTCGCAGCCGGAGCCGACGTATCGCCCCAAACTTCCTTAAGACCGGCGGCCAGGCCTGCAAGTCCCTGAATTTCAGATGGGATGATGATCTTCGTCGCCCGTCCGTTTGCGGCGGCGGCGAAAGCCTCCAACGCGCGGATTTGGATAACTTTCTCAGACGGCACGGACTCGTTGATCTTCCGGATACCGTCAGCGGTTGCCGTTTGGACCATGAGGATCGCCTCGGCCTCACCTTGGGCTTTCAGGATGGCAGCTTGTTTCTCCGCGTCCGCACGGAGGATGGCGGATTCCTTCTCGCCTTCCGCCACGAGGATGGCGCTCTGCTTCTCGCCTTCGGCGCGCAGGATGCTCTGACGCTTCTCACGCTCGGCGCGCATTTGCTTCTCCATCGCCTCTTGAATGTCACGCGGGGGGATGATGTTTTTCAGTTCCACGCGGTTGACCTTGACACCCCAAGCGTCGGTCGCTTCGTCGAGGATCATGCGCATTTTGGTGTTGATGAGGTCACGGCTGGTGAGGGTTTGGTCCAATTCCATCTCACCGATGATGTTACGCAGCGTCGTAGCTGTGAGGCTCTCGATCGCGACGAGCGGGTTTTCCGCGCCGTAGGTGTAGAGTTTGGGATCGGTGATCTCAAAGTAGAGCACGGTGTCGATGTCCATGGAGACGTTATCTTTCGTGATAACCGGACGCGGCGGGAAGTCGAGCACTTGTTCTTTGAGCGAGACAACCTTCGCGACTCTCTCGATGAACGGGATCTTGAACTTGAGTCCGACGCTCCAAGTAGTGCTATAGGCGCCCAGCCGCTCAATGACAACGGCCCGGGCCTGCGGGACGACGCGGATGTTTTTCACTAAGATCAGGATGACCATGAGGCCGATAAACATGAGTACAGGATACAATGGATTCATAGTTGTTTCTCCTTCTTTTTATATAGGCGTTATACTAGTTACAAATAAAAACATGTCTTCTTGTTTTTATATTGGAACTTAATGAATACGTCTTTTGCGCGCTTTTGCGCAAAAGTGGCCTGTGAAACAGGCGTTGGCTGGATGATTTTTATCCAGACAGAGTATTACGAATCAGATGATGTCGTGACAGCCTCGGGAATATGCGGCCGGACAATGAGCTTGACGCCTTCAATGCGTAAAATGTCTACTTGCACATCTGGTTCAATGGTTGATCCGTCTTGGCTTCGTGCGGACCAGAGTTTGCCGTTGACGAAAACAGAGCCCTTGCCTTCCAAATTGTGGATCGCGTCTCGGACGACGCCGATCTGCGCAAGTGCCCGATCTGCATTTGTCTGCGTGGGGCGTACTTTGGAAAGGCGTTTGGACAAGGGTCTTGTGAAATACAGGGCGACGCTGGAAATCACAAGAAAAACCGCGAGTTGGAGCATGAACTGTTCCGGGGCGACCGCGGTTACGATCAAAGCGCCGGCGGCACCCAAAGCGAACCAGATGGCGCTGAGCACGCGGCCGGTAAACTCCACGATCAAAAACTCAAGCACCACAAACACGACGACTAGCGCGCCCCAGAAGAGCAAGAGATTCACGGGCGATCCCCCCTCTCACCGTGCGCTCTCACGATGAGCTTGACGCCCTCAATGCGCAAAACGTCTACTTGAACATCTTTCTCGATGGGTGCGTCGTCTTCGCTCCGCGCGGTCCAGAGTTTGTTGTTGACATAGACAGAGCCACGGCTTTCTAGATTCTGGATCGGATCTTTGACCACGCCGACCATGCCGATGACACGATTGGCGTTGGTAGGCAATTCTTTGACTGTAGCGTATTTTTTCGCCAGCGGCCGGGTGAAATAGAGCGTAATGCCAGAAATACTGAGGAAAATCATCACTTGGAACCAAAACAGGTCCGGACTAGGCGCTACAGCGGCGCTGATTAAGGCACCGGCGGCGCCCAGAGCAAACCAGATGGAAGTGAGCCCTGCGGTAGAGATTTCGATCACGATAAAAGCGACGAGCAAAACGGCCCAAAAAATAACTAGATTCACACGTCTCCCCCTTTCCGGAGGGCCTTATTTTCTCTTGAAAACAGATACGCTCCATATTTGAGTTGGTCCTATGCTAGTAGTATATCATAACTCAGCCCCAAATTGCGAAGAAATATTTCCGAAAGATAGAATTTATGTGTTGTAGTCGACGAGGGGCGATTGACCGGAAAAAGAAAAGCCTCCTTTTCCAACTGACGCCCCAAGAGCGAAGCGATTGACTCGGCGGAAGGGGTGCCTGTGGTGCAAAGGAGGTGGCGGGCGAAGCCTGACGGAGGATTTTTTGGATGCGGGCGAATGTCGATAAAGGGCAATCCTCAGTCAGCTTCGCTGACAACTCCTTTGGGAAAGGAGCCTTTGCGCTCGACACGCCCTACACAAACACCCCCGTTCCCCTTGTATCCACAGGAAAAATATGCTACACTAGACGCACTCTTTATAGGAAAGGGCGAAAACATATGATAGGAAAGCCCACAGACCTCAATAATCTACACCTAGCCGTCCTCATCGACGCGGACAATATCCCACACAGCAGTATCCGCGGCGTTATGGAGGAAATCGCCATCTACGGCACACCGACCATCAAACGCATCTATGGAGACTGGACCAGCCCCAACGTCGGCGGCTGGAAAGGCGCGCTCTTGGAGCACGCCATCACCCCCGTCCAGCAGTATGGCTACACCACCGGCAAAAACTCCACCGACTCCGCCATGATAATCGACGCCATGGACATCCTTTACAGCGGCAAGACCGATGGTTTTGTGCTGATCTCCTCCGATTCAGACTTCACCCGTCTCGCCATCCGCCTCCGCGAAGCGGGGCAGAAGGTCATTGGTATCGGCGAACGCAAGACGCCAAACCCCTTCATCGTCGCCTGTGACAAGTTCATCTACATCGAGGTCATCCGCGACCATCAGCGCAGTCAGGGCAAGAGCCCGGGTACGGTGCCGCCCAAGATACAAGATATGACCCCGGCGGCCCCGAAAGAAGAGAAAGGCACAGAGCAGAAAGAGGGCAAAGCGGCCCCGGCCCCCATCCAACTCATCGCGGACTCCATTGCCGATATCGCCGACCACGACGGATACGCCTTCCTCGGTGAACTGGGTAACCTGCTCCTGAAAAAACAGCCGGACTTTGACGCGCGAAATTACGGTTTCCTCAAACTCACGCCCCTCATTAAATCCATTCCCCGCTTCGAGATCAACGTGCGCGAGACGAAAGACGCGAATATCAAACACATTTATGTCAGGGACAGAGAGGCGTAATCCATGCTGCAATTCGAAGAATTTAAACTGAAAATCGCAGCGTTGGAGCCAGAACTTATCGACCTAGGCCAAGCGTTGCGAATCGCGGATACCAAGACAGAACTGGAAACGCTGGAAGCCGAAGCGGCGGTTGAAGGATTCTGGAACGACCTCAAGCACTCCCAAAAGGTCCTCCAGCGCACCAAGCAGCTGCGGCAAAAGTGCGAGACTTACAATCGCCTCTATTCTCGCTGGGCAGATGTCGCCGCCCTCTGCGAAATGGCGATCGAGGAGAGAGACGAAAGCCTTCTCCCGGAACTTACCACCGAATACAACGCCGTAGAGAGTACCCTCCGGGACCTGCGGCTCACCACACTCCTCTCCGGCGAATACGACAGCCAAAGCGCCATTCTATCCCTCCACGCGGGCGCGGGCGGCACCGAGGCGCAAGATTGGGCACAGATGCTCTACCGCATGTACACCCGCTGGGCCGAGCGGCATGGATACACCGTCAGCCTACTGGACTTTCAGGACGGCGAAGAAGCCGGACTCAAAAGCGCGACCATCTCCATCGAAGGCCTCAATGCTTACGGCTACCTCAAAAGTGAGAGCGGCATCCACCGCCTGGTGCGCATCAGCCCCTTCGATTCCTCCGGACGACGCCACACCTCCTTTGCGGCAATCGAAGTCATGCCGGACCTGGACGACACCATAGAGATCGAAATCCGCCCCGAAGATCTCCGCGTAGACACCTTCCGTTCTTCCGGTGCAGGCGGCCAGCATGTCAACAAGACCGAGAGTGCCGTCCGCATGACCCATATCCCCACAGGTGTCGTAGTCGCCTGCCAGACCGAGCGCAGCCAGATCCAAAACCGGGAAACAGCTATGCGCATGCTCCGCAGCCGCCTGATCGAGATCAAGGAGCGGGAACAGCTCGACAAGATCGAAGACATCAAAGGCGAACAACGCGCCATCGAGTGGGGCAGCCAGATCCGAAGCTATGTCTTCATGCCTTACACCTTGGCGAAGGACCATAGGACAAATTTCGAAAACGGCAACATCAACGCCGTCATGGACGGCGAGATTGATGGGTTTATCAATGCGTATTTGAAGATGAAGGCTGAGAAATAAGCAGAGGGGCGGACATTGTCCGCCCCTCCTGTTTTTGTCGAGCCTCCGGTTTCTCTGGCGCCGTTCAAACCCAGCAGATGTAATTTGGCAAAGAATGGTTCCCGAAAGACATAGGCAAAGCCAATCGGCTCTGCCTATTGCCCATTAGAGATGCTTGCCCTGATAGGAGATCTTCGTTCTGAACCAGTACACAACCGTGCCGCCCATGCTGCTCAAGCCGACCAGCAACAGAACGATCAGGTCTGCCGTCTGGCGATCATCTCCCGTTGGCGGGGCGATTGGCGGCTCTGATGGTGTGGGTGACGGTGTAGGCTGTGTTGGCGGCGTGGGCACTGGGGTCGGCGATGGATGGGGGGAGGGCGACGGTAAAGGTGTGGGTGTTGGAGTCGGTGTTGGGGGTGGATATGGCGGCGGGTCTGTCGTCCCGGGCGGCATCGGAGTATATCTGTTGTTGATTTGAATCGTTACTTGGCCGCTTTGAGCAGTTAGGGGTGCCGTATACGGCAGTGTCGGGTCTGTTGTTACATCGAAACCGGCAACGGTGTAGTTGCGCTCTGTAATGGTATATAGACCAGGAGCAAGGTTCTCCAGCGTGACACCGGCCACTGCCTCCGCAAGAGGAATCGTCCGGCTGAATCCGTCCGGTCCTGTGACGATCAACTCAAAGCCTGGCGGATATTCTTCCGGAGCCAGCCCGTGGAATACTTTATTGATCCGCAAGGACGGATTGGCCTGCGGCGGTATGCGCTCATAGCTGTTTATCACAGGGACGGAAACGGATGTAATCGGGGCTCCCGTCACTGGGTCCGGACTGGGTATCGTTACAATGCCCACAAACAGCCCGTCCGGCCCGACTGGCTCAACCCCCGGCCCTGTAAAGCCTGGAATGGTCCCGCCTTTTTCAAAGATTCTATACGTTCCGTAAGGCAGATGTTCTAGATGCAGTGTGAAGGTGCCGTCTAGATTGTTTGTGAAGTCTGTGAAGTAAACAGTGTTCCTGTATAACTCAATTAAGCCTCTTGTTCCGATCACCAAAAAGCTCAACTCTGCCATAGACGCGATGAGCGCGTCTATCTCCTCCTGCGTTTCCACCGAGGAATCGAACACGAAGCTTTTTTCAATGGTCAACTCCCCGGTTGGCTCATTCGTAATGGTGATAAAGTCGGATACGCCCGTTCGGATCGGCCCCCACAATGCTTCGGCGTCGGTAATCAGGTTAGACGGTATCGCGGGATTGATTGTGAAGAACGTGAGATTCAACGGTGGAGGAGGCGAGTAGCCGCCATCTGGTGCAACGGTTTCTTCTAGCACGAACAGGATATTCCCTGCGCCGTTCAGACCGATGCCAGGGACGAAGCTGCTAGAGGGAGCGTCAAAGTAAAAACCATTGAACTCCACCATACCGTCCAGGTCTGTATCACTTTGTGTTCCGAAGTAGAAAAATGTTCTAGCAACGCCATCGCTCCCGGTCATTATTTTAGTTTCAAGATCTGAACCGCTGGAAGGAATCCCGGCCGCCTCATAATCTGGAAGCAATGCGCCCCAAAGCTGGAACATTGCACCGGGGCCGACGCTGCCAGCGGGGGGAAGCGGATTTCCAGCAGAGTCCACTTTAAACACCCGGAGTGTCGTTGCGCTACCGCCGGCGGATACGCCTACGTCAGTGACCGTATAGTTATCCGCCCCGTCACCGGATGTCAGGCCCCAGATTTCGATCTGATTGCTGATACTGCCAGTGGTTCCCACGGGCAATGTCACCAGCGCTTCGTATGTGATCCGAACAGGCGTCTGATTCGGTATCACGAAGTTGACTTGACTCTCGCTGATGAAATTGATGGCCCAGGAGGTGTCCTGGTTAAAACCAACTACCTCTGTGCCTGTTCCTGTCAAAGGTCGCCACGGGCCTAAAGAAGGACTCGTATCCCTAGTTTCGAAGGTTACGGTGTTAAGGAAAATATTCAGATTCTCAAGTCTGTCTATTGCGGTAACATCGGGTAAAGAAACCCCGTTTAACTGAAACTCGGTTAAACCGTCTGGGTTGATGATAATCTCTACGTCTATTCTGTTTGAACCGCCTACGGCCGGCGTCACTGTTTTTGATAGTGGATTTAAGTCATAGTCAACCGTCCAAGAAGCCTCAAAGGTGCAGTTGCCCGGACCATGCCTAGACATACTGGCGGCATTATTAAGCACGATCATACCCGCGCTTTGCTCCGCCGGGGTGGCGGTGCCGTCTATCAGCTTCAGCTGATAATGGATATCAAAGATAGCCGAAGTCCCCCACCATCCGGCAGGCGTACCGGATGGGTCCTCGGCAGTTGGCCATGCGCCTGGCGTGGGAGCCGTAGTGGTTGAAACTCTTTGCAGCTGTGTGAGGTCCACAGTGAATACGCCGGGTGTAGAGGTGTAATCTATCCCGACACCATTCACCGGCGCAAACCACCCGCCGCCCGCGCCTGGCAAATGCACAAAGAAGGAACCCGGCACAAGCGCCAGTCTGAGGTCATGTGTATCCGTAAAAATCGGGCTTAAGTCCGGCCTCATAAAGGTTGGATTTCCGTTGCTGGGTGAGTAGGTATAGTTGTTTTGTATAATCACCGTGTAGTTGAACAACGTGGGATCCCCAACCGCCGCCGCGCCCTGCTTTGTGATTGGCCAATAGTCGTTTACATTTACCCCGAGTATAAAGTTGGGGCTAACGCCAGCCGGTGGCCAAATCTGCGGGCCGGCATGGTCGTTGATTACATATACCACGTTTTGTACATAGCTTGCAAACGGCGTTACCTGACTTTGCAGTCTCCCCAATAAATTGGTGGTCGCACTCGGACCATAGGTGCCTTCGCTGATCCAGAGGCGGTATCGGATGACAACGATCCTTGCGTCGTTAAAAGGCCAGTAGTTGTTGGCCAAGTTTGTGGAGCCGGTGCCGAAGAACATCGACCAAGCATTGATTGCCCCGCCGCCGCTCACATAATGATCCAAGGCCTCCCAAGTTCCATCAGGTGTAATAATGTCTGGAACTGAAGTGCCCGCCGGTGCGGCAAAAACGCCTGCGCCCGGACCACCGATACCGCCGAATGCGGCATTTTGACCGGTTACGCCATTGACAGAATTGGGCGCACCGGTGTTCCCGGGCCACACGCCAAAAATGTCATACAGATAAATCGGCTGTCCCTGCATGTTCGCGGGTACGCCGAGCCTGATCTCGTAATCTATAAAGTATCTTTCGCCGTTTGGACCCACGTTGGGCGCTGCCGCGTCCATACTTCCGCATAGGCCGGCGGTACTTTTGGTGAGGGTGAAGCCTAAAGGACGCACCGGCACATTGGCCACTGCCGGGACACCCTCAAACGCTGCCGTGTTGGTGAACATTCTACCGGCACTGCCTACCCCCTGCATGGCGCCGGTAATGTCCGTGTAATAGACCATCGTAATTTGGTAGACGTTATAGTAAGGCTGCACGGGGGATACAGCGGTAAGCATAGTTCCGGCAGGTGGCACCACGAAATAAAATCCATTATTGGTAGAGTTGAAGGCAGCGGTATACGTTTGTGAGGCGTTAATGGTTCTAACGATTGGAACAGTGGGCGCCGCGGGATTAAAACTGGTAAAAGTCAGTGATATTCCAGCCAGACCGCCAATGATAGGCGTAGTGGTCAAGGAGTCTCCCAATGTATCGGTTACATTGCCTCCCGTATATCCTGCGCCGCCTGGTACGCTGTTCAATAGCGTCGTTCTGCCGTCGCCGATTATGGTTGTCCACTGGATACTCTGCGGGGTGCCATCATCTGTGGTGATTAATGTGCCTGATTTTGTGATCGGGAGGTCTTTTCTCACAATATCTACCACGTTGCCGATGATTGGCGTGGGGTTAACACTGCTGATGACGCCTACGGTGTTTTCTACGCTGAAATTGTATATAACCTGGGTGCTGGGACTCAAAACAGCCAGGTTGTTCGCAATCAATCGTTGAAGGTCGATATAGAAGGTCAGTGTTGCAAATTCATTCGCCTCAAGCACGAGCGGGGTGCGGTCGTCGTTTCTTAACAGATCAATCTGAAAGGACGCGGGGTTACGGCTGGGCCAGGTTACGCTTGGAGATTGCAAAATCTCCGGCGGCGATATTGCCACGGGCGGAGTTACTGTATTATCGAATCTGGTCACTTGTAACGCGGCGGCGGAGAAGGCGTCGTTCGTAACGGGATTTGCGATGCTCTGCCCGCCGCTGACAGTCAGAGTATCCGTCAGACCAATATTTGTGACAGAACCGCCCAAAGCTGTGATGGTAATCGTGTAGTAAATCCGCTGTTGGTCAGGATCGTATCTGGATGTTTTGTTCACGGCCACCTGAGGCGGCGGCGGTGTCGGTATCACGGTGATGATTCCGCCCTGGCCGAAGTCCAAGTTCTCTCCATTAAACTGCGCAAAAATCTGAAGGGTAAAGAATGCCTGAGGATCGTCGATAAAGTTGCTGGGCCTCGGGTTGCCGTTCGCATCGACATTATTGAAATATAGCTCCACAAAGCCAGTGGAACTGATCCGATATTGGCCAATGATATTGTTATTCGGGAGACGGATCGGTGTCCAGTCCACTGCGTTTTGAATCGTAAGTGCGGCGGGGAGCTGATAGGTCAGAAATCCATCCGCGTTATATGCGAACTGCTCATCTGCGGTATCTCCCTCGCTGAATCTGATATCGAACCGATACGTTTGGCCTATATATGCCGGAGTACCGGGAAGGACCTGGACCCAGTTGCCGCCCGCGTCCTGTGTCCACATCGCGGCGCTCGTGACGAAATACGATAAATCCGACGGATCGCCAATAGACAGCGCGGACACGGATCCAAGCGCGGGCCAGCCGAACAAAAAGCCGTTGCCGAACTCCAATTCCCCGGGGAAAATGTAATCCAAAGCGACAGCTTCAAACACGAGCCAAAACGCAAGGTCTGGCTCATATTCATTGTCAGCCGCGCCTTCGATGTTCCGCTCCGCTTGAAGATCATCAAACCATACTGTGATTAGACCGTATTCATCAATTGCATACCAGCCATACCCGTCTGTGCCGTCAATCGGCATCGGGTCAGTTGCTTGCACATAAAGCAAATCCGTCGGTAACTGATATGTAAGTTGCCCCGCTTGACTTAACGCAAAGCGCGTTTCTGGTGTTGGTGCGAAATACATCGAGAATCGATAAGTGCCTTCCGCCCGCAACAGACCCTCTGCGAAATCAATCGGCATACCCTCCATGTCGAATAGTTCGACATCTTGGACAAAGTTGCGCAGATCGGACGGATCGCAAAGCTCGTTCCCCATTTGAAGTCCGCAAACTTCCGTGCTCACGCCCCGGACATCTGCAACCGCCAGCAAAGGGAGGGTCGTAGTGAGGAGCAATGCAACGATTAATAGGATTGATAGGATTCTTGATGTTTTCAAAAAATCACACACCTCAAATCTTGTTGCAGTCTAGTCTGCATAATGGCCTATGAACCGACGCAGCAGGACGGCGCACTCCGCGCGAGTAGCTGCGTCGAGTGGCATACTCTTTCCGTCGAAGCCGACGATGAGCCCATTTTCCACAGCCCATGCCATGGCCTCTTTTGCCCAGTCGCTGACGAGGTGATAGTCAGAGAAGATGGTATGTAAGGCCAGGCTTGGAATACTGGCGTCATAGCCCCGGAATGCGGCATAGCGGTGCAGGAACACGGCAATTTGCTCACGGGAGACGGCGGTTTCCGGTGCAAAGCGACCGTTTCCAACGCCCTGGACAATCCCATTCTGTGCCGCCCAAACCACGGCAGCGCTATACCATTGGCCATCTGCTATGTCGGAAAATGCCTGGTTAAATGCGACCTCCGGCTCACCCGCCATGCGATAGAGGATGGTGACAAACATGGCACGAGTCAAGCTGTCATTCGGCGCAAAGGTGGTGGCAGATGTGCCCCGCATGAGGCATCGATCATAGACAAAGGCGATGCTGCCGTCTATTGCGGCCCAATGGCCCGCGATATCGAGAAACGGGAGGGTTGGAACAGGTGGCGGGGTGGGTGTAGACGGAGGTGTTGGCGTGTGTGGCGGCGTAGGGCCTGACGGCGGTGTGGGGCCTGTGGCCGCCGCTACGGTAAAGCTCACAGGAAAGGAAACAGCGGTAATGTTACTTCCGCCGGAGACTGTAACGGTGGCATTGTAAGTGCCCACAGCAAGGCCCGTGTTCGGCGCGACGGTAAAACTGTCACTGCCGCTTGCGGCAATACTGCCAATGGACGATGTGCTCAAGGTAAAACTGCCGGAGTTCATGCCGCTGAGCGCCACGGTCAAAGCGCCAGTGGGCTGGTTGCCGATGTTGTGGACGGTGATCGTGCGCGCTGCCGGCGCTGTCGTATACCCAACAGACAGCGTCCCGAAATTTTGTGTGGTGTTGGGGGAGAGCGTGATGCCATAAGCCGCCGTGGACACGGTGAAGCTTACGTTGAACGTGGCCGTAATCCCATTGCCGCCCAATACCGTGACGGTGTCTGTATAGACGCCCGCCGTGAGGCCGTCATTGGGCATGACGGTGAACGCGTCATTATCGCCCACTGCGATGGAAGAGATGGTGGTTTGGCCCAATGTGAAATTCGCACCTGAGGTAAGCGCCACGGTGAGCGCCCCAGTGGGCTGATTGCCGATGTTCGTGACCGTGATAGCTAGCGGGGTGACTGGCGCGTAACCCTCCGCGGCCGAGGCAAATGAGTAAGTCCCGGTTTGGCTGAGCGAAATCCCATAGGCCGCTACGGTGAAACTTACGGTAAAGGTGGTGGTGATCTGATTGCTGTCGGTGACCGTGACGGTTTCCGTGTAGGTACCCGCGGTGAGGCCGGCATTTGGCGCGACGGTAAACGTGCCAGTACCGCTCACTGCGAGGCTGGTAACCGGCGTAATCTGGGTGACGCTGAAGTTGGAGGACGCGCCCTCGGAAAGAGTTACAGTGAGTGCCCCCGTAGGCTGATTGCCGGTGTTATCGACCGTAACCGTGAGCGGTGTAGCGGTGTAACCGACTGTCTGCATGGAGAATGTATACGTTGTGCCGTCGAGGGCGGTTGCGGGTACTGTGCTTGCGTCAGAGAGCGCAATTCCGTAAGTGGCCGCCGCCACAGTAAAACTCACATCAAAGGAGGCAGTGATCCCATGGTCGCCTGATACCGTGACGGTGGCCGTGTAGGTGCCAGCCGCAAGGCCAATATTTGGCGCGATGGTAAAGGTGTTATTGGCGCCCACTACAATGTCAGGAAAGGAGGTTGGAGCTACGGAAAAAGCTGTGGGATTTGCCCCGCTAAGCGCAACTGTCAATGCCCCCGTGTTCCCAGTGCCTGTATTTGCGACCGTGGCAATGAGGGACGGCGCAGTCGTGTAATTCTCCGCAACTCCGGGGAATGTGTAGGTTCCCGTCTGGCTCAGGGAAGCACTGTACCCCACTGTTGTCACAGTGAAACTCACCTGGAAAGAGGCGGTGGCACCATTGTTGCCCGCGACCGTGACTGTCCCTACATAGATGCCTGCCGCAAGACCGGTGTTTGGGACAACCGTGAAGGTGGCGGTATTGTTTCCGGTATTCGTCCCGTCATCCACCGGAATACTGGAGATTGTCGCTGTATTTATGGTGAAGCTGGAGCTTGCGCCTCCGGAGAGGGTCACCGCTAATGCACTGGTCACTTGGTTGCCGCTGTTGGTGACTGTGACAGTGAGAGGCGTGACAGCGGGGTAGGACTCCGCCACCCCGGGAAATGTGTAAGTTGTGCTGTCAAGCGTTGTCGTGTTGTCGCTCAACGTAATATCAAAGGTAGGCGCGGTTGCCCCGGTGATGGCGCCGGTCCCGGTGTTGTTGATAAGGCCGATTGCGGTGTTGCCGAAGTTGCCGGTGGTGACGATGGAGTTAGCGTTATTTATGGTGCCGCTGTTGGTCAGCGAGCCGTCTATGGTATTGGTGAGTGTACCGCTGGGCGCATTGTTGTTGAGGGTACCGCTATTGCCGATGGCCCCGTCGTTAGTCAGCGTATTGGCATTCGTGAGCGTACCCCCGCTGACAATTGTCACGGTACCGTTTGTGCCGTTGTCCATGGTGCCGAAACTTGTGTTCGTGAGGGTTCCGCCATTGCCAATCGTCACCGCGGCAGCGGAACTGCCCGTGCCGTTGTTGAGGGTGCCGTAGTTATCCAAGCTGCCATTGACGTTGAGGATGTTATTGTTGTTGATGGTGCCGTCCGTGCCGTTTTGGAGTTCACCCCCGGAATCTACGGTCACAGTTCCGGCAGCGTTGTTGGTGATAGTTGCCCAGTTATCCAGTTGGCCGCCGGAAGCGATTGTCACGGTGCCGCTGTTGGTGATTAGATCATCATTCACGAGCGTTCCGGTGCCGGCAACGGCCAGCGTACCGCCGCTGTTATTGTTGATGGTGTTATAGTTGTTCAATGTTCCGAGGATGTTGAGGGTGCCATTGTTTTCGATGTCACCGGAGTTCGTCAGGGTAGTACCCGCGCCCACAGTTAAAGCCGCTCCGACAGGAATGTCCAGCGTCGATCCGCTTGGAATCGTCCAATCCGTCGCAGTAGTGAGACTGCCGTAAACCGTACCGGCGGTGCCGTTAAATAAGATGCCGCTTGACGACGCCGGCAAGGGCAAAGTCATGTCCACGCCGGAGGCATAGACAATCGGACTGCCGGACATGGTGAGTGTACCCGATGGCGTGCTGCCCCCAATGCCCACGCCACCGCTGCCGCCGAAGTTGTTGGCGTTCAAGATGCCGTTGCCCAGAATGTTCAGTGTCCCGTTCGACGGTACAGCAATAGCCGGTGCGGCAGAATAGGATATGAGAGAGCTTGTACCCGTCACAGTCAAGTTGAGCACCGCGCCGGAGGCCAGCGTCAGCGGGGCGGAAATCCCGTCCCCGGGGTCTGGAATTGTAACGCTGTCAAAAGTGACGTTCGTGGGAGCGGTACCCTGCACCACGATCCGAGTGCCGGCGGGCGCTGCCCCTGTGAGCGAGACGGTGGCGCCGGCGTCTATGGTCAAGACGGTGCCGTCAAAACTCCAGCCAGGCCCCCAGGCTCCGGCGGCTCCCGTGGTAAGAGTAGATAAATCAACGGGGGAAATGGTCGTTTCCGACTGCCGTGCCGTCACCGCGGCCACGGCTGAGGTGACGGGACTTGCTCCCCCGGCATTGGGATCGCTGACGATCACATAGAAGTAATATGTCGTCCCCAGACCCGTTGTATCTGTCAAAGCAGGGGTGGTGAAAGAAGCGCCCGTTCCCGTCCCGTCAGTAATGGGAGTGCCGCTGGCCACGGTGCCGTCCGGGGTGCTGTACCATTGATAGGTTGCATTGCCCGAAGTCAGCGACCAGACGGCGGTCACAGACAAACTGGCGCTCTGGCCCGATACAACAGAGGCATTTGCCGGCTCGGTCACGATTGCGATAGAGGGCTGGATAAGTGACAGCGTATAAACCGCGTTGCCCGTATTGGTGTTGCCGTTGCCCAACTGAAGCGCACCGTTACTGCCGGCACTCCAGAGGCTGCCATCGTTCTTGACGGCCATCGTGTGATACCAAGCGGCGGAGACACGGATCCAGTTTGTATCTGTTCCGATTTGGAGCGGGGTTTGGTTTGTGGCGGTCGTGCCGTTACCCAGCCAGCCCTCATCGTTCTGACCCCAGCCCCAGAGGGTACCGCTGCGAATCCCCATCGTGTGATACCGCCCAGCCGACACGCTCTGCCAGTCCGTAGCCGTACTGATTTGCTGCGGCGTACTTTGATCGCCTGTTACACCGAGGCCGAGTTGGAATTGTCCATTGCCGCCCCAGCCCCAGAGGGTGCCGCTAGAATCGATGGCAAAGGAGCTCCAACAACCCGCTGATACACTGCTCCAAGTGGTGCCTGTCGGGGTAATGTTTGTCGGTGTCCCTATTCCATAGGGACTTCCCAATGTAATTGTGCCATTGCCGACCTGACCGGATTGGTTCCAGCCCCAGGCCCAGAGCGTACCGTCCGCCCGAATCGCCAACGTGTGCCCGCCATACGAAAGACCGCCATCGTAATAACCGCCCGCCGATGCATCAAGCCAAATATACGTGTCCGGAATTCCTGGCATCACAAAAATCTGTTGCGGGGTATTATATTGGCCAGGGCTGTTGACATTACCTTGCCCAATCGCGCCCTGCGCGTTTTCGCCCCAGGCCCAGAGGGTTCCGTCTGCCTTGATGGCCACGGTATGGCGCGCACCCGCGGACACACTGACCCAAGGGTTTGCCGCGTTCGGGTCAGTGACTTGGGCAGGTGTCCCGCTGTCAGTGGTTGTGCCGCTGCCGAGCTGACCTTGCCCAGCGGCGCCCCAAGTCCAAAGGACACCGGCAGAGTCAATGGCGGCGGAGTGTAGGCCGCCCGCTGACACATAGACCCATGGCAGCGTTGCACCGGCAGGTGTGGGAATCGGGAACGGCGTAGCACGGCTGTGATTAGACGTATCACCATCGCCGAGTCGGCCATATAGGCCAAGGCCCCAGGACCACAGCGTACCGTCATTGCGAATTAGCAGCGTATGGCTGCCATTTGCCGAAACCATCTGTGCGGAATTCGACGACAGTGTGGTCGAAGTTGCCGCACTGAGGGGGATCAGCATCAGAATCATGCAGACCACCAAGATCCAACTGAGCGCTCGCTTTATCCTTGTTCTCATAATATTCCGCCCCTTTTCAAATTTGTCCACAAGGGAATCGGTAAATATACTTGGCTAAGTTTTTCGCCATAAGTATATAACAAATTTTGACTGAAGTATACATTAATTTTGTTCAAAAAAGAAAAAGCTCCAAATTTTAACAGAGCGCGACAATAGACCCGGTGCGAGTGCACCGGGTCTGAATATATTGTTATGTGCGGGTTTCATGATGAACGCCACCATTTTCCCCAGTTCAAAGTATAAACTAAGCCGTATACGCTTTTTCGTCACTGGCGTTCCGCCCTCTATCCCCAATCGGGGATGGGCTGTTCTCTTATGGTTTCAACTCCAGCACATCATTCTCCGTCATGCGCAAAGTCTGCTCTGCAAACACCCGCTTTTCCCGCGGGATAAAGCCCCGCACATTGGTCAACGGGAATATCCAAGTATGCGGACCGATATGCGTACCCGGTTGCGTCACGCTGTTCGCCCCAAGACGCGCACTGTCTCCGATAATCACGCCGAAGAAATCAGCCCCCAAATCATGCCGTTCGCTGTCCAGTGTGAGCGTCGCGTTTGTCTGGTCAAACTTCCGGTTCGCTGTAATCACCCCGGACCCAATCCGCGCACTCTTGCCGAGCACAGAGTCACCCACAAAGGCGAGACTTGCCACCTTGGCCCCGGCAAAAAGCACACTGTGCTTGATCTCGCTCCCGTGGCCCACGCTGCAATTGTCGCTGATAATCGTCCCCGGCCGGATCGTAGCCCCCGGCAGGATGTCCACGTTCTCCCCAATATACACCGGGCCGATAATGGTCACGTTGTTATAAATCACGGTATTCTTGCCGATGTAATAGGGCCCATAGAGATGCGGAGCGGTGCCCTTCATCGTGGCGTGGTTCTCCTGCACACCCGGCTCCACGAGACGCGTTTTAAGGAACGCCGTAGCTTTCTCCAAAATCTCAGACGGCTGTTCCATCCCCTCGAACCAGTTCGGAAAAGGGAAGGCGTCATGATTGGAAAAGTAATAATCAAGTGAGAGTGACATAGCGCAACTCCTTTATTGTAGTCCTTCAATCAACGCAACAGCCTTCGGTAGATACGAACTTCCCAGCGCTTCGAGTTTCCCTTCGTCTGCCGCATCCGCCAAAACAGGATCAAAAGCGAGCCGGTCCATGAGAGGAATGTCAAATCGTGCGGCGAGTTGCTCAGCGGCGTCGCCGGAGAAGAGGCCACTAAAGTTCTCGATCAAACCTAAAATCGGCACCTGATTCTCCAACGCGAGACGCACCGTCCGTGCAACCGCCTGGTTCACCACTGCCTGCGGCGTCGAGACAATCAACACCCCATCCAGCGGAAGAGACTCAAACGCCGTCACACTGACATCCGTTGTGCCGGGCGGCAGATCAATGAGCAGACAGTCAATTTCATCCCAGATCACATTGGACCAAAGCCGCTGTAAAATCTGCCCCATGATGGCGCTGTGCAGGGTGATGGCATCTGTGCTGTCCTCCAGGAGCGGACCGATGCTCATCACTTTAATCCCCCGCTCGGTGAGCGCGGGATAGAGGCCCTCCTCCCCCTTGGTCACGCCCTGCGGCAACTCAAACATCTCAGGGATCGTGGGGGAAAAAATGTCCGCGTCGAAAATAGCGACCCGCTGACCCGCTTTGGCCAATTCCGCCGCGAGAATGCTGGTGACAAGACTCTTGCCCGTGCCGCCCTTGCCCCCGGTAATGCCGATGACAGTTGTGATCTTACTCAGCGGATGCGGTGGGAGTGTCGTCTTTGCCTCGTGCCCATGTGAGCCGCAGCCGGAACAACTGGAGCAGCCGTGGCTCCCGTGGTCGTGATTGTGATCGTGTGACATATGAAAAGTCCTCCTTTGTATTCTGTAGGTGGGCCGCCTGCCGAGCGGCCCATCTATTCATATTGCAATGACTGTTGATCTATGGGGCGCGTGTCCTCTAATACTTATACGAACCCCCGCCGATAAACTCCCGCATGAGAGAATCCTCGGGAACAAGGTCCTCCGCGAGATCACAAAACAGCCGGAACGCCGGTATGATCTCCGAAAGTTCCTCGCCCCGCTCCACCTTGGGATCCAACTCCGCAAAAAGCGGCTCCGCAAACTGCTTCATCAAACTGACCTCATAAGGCAGCGAGGAGTCAAACTGATAATTGGCCTTGTCCTTATAAGGCGAGATGTATAGCTTTTCCCCCCGGCGCACATTGGCCCAGACGCCGAGTGTAAAAGCCGCATCGGATCCGCGGAAGTTGTTGTCCCGCACCACGCGGCGCACGAGGCGCATCCAAGTACCCTTAAAAACCACATCGTCCTCGCCCCCGTCCACGATGTTGGACCGGGCGCTGACATAGAGTTTAAACGCCTCCGGATGCCGCCCGGCAATCTCATCATTGAGCGCGTGGATCCCCTCAAAGATGACGACCTCATTGTCCTTCGGGCACAGCGGCGTCCATTTCGTCGCACTGCGAATCTGCCGGGAGAAGATGAAATGCGGGATCAAAATCTCCTTGTGCTCATTGAGCCGCTCAAAATGCTCGTGCAAAAGGTCCATGTCGAGACATCTGGGAGACTCATAGTCAATATCGCCCTCCGGCGTCCGGGGCGCAGTTTTTGGGTCCATGGTCTTGAAATACTGATCCAGACTGACGGCAGTGCAGCCAACGCCCCGCCGGGCGAGTTCCCGCGCCAGTTTCAAGGCCGTTGTAGTCTTACCGGACCCCGAGGGGCCGGAGAGCAGCACAATCGGCGAGGTCGCCGCGCTTTTCTCAATCAGATCCGCCGCCTCGACAACCTTCTTCCAATAGCTCCGGTCGCATTCCTCGACGAACTCCCGAGGCCTGAGGGTCAAATTGTCATTGATTGCCTTCAGATCATAAGTCAGAGCCATGTGAGAACACCTCCTCGATGAAAAATGGTTTGATCTTTTCTTTCGCTGCTAGTATTCTATCAATTCCATCTGTATATTCCAAGGGGAATTTCGGATTATAGGAGCGCGGAATGCGTCCCGTATGAGCGTCGACCAATTTGGTCGATGCTCCGGCTCCAAGGGAGATAATGCTGCAGAGCTCCTCCATGATGGCGATGTTATACAGATTCTCAAACCCCGACAAGCACCAGCCGACATTCTCAAAACCGCCCGCCGTAAACTTCTGGCGGTAGAGGTAGTAAGGCAAATACCCCGCCTCGCCAAGAGATGCGAGTGCCATATCCAGCATCTCCCCTACGGCCTCCGGACCGGGGATAGGAACCGCGTCCGCCTTAATATGCGAACCCTTTTTAAGCGCCAAAGTGTGAACCGTGACATTCTCCGCCCCAAACTCTAGTACCCGCCCCAAGGTCCGCGCAAATCCCGCCGCCGTATCAGCGGGAAGACCCGCGATCAAATCCATGTTGAGTACAGGAAATCCGACTGATCGCACCAACTCCACCGCAGAGACAATATCCGCCGCCGTGTGCCGCCGCCCAATCGCCGCCAACACCGGATCCTCCATCGACTGCGGATTAATGCAGATGCGCGACACCTGAGCGTCCTTCAGAACACGAAGTTTCTCCAAGTCCAACGTATCCGGCCGCCCAGCTTCTACCGTATAATCCCGCAAATGGCTGAGATCAAACTCCGTCGCCAGCGCCCCCGTCAAAGACCGCAACTGCGAGGCCGAAAGCGAAGTCGGCGTCCCGCCCCCGATATAGAGCGACTGCACCCGAAGCCCAAGCTCCCGCACAATTTGCGCCGTAACCGCAATCTCCCACCGCAAGGCCGCCAAATAAGGCTCCACTAGCCGCCCGGACCGCTCCACATCATTCGAGACAAAACTGCAATACGTACAGCGCGTTGGGCAAAAAGGGATGCTCACATACAGGCAGATATCCCGTGACGTAAGGCTCGCCTTCGCCTTAAGCCCCGCGCGAGCCGTATCAAGGCAAAGCGCCGCTCGTTGCGGACTGACCTCATACTCCGTCACAAAAACCCGCTTCACCTCTGCCGGGGCTATCCCGGCTTCCAGCAAAGCCGTCGCCCGTTTCCCGGGCCGAATGCCCGTCAAGGCCCCCCAAGGCGGGACAATACCCGTAGCAGTCGTCGCCGCGCGGTAGAAGGAGAGCTTAATAATCTTCTGCATCTGCCGCGCATACACCAGTTCGACGCGATTCTTGCCCTCGCCGGAACCCTGCTCCGGCCGCGCAACCTTCGCCACGCCCCGATACCAAACGCCCTCATACCAAAGCTCCGTCACCGCGGTGCTAACCTTTGGCCCGTGAGACAGCCGTATCTCCGCCGTGGGAACACACGGTGTTTGCCCGCCCCTGCGATTTACTGCAACAGACGAAATCTCGTCCACATCCTCATACACAGGCCGCTCCTCCGGAAACAGCGTCAGCAGCACCTGTTCCACGGCGTACTTATAGTCGTGCCCGATCAACCGGAGAATCATCTATTTCCCCGCCGCCGCTTGCCGTAGGGCATAGTTAAACCGCCGCTCCCGTTCCAGCGTCGTCGCCTCCGCATGACCGGGGTAGATTTCATCCACACCCTGCAACTGGTCAATCCGAGCGAGAGATTGCATTAAGGTCTGCGGATCTCCCCCCGGCAAATCAGACCGCCCGCAGTCGTCGCGGAACAACGTATCTCCGGTAAACAGGCAGTCGCCCACGCGCAGACACACACACCCAAGCGTATGCCCCGGCGTCGCGATGACCTCAAACGTCAGCCCGCCGATCTCAATCGTATCTCCATCCGCCCAAAACCGCGTATTGTCCCCCGCGATATAGCGAAACGGCTCCGGGCGATTCGTCGGGTTCACATCCAGCTTGCTGATGTACACCGGAATCCCCCACTCCAGCACAAGGTCATCCGTAGCCGTGGTGTGGTCATAGTGTCCGTGCGTAAGAAACACGGCCTTCGGCGTGATCTCTTCTTCCGTAAGATAATCGAGGATCAGGTGACTCTCATCACCCGGATCGATCACTGCGGCGAACTTGGTATCTGGATCTGTGACCACATAACAATTGGTCTGAAGCTGTCCGACTGGGATTGTTTTGACGTGCATATCTCTCATCCTTTCTTCTAACACGGGCGGCATTTTGCCGTCCGCCAAACATTACAGTGTATCCGTATCCAGAATCAAAGTCACCGGCCCGTCATTAAGCGACTGTACTTGCATATACGCCCCAAATGACCCGGTTTCTACATGAAATCCGCGCTCCCGACATTCCGCGACAAACCGCTCATAGAGCGGAATCGCCGTTTCCGGCCTCGCCGCCGCCAAAAAATCCGGGCGCCGACCTTTCTTGCAGTTACCATAGAGCGTAAACTGAGAGATGACCAGCAACGTCCCCCCAACATCCGCCAAAGCCCGGTTCATCTGCCCATTCTCATCGCCAAAGACACGTAAACCGCAGATTTTATCCGCAAGCCTCACTGTCTGCTCCACCGTATCGTCCTGATGGATGCCGAGAAGCACCAAAAACCCCACGCCGATCGCACCGATGACCTGCCCATCCACTCCCACAGATGCCTCCGTGACGCGTGTGACTACCGCCCGCATAAGCTCCGCCTCCCGTTCCTATTCGATACCCCGATACTGCCATTTCGGCCTTTGGTGGATATAAATCGTAATCGCCCGCTCGGGACAGCGGTTGATACAACGATAGCAGACCGTACAAGTGCCGCTAGAGACAATCCTGCCCTCGCGCTGTTTCAAATTCCGCATCGGACAAAGCGAAACACAAAGACCGCAAACCGTGCAGTCGCTATGGATTTTCAGGTTCTGCCCCATGAGCCGCTCGCCCCTATCCTGCCAAGCGGCGCCTTGTAGATTGCCAAAAAACTGAGAAACACGAGAAAACCCGCGACGCTTGACCCGTCCCGCCTCAAGGTCTGCACAAACCCGCTCAAGCCGACCTATGCCTCGGCGGATTTGTTTCTTATTCTGAACATCACTCGGTTTCCGATAGAGTGGCCAAAGATTACAGACGTTATTGGGCATCGGCAAATGTTCGGCGTAAAGCACTTCCACATGGTCCGTCGGCAGCAAATCTAGAAACGCCCTTGCCCCATTGCCGGAAAACGTGACTTGCGTGACGAGAATGATAATCCGCTTCCCCCGGAAGGCCTCCATATGCCGATTCACGAATCTGCGCATAATCAGCGGCACGCGAGAACCATAGATGGGATAACAAACGGCGATGAGGTCCGCTGTCGCAATTGCGGCATCAAAAGCGAAATCCGCTTCGATAGAAACGCATTGCGCTCCCATACGCTCGCTCAATCTCTCGGCGATATATTTTGTATTCCCAGTCCCCGAGAAATAGAGCGTCAACATAAGCGCTGCCTCCTCAAGACGAACTCCGGCTGACATCTGAAACGCCAGAAATACCGGACAACTTATTGACCGCCACTTGCAACTCTTTCGAATCCGCCACTTCCAAGGCGATAAAGACCACAGCTCGTTCGCCCACCGCCTCTCGCGCCGTAAGGCTCCGCACACGCACCTTAATCGCCGTGAGCGCCTGCGCGATATCGAGCAATAGACCCGATCTGTCTTTTGCGGTAATCACAAGGCTCGTGCTATAGTTCTGTCCCTCCGTATCGCCCCAGCTCACCGGGAGCCAACGGCCCAACTCCGCCGGATTTGTAATGGCGTTGAGATAATTCGCGCAATCCGCCCGGTGCACAGAGACACCATGCCCCCGCGTGATAAAGCCCACCACTTCGTCCCCCGGAACAGGCGAGCAGCAGCGCGAAAACTTAATCAAACAGTTGTCCACGCCCTCCACCACAATGCCTTTGACCGCTTTGGTCGCCACGGGCTTTTGCTCGTTGATCTTCTCCACCAAACTCTTGCTGGGCTTCGCAAGCTGCACCAACATATCCCGCACCTTGCCAACAGCCTTCTGCGCCGAGAGCCCGCCATATCCAATAGCGGCATAGGTGTCGTCAAAGGACGGAAAGCCAAGCCGTTTTAGCACCTGTTCCTGCACTTCCCCTCGGCTGATCGCGTCCACCGAGAGCCCCTGCCGCCGCATTTCAGCCTCAAAAGCAGACCGCCCATGCGTGACGTTTTCCTCCCGCCGCTCTTTCTTAAACCACTGCCGAATCTTATTCCGCGCCTCACTGCTCTGCACGATCTTGAGCCAATCTCGGCTGGGCCCATGGGAAGTGCCGGAAGTGATGACCTCAACAATATCCCCATTTTGCAGCGTATGGTCAAAGGGCACAATCCGTCCATTGACCTTCGCCCCCGTCATCCGATTGCCGACGGCGGAGTGGATCGAATAAGCAAAGTCAATCGGATTCGCCTTCGCCGGCAGATTAATCACGTCGCCATGCGGCGTAAAGACGAATACCTCATCCGCAAACATGTCGATCCGCAGATCATGGAAGAAATCCTGCGCGTCCCCGGCCTCCTGTTGGCTTTCCAGCAAGCGCCGAACCCAAGCGAACCGCTCCTCATCTCCCGCGGACTTCTCACCCTCCGGGCCGGGCGTCTTATACTTCCAGTGCGCCGCGATACCGTATTCCGCGGTGTGATGCATCTCCCAGGTGCGAATCTGCACCTCAAAGGGGATGCCCTCTTCCCCAATTACGGTGGTATGGAGACTCTGGTACATATTTGGCTTCGGCGTCGAAATATAGTCCTTAAACCGCCCTGGCACAGGCCGATACATGTCGTGCACGTGCCCAAGCACATTATAACAATCCGCGATGTCCGACACGATCACCCGGAACGCGCAGAGATCAAAGACCTCCTCAAACGTCCGTTTTTGGGTATACATCTTGCGATAGATGCTATAAATATGCTTGAGCCGACCATACACCGTGCCCTGCAACTCATTCTCCCGGAGCCGCCCAGACATTTTCTGCTGTACGTCAGACATAAACCGGTCCAGCGTCTCCTGCCGCTTTGCGAGGTCCTCCGTAATAGAGTCGTATGCGGCGCGGTCAAGATAATAAAAAGAGAGATCTTCCAACTCCCACTTAATCTTCTGCATCCCCAGCCGGTGCGCGATGGGAGCATAGATCTGCATCGTCTCCGAAGACTTCTCAAGCTGTTTCTTACCCGCCTGATATTCCATGGTCCGCATATTGTGGAGCCGATCCGCCAGTTTGATGAGGATCACGCGGATGTCCTTGGCCATGGCCATGAGCATCTTGCGCAGATTCTCCATCTGTTCTTCTTCTTTGTTGGTGTATTGCACCCGCGTCAACTTCGTGACGCCTTCCACAATCGCCGTAACAGAGGGGCCGAACAGCTTCTTGACCTCCTCCTCCGTGATGCCCGTATCCTCAAGCACGTCATGGAGCAGCGCCGCGATGATGCTGTCCTCATCCATGCCCATCTCAACAATAATCTGCGCCGCTGCCAAGGGGTGGGTAACAAAAGGCGTCCCATCCTTCCGCAACTGACTCCCATGCGCCGACGCCGAGAGCGCAAACGCGCGCTCGATCCGCCCCAGATCGACACTGGGGTTCGACTGTTCGATATGCGACAGCAAGTCCTCCAACTGCTCACGCACAAGGGCCATACCCGGAGCATCCCAAGGGACGTTCTCTAAATGTTTCGGATCACGCACAACGAATCACCCCATTACACTGGTCAACGCGGACAACATCCGCGAGGCATTTAAATCGACTTTTTCAGCCTGCTCGGCGAGTTTGATATGCACCGTGTCTGCCTGCTCCTCCACCTGTGCCAGCCCCAACTCGTCCAACACTTTGAGACACAAATAAGCCTTAGCCGGACTTCGGCCGCTCAAATCCCGCGAAAGAATCTCAAGCACCCGGTGAAGCTGGCCCTTGATCTCCCTGCCCTCTTTGCGAAGCCGGAGCCAGAGACTGACAAAATCCTCCCGACCGGGACAAAAACGCCTGGCCTCTTCAACTGTGGGGAGCTGCCCGTCCAAAAGTTCAGTACAAAGCCGCTTGGCCCGGCCTGTTAACCGCTCGTCAGTCCTTGCGAGGTCCGAGAGCAAAAATTGCACCGTAGTCTTACCCCGAAAGCTGTTAATCTGCGGCGTAAAAGCCAAATCGACTACATCGCCCTCGTTTGCACCAAGTGTCTGCAAGGTAGTGCCAAAGAACACACCGTCATACACCTGTCCCCACTTTTCCACCTGTAATTTGAGATGCTTGCCGCCGCCGATGGGGAAACAGCGAACCAAAGTCGCCCCTTCCATCACCAGAGTTGGCTGAGGGAACCCCTTGCCGCAAGGCTCAAGCCGCTCCAAACTCTCGATCTGCTCTAGAGCAAGGAGCTTAGGCTCCGTCACGGTAAAATCCGCAAGCAACGTGCGCCCCCCTGTATGAGGCGGGTGATCCTGATAATATGCCGCAAACGCGCTCTCAAATCGCTCTAATTCGGACATGGGCAAAGTCAACCCCGCCGCCTGCTGATGCCCGCCGCATCGCTCAATGCTATCCCGACAGGCCTCCAAGGCCGCCATCAGATCAAAACCCTCCACACTGCGGCAGCTGCCCTGCCCGACCTCGCCCTCTACCTGCAACAAAATCACGGGCTCCTGATATCGTTCCTTCAGCCGAGAAGCCACAACACCGAGCACGCCCTTATGCCAACGCGCCGAGTGCAGCACGATAGGGCCGGAAGTATAGCCCCTGTCATCCAGCATCTCCGCGAGATCGTCCAATATCGCCTGCTCCACCTTCTGCCGCTGCTGATTTAACTCCGTCAGCGCCTCAGCCAGCGCAGCCGCCTCGTCCTTGTCCCGCGTATCCAGCAGAGAAAACGCAAGCATCGCGTTCCCCATCCGCCCGGCGGCGTTGAGGCGCGGGGCGATCAGATACCCGATATCTGTCGCTTGAACCACAGCCGGATCGAGCTTCGCCTCTTTCATCAAGGCCAGAAGCCCGGGCCGTTTTCCGGTCTGCAACGCGCGAATCCCCTCTGACACAAACACGCGATTCTCCCCGCGCAAATCCATCACATCCGCCACCGTGCCAATCGCCACAAGATCACTATATCGCGCCAGCAAGGCCTTTTCCTGCCCCGGCCCTTCTACAGCGGAAATAACCTGAAATGCAACTCCAACCCCGGCAAGACTTTTGTCAAGATAAGCACAATCCGGCCGTTTCGGATCAATCACCGCCACTGCGTCCGGCAGCTCTGTCCCCTGGCACTCATGGTGATCCGTAATCACCATATCCAACCCAAACGCCTTCGCCGCTTCGACTTCCGTAATCGCCGTAACGCCGCAATCCACGGTGACAATCAAAGTCACCCCCGCCGCCGCAAGCTCTTCCAACGCGGCGAGATTCAGGCCATAACCCTCCTCCAGCCGATCCGGAATGTAAACAGAGCAGGAAAGTCCCTTAGAATGCAGATAATCCGCCATCAATGCACTGGCTGTCACGCCGTCCGCGTCATAGTCGCCATAGACCGCGACAGTCTCCCCGCGCTCAATAGCCGCCCGAATCCGCGCCGCACCCTCCGCCATACCCGCCATCTGCATCGGATCATGGAGCGGTGCCGAAGAGGAGGTGAAGAAAGCCTCTACCTCATCTCCGCTCTGTATACCCCTTGCCCAAAGCACAGCCGCCACCAGGTCAGAACCGGCCCGCTTCCGCGCCTCCGCTTCGATCTGCGAGGGGTCATGTTGAACGCTGCTCCAAATGTCCCATTTCATGCTGGATCTCGCTTTTCTGTAGTCAAATAAACTTAAGTATATCAGAAATCAAACCCCGACACAAGAGCGGTGTTTGGCAATGTACACGGGCGAACGCGCCTCGCCCCTGCATGGCGCTTGTATAACCGCGCTCCGTTCTGTTTATGCTATTTACTATGGTAGGGGCGAACTATGATTGCCCGAACAAAGCCACGAAAGGAGCTTCACTCCATGCCATACACAAAACGTACCGACCTCGCCGTAGAAGCCCGCGAACTCTGGGCCGAATCCGCGCCAAAGACGACAAAACTCAGCGGCGTCAAAGCCGAAGACCTCAAATGCCACGGCTACGACGTCACCCGCATCCAAATCCTCGACCGCGAAGGCGAACGCGCCCTAGACAAACCCCAAGGCACTTACGTCACCGTAGAACTCAGCGCCCTAGCCCGCAGAGAGGAGGACGCCTTTGCCCGCGGTGTCTCCGCCATCCGAGAACAACTACTGCCGCTTCTCGGCATGGTGCGGGACGACAGCGTCCTAGTCGTCGGCCTCGGCAACCGCGCCATCACCCCGGACGCCGTCGGCCCTAGCACGGCAAAACACACCCTGGCAACTCGCCACCTAGTCGAACACGTCCCCGAACACTTCGGCCACTTTCGCCGCGTCACCGTCGTCCAAACCGGCGTCCTCGGCACAACTGGGATGGAGAGCGCTGAGATGGTCAAAGCCCTCGTCGCCCAATTCCGCCCTAACCGGATCATCGCCGTAGACGCTCTCGCCTCCCGTAAACTCACCCGCATCTGTCGGACCGTGCAAATCTGCGACACAGGCATCGCCCCCGGCTCCGGCGTCGGCAACGCCCGCGCTAAACTCGACCGCGAAACCCTAGGTGTCCCCGTCATCGCCGTCGGCGTTCCCACCGTAGTAGACGCCGGCACCCTCGTCTCGGATCTGCTCGAAGAATCCGGCCGCGACATGGTCCCGCCCGAACAATGGGGCCCCTATGGCGGCGGCATGATCGTCACCCCAAAAGAAATTGACACCCAAGTAGCCGACATCTCCAAACTAATCGCCTACGCCCTAAATTGCACCCTCCACGACGGCCTAACAATAGAAGACGTAGACATGCTAACCTCGTAGGGTAGAATGCTCTATAGGCCCATTTTTCAAAGGGGCCTATAGAACAACGTCGGCTAAAATGTTTCACGTGAAACATTCGCCCGTTGGACCGCTCGTTCCGCGGCTCATGTTTCACGTGAAACAAAATTTTTCGTCTTGCGCTCCGCAACAATCAGTGCTATAATCAACTTCCGCCCTTTGCGGGCATGCACAAACGGACTCCAAGCAAGAAAGGCGAAGACTATGGGCAAAATCATTGCTGTCACCAATCAAAAAGGCGGCGTAGGCAAGACTACAACCTGTATCAACCTAACCTGTGCCCTCGCGCAGATGGGCAAACGCGTCCTCCTGTGTGACACAGACCCACAGGGCAACGCTACCACTGGCATGGGAATTGACAAAAATAACGTCGCCCCCAGCATCTACGATGTCCTCATCAACGGCGCAAACGTGGAAACCGCAATCGTCCGCACAAAATACGGCGACGTCCTGCCCACCAACCGCAATCTAGCCGGAGCCGGCGTGGAACTGGTCAACATGGAGCATAGAGAATATAAACTCCGTGGGGCGCTAGCCTCCGTCAAAGATAAATACGACTTCATCTTCATCGATTGTCCGCCCTCTCTGGAAATGCTCACAGTCAATGCCCTTTCCGCCGCTGAGAGCATCCTTATCCCCATCCAGTGCGAATTCTTCGCGCTCGAAGGCGTAGGCGACCTCGTCAACACCCTGCGCATCATCAAACGCAAACTCAACCCCGACCTTGACGTAGAAGGCGTCCTGCTCACCATGTACAACGGGCGGACAAACCTCTCACTCCAAGTCGCGGCGGAAGTGAAGAAATATTTCCCCGGGAAAGTCTATCGAACCCTGATTCCTCGCACAATCCGTCTCTCCGAGGCCCCCAGTCACGGCAAACCGGTTCTGATTTACGATCCCGGCAACCAAGGCTCCGCAGCCTACAGAGAACTCGCCCGCGAGCTCATCGCAAACAACACCTAATACATACGATACACGAAAAAGGAGGAGCGTCCCATGTCACCAAAAGGCGGGCTCGGAACGGGCCTAGGTGCGATTTTCGGAGAGGCCATGCTGGACAACGATCAAACGGACTTCAGCTATCTACCTATAGAGAAAGTCGAACCCAACAAAGAACAGCCCCGGAAATACTTCGACCATGTCGCGCTCCAAGAACTCACAGACTCCATCCGCGAACACGGTATCCTAGACCCACTCCTGGTGCGCAAACTCGCCTCCGGCTACTATCAAATCATCGGCGGCGAACGCCGCTGGCGCGCCGCGCGTGAAGTGGGCCTAAAAGAAGTCCCCTGCCGCATCATCGAAGCGGACGACAGATTGGCCACAGAAATCGCCCTCATCGACAACCTCCAACGCGAAAACCTCAACCCGCTCGAAGAGGCTGAGGGATACAAAACCCTCATGGAGACATTCGAACTCAAGCAAGAAGAAGTGGCCACCCGAGTCGGCAAAGACCGCTCCACCGTAGCCAACGCCCTCCGCCTGCTGCGGTCCAACCCCGAAGTCAAAGGATTCCTCGAACAAGGCACCCTCTCCGCAGGCCATGCGAGAGCCTTACTTAAAATAAAAGACGAAAACCAACAACTTGTCCTTGCGCGCAAAGTCATCGAAGAAGGCCTCTCCGTCCGTCAGACGGAAAAACAAGCGGACAAGGTAGACAAGCTCCGCGCGGAAAAAGCAGCCGCTCCGAGCGCCGCGCAAAAACCAAAACCCTTCGTAGACTACACCAAAGAGGCCGAAGATAATCTCACGCGCAGCCTAGGCCGCAAAGTGAAAATCATCTCTGGTCAAAAACGCGGCTGGTTAGAAGTGGACTATTACGACACAGACGACCTGGAAGTGCTCATTGAGGCCCTGAAATCGCTAAAATTGTCAAAGGGGAAGAAGTAGATGTTAGATATTCGTTTGATTCGGGAGATCCCCGAGGCCGTCAAGGCCGGACTATTGAAAAAAGAAATCAACTGCTCCGCCGCGATTGACGAAATTCTAGACCTTGACGCCAAACTCCGCACCCTCATCCAGAGCACCGAGCAGAGCAAAGCGGAACAAAACAAAGTCACCAAACAAATTCCCGAGATGAAGAAAGCAGGGGAGGACACCACGGCAATCATGGCCCAAATGAAGGCCCTGTCCGATTCCATCAAAGAAGCCGACCTGGAGCTCCGCGAGATCGAAACCAGACGCGACACCCTCCTCCTTGGCCTACCCAATATGCCAGATGAAGACCTCATCGGCGGCGGCAAAGAGAACAACGAAGAAATCCGCACCTTCGGCGCACCGAAAGTGTTCGACTTCGAACCCAAAAACCACGTAGACCTCTGCACCGGCCTCGGCCTCATCGACTATGAGCGCGGCGCAAAAATTTCCGGCAGCGGATTCTGGGTCTATCGCGGCCTCGGCGCCCGCCTCGAATGGGCCCTCCTCAACTATTTCATCGACACCCATCTGGGCGACGGCTACGAACTCATCCTCGTTCCCCACCTCCTCAACTACGAATCCGGCCTCACGGCAGGCCAATTCCCGAAATTCGAACAAGACGTCTTCTGGCTCGCGCAAAGCGAAGGCGAACACGGCAAGTTCCTGCTCCCGACAGCGGAAACAGCCCTCGTCTCCCTCCACCGCGACGAGATTCTGACAGAAGCCGACCTCCCCAAGAAATACATCTCCTACACCCCCTGTTACCGCCGTGAAGCCGGCAGTTACCGGGCAGACGAACGCGGCATGGTCCGCGGCCACCAGTTCAACAAAGTCGAAATGGTCCAATTTACCCGCCCGGAAGACTCCGACGCGGCCTTTGAAGAACTTGTCACCAAAGCCGAACGGCTCGTAAAAGACCTCGGCTTCCACTTCCGCACCGTAAAACTCGCCGCTGGCGATTGCAGCGCCGGAATGGCCCGTACTTACGACATCGAAATCCACATCCCCTCGATGGACGGCTACAAAGAAGTCTCCAGCGTCTCCAACGCCAGAGACTATCAAGCCCGCCGCGGCATGATGCGCTACCGCAACGAAGCGACCGGCAAACCTGAATACATGCATACCCTCAACGGCTCCGGCCTCGCAACCAGCCGCATTCTGCCCGCCATCGTCGAGCAAAACCAACAGAAAGACGGCAGCGTCGTTGTCCCCGAAGTCCTCCGCAAATACCTCGGCGGCCTAGAAGTGCTCCGCAAACCGGAATGACAGGGGATTCCACACTGAACAAATTACAGCAAAGCGCCACAGCCTTCGGCCTGGCGCTTTCTGCACGTCAGCTAGAACAATTCGAAACCTACTGGACCTTCCTATCCGAGAAAAATCAAGTCATGAACCTCACCGCCATCACCGACCGCGCCGAGGCCATGGAAAAACACTTCCTAGACAGCCTAGCCCTCGCCGGCGCCGCAGATTTTATAGGAAAACGCCGCCTCATCGACATCGGCACCGGAGCCGGATTCCCCGGACTCCCCCTCAAAATCGCGGTCCCTAGCCTAAAACTCACTCTGCTAGACAGTCTAGCAAAACGCGTAACCTTCCTCAAAGAAGTCTGTCAAAAACTAGATCTAAACGCCGAATGCGTCCACGCCCGCGCCGAAGAATGGGTGACGCAACCCGGCGAACGCGAAAGCTACGACTACGCCACCAGCCGCGCCGTCGCAGACCTCAACATCCTCCTAGAACTCTGCCTCCCCTACGTCAAAATAGGCGGCGCCTTCCTAGCCATGAAAACCCAGAACGCCGCCGAAGAAATCGAAACCGCCAAAAACACCGCAGCCATCCTAGGCGGCGAAATTGAATCCCACTACGACTACGCCCTCCCGGGTACCCCAGAAATCCAACGCCGAATCGTCATCATCCGCAAAACTGGACCGACGCCCAAACAATACCCCAGACGATTCGCAAAAATCCAAAAAGACCCCCTAAAATAAACTAAGAGCTGGCGCATCCGCGCCAGCTCTTAGTTTATCCAGCCCTCCGCAACTCCGTTCTTTTCGCCACAGGAGTGCGCGTTAGTGTGCGACGGAAGGTGAAAAAATCAAATCTCGTCGATTCCGGGGCTTTGCCTCGGATTGACACCACATCCTCCGCAGCGCCCGGCCCGCAGGCCGGTATCTAATCCCAAACGAAATGCTTGCATTTCGTTTGATTATTCGATAATCCCCATCCGCTTCCGAATCGCCGCCTGCGCCGCCGCCAACCGCGCAATCGGCACCCGATACGGCGAACAAGACACATAATCCAGCCCCACATGGTGACAGAACGACACCGACCGCGCATCGCCCCCGTGCTCCCCACAGAGCCCAAGCTTGAGCTCCGGCCGAGCGGTCCTGCCGAGCTTCACCGCCGTCTCAATCAACTTACCAACCCCGGCTTGATCCAGCCGTGAAAACGGATCAAAGTCCAGGATCTTCTTCTGATAATACTGCTCCAAAAACTTACCCGCATCATCCCGTGAGAGCCCAAAGGTCATCTGCGTGAGGTCGTTGGTGCCAAAGGAGAAGAAGGCCGACTCCCGCGCAAGCTCATCCGCCGTCAAAGCGGCACGCGGCAATTCAATCATCGTACCCACCTGATAGTCGAGCGCAACCCCGCTCTCCGCAATCACTGCATCCGCAGTCTTCGTAATAATCCGCTTGACATATGTAAGCTCATCCACATGGCTAATCAAAGGAATCATAATTTCCGGCACAATATCATAACCCTTCGCCTGCTTCACCCGGATCGCCGCCTCAATAATCGCCCGCGTCTGCATCGCCGCAATCTCCGGATACGTGACCGAGAGCCGACACCCTCTATGCCCCATCATCGGGTTTACCTCTTTGAGAGCATCAATCGAAGCCAGAAGCGCGTCATACCCCAGTCCCATCTCCTTCGCCAAGGCCCTGAGGTCCTCCTCCTGATGCGGCAAAAACTCATGCAGCGGCGGATCCAGCAATCGAATCGTCACAGGATGTCCCTGCATCGTCTCATAAATCCCCTCAAAGTCCGCCCGTTGCATTGGCAAGAGCTTCTCCAACGCCCGCTCCCGTTGTTCGACCGTTGTAGACAAAATCATCTCCTGCACAACCGGAAGCCGGTCCGGCTCAAAGAACATGTGCTCTGTCCGCGCAAGGCCAATGCCCTCCGCCCCAAACCGCCGCGCCACAGCCGCATCCTGCGGATTATCCGCGTTCGCCCGAACCTTGAGCGTCCGCACCTCGTCCGCCCATTCCATAATCGTAGCAAAATACCCGCTCACCGAAGCCGGCACAGTCTTCATCTGTCCGCTATACACATACCCCGTACTCCCGTCCAAACTGAGGAAATCACCCTCTTTAAACACGTGATCCCCCACAGTCAGCGTCTTCGCCTCTTCATCAATCCGCAACTCACCACAGCCAGACACACAGCAAATGCCCATCCCGCGCGCCACAACGGCCGCATGGCTGGTCATTCCCCCGCGGGCGGTCAAAACACCCTTAGAAGCGTGCATCCCCTCAATATCCTCCGGCGATGTCTCAATGCGAACCAAAAGCGTAGGCCCATGCGCCGCCGCGGCCTTGCAGTCTTCAGCGGTAAAATAGATCCCCCCACAAGCCGCCCCAGGCGAGGCCGCAAGCCCATGCGAGATCGGCTTCGCCGCCGCCAAAGCCTCCGCGTCAAACTGCGGATGGAGTAGATTATCCAGCTGTTTCGGATCAATCTTCAGCAGCGCCTCATCCTTCGTGCAAAGCCACTCCGATACGAGATCTACCGCGATCTTCAAAGCCGACAACACAGTCCGCTTCCCGCTCCGCGTCTGCAGCATATACAGCTTCCCGCGCTCAATCGTAAACTCCATATCCTGCATATCCCGATAGTGCCGCTCCAACTTATCCCCAATGAGGAAAAGCTGGTCATAAATCTCCGGCATCACATCCGCGAGCTGTTCAATCGGCAGCGGCGTCCGAATCCCCGCGACGACGTCTTCGCCCTGCGCGTTCGTGAGAAACTCCCCATAAATCCGCTTCGCCCCGGTAGACGGATTGCGGCTAAACGCAACCCCCGTCCCGCTGTCCGTCCCCATATTGCCAAACACCATGCTTTGCACATTCACAGCCGTGCCGCCATCCGCCGAAATGCCATACATCCGCCGATAAGAAACCGCCCGCGGGTTATACCAACTGCGAAACACCGCCGCGATCGCGCCCATGAGCTGTAACTTCGGATCCTGCGGGAACTCCACACCCAGCGCGTCCTTATAGACCGCCTGAAATTGCTCAACCAAAGTCTTCAGGTCGTCTGCTGTAAGCTCCGTGTCCAGCGAGACTCCACGCTCCTCCTTCATGTGCTCCAGCAGCGCGTCAAACCGCTTCTTCGGCACCTCCATTACCACATCGCCATACATCTGAATAAACCGCCGATAGCTGTCATAAGCAAAGCGCGGATTCCCCGTCGCCTCCGCGAAAGATATGACAACTTGATTGTTCAGCCCCAAATTCAAAATCGTGTCCATCATCCCCGGCATCGAATCCACCGCACCAGAACGGACAGAGACAAGAAGTGGGTTTTCCAAGCCCCCAAAGGTCTTCCCGGTGATCTCTTCCAACTTAGAGATATACCCATAGACCGCTTCTTCCAACTCTGAGCTGATGGTTTCACCATTCGCATAGTATTGGAAACAGGCCTCCGTGGTGATAGTGAACCCTTGGGGCACAGGCATCCCCAGCCGCGTCATCTCCGCGAGGTTAGCCCCCTTGCCGCCGAGCAGTTCGCGCATTGCGCCGTTCCCTTCGGAAAACAGATAGACAAACTTCTTGTTCATGTGAGCATCGACCTTTCCCTGGTGTTTTTAAATGGATCCATTGCGAGTTAATGAACTAAAGATATGACCTAAAAAGAAACGCCCTCTCGTTTTCGAGAGGGCGTCACGCACATACTTAGATGGTGAGATTAATCACCAGAGTAATCAAGGCAAACACACAAGCGACCCACTTCGTGATTCTCGCCAGACGTTTGTCGAACGATTTCCCTTTGTTTCTGGACATATGCGTGTCCGAACTGCCCCCCGTGATCGCACCGGACAAACCGGCGCTCTTGCCGGATTGGAGCAGAATTACAGCGATCAAAAAAAGCGCGGAAAGCATGTGAAGTATGCTGAGTGCTAGTGTCATAGGTCATTCATCCCTTTCAAATCTTTGGTCATGAAGGATAGTATAGCACAGGGTCTATACAAGTTCAAGCTTTTTTTATATAATATTCGATAATCACAGCTACGGAACCGCCCACCTCGTCCCGCAGCATACAACCGCCTGATGCGTAAGAAGGCACCGACCTAAAAGTCTCCTCTTCCAAAGGAGCCTTTTTGCCGCGCACCCTAACTCACCATACACAACACAAGGAGCCAGCCATGTATTTCGACACCCACGCCCACTACGACAACCCCCGCTTCGACCTCGACCGCAGAGATCTCCTAGAGCGCCTGCCCAAACACGGCATCAGCCTCGTCCTCAACCCCGGATACGATCTGCAATCCTCCCGCCAAGCCGTCGGCCTCGCGGAAGACTACCCCTATATCTACGCCTCCGTCGGCTTCCACCCCCACGACGCAAGCGCCATGGAAGAAGGCGACCTAGACCGCCTCGAATCCCTCACAACCCGCCCCAAAGTCGTCGCCGTAGGCGAAATCGGCCTAGACTACCATTACGACCACTCCCCCCGCCCCATCCAGCGGCAACGGTTCGACGAACAGATGGCCCTCGCCCAAAAAGTAGGCCTCCCCGTCATTATCCACCAACGCGAAGCCACAGCCGATACGCTTGATATCCTCAGAACCTATCGCGGTACCCCCGGTGTCGTTCACTGCTTCTCCGGCGAGGTAGAAGTGGCGAAGCAAGTCCTGGACCTCGGCCTCCACATCAGTTTCACCGGCGTCATCACCTATAAAAACGCCCGCAAAAGCCACGAAGTGCTTCGCTACATGCCCAAAGACCGCCTCCTCCTCGAAACCGACGCCCCCTATATGGCCCCCGAACCCCACCGCGGCCACCGCTGCACTTCGCTTTACCTCCCCCAAATCGCCCAAACCGTAGCCGAACTATGGGAAACCACCACAGAAGAAGTCGCCGAGATAACGACAGCAAACGGCAAACGCCTCTTCCGCATCTCATAGGAAAAAGCCAGATAGATTGGAGAACAAACATGGAACACATCCTATTATGGATCGTCTTCGGCCTCTGCATCCTCCCCCTCATCCTCAGCGGCGGATACATGATGCTCACCGGCAAAGGCGCAAGCCTCATCGCCGGATATAACGGGAAAAGCGCGGGGGAGCGGGCGAAATACAACGAACCAGCCCTCTGCCGCTTCGTCGGCAAACTCCTGCTAATCACGTCAGTCTGCCTCTTGCTCTGTCCGTTCGGCGTACAGTTTGAAATGCCGTGGCTGATGTGGCTCGGAATCGCCCTCGGCACAGCGCTCCCCCTCGTCGCCGTAATCTACATGAACACCGGCAACCGCTTCCGCAAGTAAAGCGGGAAAGGAAAGACCTATGCAAATTATTGCGGCCCCCCTCCTCATCCCCTTCCTTATCGTCGCCGCCGTCTTCCTATCCGGCCGAGGCGCCTGGATGATCGCCGGATACAACCTGAAAACCGCGGAAGAAAAGGCCAAATACAACGAAAAAGCCCTATGCCGCTTCATGGGGCTCCTCCTTCTCTTCGTCTGCGCCCACATGATCCTCATGTCCATCGCAGACCTATTCGGCCTCGCGTGGCTGATTACCCCCGCAACCATCCTCTTCCTCATTATCCTCCTCGGCGGGGTGGTTTACGCAAACACAAGCAAGCGGTTTCACAAAAAATAGAAACCATTTGCCTAAATCGGCTCTTTGCGGCATAGGCTGTTCTAAAAAGCATTAAGAAAAGGAGCGATACCCTATGAGCGGCAAACCCATCCCCGCCGGCGAACACACCCTGCCAGCCCTGCCCTACCCCTACGACGCCCTCGAACCCGTGATCGACGCAAAAACCGTAGAAATCCACCACGACAAGCACCACAAGAAATACGTAGACGAACTCAACAACACAGAGCTCGCCCTCGTCAAAGCCAGAGGGCAAAAAGACTGGAGCCGCATCACCTGTCTCGAAAACGACCTCGCCTTCAACGGCTCCGGCCACATCCTCCACAGCGTCTACTGGACCAATATGACCCGTCCCGGAACCGGCGGCGCCCCCGGCAAACACACCCAATCTTACCTAGACTGGTACTTCGGCGGCGTAGAAACCTTCATGGCCCAATTCACCGCCACCGCGACAAAAGTCCAAGGTTCCGGCTGGGCCATCCTCGGCTATAACCCTGCCTTCTGCCGCCTAGAACTCACCCAGTGCGAAAAACACCAAGACTGTACCCTCCAAGGCACCATCCCCCTCCTCGTCTGCGACGTCTGGGAGCACGCCTACTACCTCAACTACCAAAACGACAGAGCAGGCTACATCAGCCGCTGGTGGACCCTAGTCAACTGGGCCGATGTAGAAAACCGCTTCCTCCAAGCCACCCACGGCAAACTGCCGCTGTCCCAATAAAAAGAACCCGCTATCCTCTTTTAAGGATAGCGGGTTTCCATATCAGGCAGAGCGCACAAAACGCGAGCACCGCAATCCCCGCCAAATAAGCCGCAACCGTATCCGTCGCCGTATGCGCCCCCAAGTAAATCCGACTAAATCCCATCAACCCAGAAAGCCCGACAGCAAGCGCCAAAGCGCCTATCCTGACAGACGCCCGATCGGTATACCGCCAAATCAAAATCACACACATCCCAAAAAACACAGTCGTCCGCATCGTATGCCCGCTCGGATGCCCATACCCGCTCGCCTCCAACAGCACCAACACCTCCGAAGGCCGCGGAATAGCGATAACTCGCTTCAATATATACCCAAAACCCATCCCCAAAAAAGTGGCAAGCAAAACCGGCACCCCGACCTGCCGTCGTGTCCAAGGAATTACCACCAAAAACCCCGCGACAAACAAACTAACAAACCACTGCCCAAAGAAACTAACAAACATCAAAAAACGAGTCAAAGCCGGATGCATCCGCGCCGCAACACGCGCATAGATAGCCGCGTTCCACCCATCCAAACTCCCATTCAATACCTGAATTGTAACCAGCAAAAACAGCGTCATCGCGACAACGCCAATCGTACCCGGGAGCCACGCCTTCACAAAAAAACCGCTCGGGGCTATGTAAACATCAGATCGCCTCATACACAAAAATTCTCCTCAGATCGACAAGGTAAGACCCCAATCTACACGACTTTGCCCGCGCTGTCAAGGCCGCAACCGCTCCGCTTCGACAAGCTCTCTCTTGACCACCCTTGGAGAAACATGGTAGACTGACAAAAAAGGATGGGGGTGACAGCATGCATCGAGCGCAACTTCGCCGGATCTGTTTGATCCTGCTCGTCCTCGTGCTGCTCACCATCAGCATAGGCACCCTCTTCGCCTTGGCAGAGCGCGCAAACTGCTGTGTCAAAGAATGCGTTCCCTGTTTCAACCTAGCCAACCTGCACGCCCATTTGCGATACCTAGGCAGCGGATTCAGTTCGCTGGCAGGCCTCCTGTTCCTGCTCACCTTCCTACACCTGATCCTGAGCGCCGATTTGCACAACCAACACACCACCAGCCTCGTCACACTAAAAACGAGGTTAAACAACTAAGAGAAACCCCGATGCGGCAAAGCCTGGCGACGTCTGTCTGAACAGAGGTCGTAGCTTTGTCGTTCTTCCTGTACTCAAATTTTAAAAATAAAAACGATTGAGAGGTTTCATCCAATGAAACGACTTTTATGCGTATTACTCGCCCTCGTGCTCGTTCTCACCCTAGCCGCCTGCGGCGGACAAGCCCAAGCCCCCGCCCAAACCCCAACAGGCCCGACCGAACCGACCGAAGACCGCCTCCGCGTCATCGCGACCATCTTCCCCCAATACGACTTCGTCCGCCAAATCGCCGGCAACCGCGTGGAACTCACCATGCTCCTCTCGCCCGGCGCCGAAGCCCACTCCTTTGAACCCACCCCGCAAGACATCATCCGCCTGCAAGGCGCGGACCTCTTCATCTACATCGGCGGCCACGGCGAACGCTGGGTAGAAACAATCCTGGCCCCCATCTTGGAAGAACACCACATCCACGTCGTAACCCTCCTAGAACTAGTGGAAGGAATCGAAGCGCCTCATGACCACGACCACCACGACCATTCCCACAGCCACGATCACCACCACACCCACTCCCACGCTCACAGCCACAACCACGACTGCGACGTAGAAACCTGCGAAGACGAGACACACAACCACCATGCGCACGGCCACAGCCATAGTCACGACCATCACAACCACGCACACGATCATAGCCACAGCCACGACCACCACAATCATTCGCACGACCATAGTCATAGTCACGACCACGCAGACGCCTGCGACCCAGACACCTGCGAAGACGAGACTCACCATCATCACTCCCACGATCACAGCCACGCTCACGGCCACCACCATGACCATAGCCACCATCATCATCACCACGAAGGAGACATCGACGAACACGTCTGGACCTCCCCCCGCAACGCAATTCTGATCGTACAGGCCCTCACCGAAGTCCTCGCCGAACTAGACCCAGCCAACGCCGCCTACTTCAGAACCAATGCCGCCGCCTTCCTCACAGAACTCGAAGCCCTAGACGCGGCCTTCCAAGAAGTGGTAGACCAAGCCGTCCGCCATACCATCGTATTTGGCGACCGTTTCCCCTTCCGCTACCTCGCCCACGAATACGGCCTCACCTATTTCGCCGCCTTCCCCGGCTGCTCCACCGAAACCCAGGCAAGCCCCGCGACCATCGCCCAACTCATCACGCTCGTACGAGAAGAGCAAATCCCTGTCATCTTCACCATTGAATTCTCCAACCGCCAAATGGCAAACGTCATCTCCGAAGAGACTGGCGCAAGACAACTCGAACTCCACTCCGCCCACAACCTGAGCCACGCCGATTTCAACGCCGGCGTAACCTACCTCGACCTCATGTGGCGCAACGTGGAACACCTACGGGAGGCGTTGAGCTAATGGCACTCATCACCTGCAAAGACGTCTCGTTCTCCTACGAAGGCAATGTCGCGGTAGACGGCCTGTCTTTTGAAGTCAACCAAGGGGACTACCTCTGCATCGTCGGCGAAAACGGCTCCGGCAAAAGCACCCTCATGAAAGGCCTCCTCGACCTTCTGCGCCCCAAAACCGGTACGATTACAATGGGAGACGGCCTCAAACAAACCCAAATCGGCTACCTGCCCCAACAATCCGCCGCACAAAAAGACTTCCCGGCGAGCTGTTTCGAAATCGTCATCTCCGGTCGCCTCAACAGCCGCGGGATTATGCCCTTCTATTCCCGCATAGACCGGATGATCGCCTCAGCGCACATGGACCAACTGGGGGTCATCTCCCTGCGGAACAAAAGCTTCCGCGAACTCTCCGGCGGTCAACAGCAGAGGGTACTCCTAGCCCGCGCCCTCTGCGCCACAGAAAAACTCCTCCTCCTAGACGAACCCGTCAGCGGCCTAGACCCCCTAGTCACAGCCGAACTCTACCAGACCATCCAGGATCTCCAACGCGACACCGGCATCACCATTATCATGATCTCCCACGACGTCCACGCCGCGGTCGAACACGCCAACCACATCCTCCACCTGCAAAACAAACAACTCTTCTTCGGTCCCACGGCAGAATATGTAGAGACAGAAGTCGGCCGCCGCTTCCTCCGGAAGGGAGGCGACTTCTAATGGAAACCCTCTTCGAGCTAGACCGCATCATCGTCGAAATGTTCGACTTCCTCTTCATGCGCCGCGCCATCTTAGTCGGCCTCCTCGTCTCCCTCTGCGCGGCCCTCCTCGGCGTCAACCTCGTCCTCAAACGCTACGCCATGATCGGCACCAGCCTCAGCCACGTCGGCTTCGCTGCCATGGTCATCGCCACAGGGATAGACCTCGCCGTCGAGCGGGAGTTCTCCCACTTCTTCGTCACCCTCCCCATGGTCGTCCTAGCGGCCTTCGCGCTCCTCCTCCTCAGTGAAAACAACAAAATCAAAGGAGACAGCGCCGTCGCCCTCGTCTCCACCAGCAGTTTAGCAATCGGTATCATCATCGTCAGCCAGACCACAGGCCTCAACACAGACGTCTGCGGCGTCATGTTCGGCAGCATCCTCGCCATGACCCGGTTCGACGTGCAACTCAGCGTAGTCCTCAGCATCTCCGTCCTCACCCTCTTCGTCCTCTTCTATAAGCAACTCTTCGCCGTCACCTACGACGAAACCTTCGCCAAAGCCACCGGCACCAAAGTCTTCGTCTACAAAGCCCTCCTCGCCTTCCTCACCGCCGTAACCGTGGTGCTCGGTATGCGCATGATGGGCGCCCTGTTGATCGCCAGCCTCACCATTTTCCCCGCCCTGAGCGCAATGCGCCTCTGCAAACGCTTCCTCTCCGTCGTCATCACAGCGGCGATCATCGCCGTCACCTGCTTCTTCGTCGGCATGGTCCTTTCCTACACCTACAACCTGCCGCCCGGCGCAAGCGTCGTCGCGGTCAATCTAACCGTATTCGTATTCTTCAGCGGCATCGCGCTTATGAAGGGGAGAGGTTAAACATGAAAAAAATCCTGATTCTGCTCTTGATCGTCCTAATGGTAGGCACACTCCTAACCGGCTGTACAGACAATGAAGCCGTCGTCACCATCACAGACCGCGCCTTCCTCACGCAAATCGTCAGCATCAACCGCAATGCCGACCAATACGAAGGCCGCACCATCCGCTACGAAGGCATGTTCTACACCTTCTATTGGGAAGCCACAGGCGAATACTACCACCGCGTCCTCCGCTACGTCATGGACTGCTGCGGAGACGACGGCATAGCCGGCTTTGAAGTCTATCTAGGCAACATAGCCCCCCTCCCAGATAACGCGTGGGTCGAACTCGTCGGCGTACTAGAATGGTACCAAGTAGGCCAATCCCGCTTCCTCCGCGTAGCCGCCACCTCCATCACCGAACTAGAAAACCGCGGCCAAGAATTCGTAACGCCGTAGGGGAGGGGAGTCTGCACATGGCAAGCCAAAAACCCCGCCAATTCCTATCCCTGCTTCTAGCAAGCCTACTCCTCGTCGGCCTCGCCCCGCCAACAATGGCAACAAGTCCCTTCAACGACGTTCATTCCAACCAATGGTATGCCGAAGCCGTGCAATTCGTCTACGAAAACAACATCATGGACGGCGTCGGCAGCAACCAATTCCACCCCCAAGGTAACCTAACCCGCGCCCAAGTAACGGTAATGCTCTTCCGGATTCACAACGAACGCCCAGCAAACGCGGAAGATGACCGCACCAACAAGTTCAACGATGTAGGAGACACCTGGTACGCCCCCTACATAACCTGGGCCTTCAATCACGACATTGTGCTAGGCACATCTCCGACAACATTTAATCCGCACGGCAATGTCACACGCCAAGAATTTGCGACGATGGTGCATAGGTATGCAATGAGCAGGACGCTTTTGCGGGATGGGTCGGGGTCATGGCAAGTTGGGTGGCGGCAGTTTGCAGACATAGGACAAATCGCAACATGGGCTTACGACGCATTACGGTGGATGCATTTCAGCCGAATTGTAACTGGTTGGACCCCAACAACGATAAATCCGAAAGGAATTACAACTCGCGCGGAAGCGGCAGTGATGATGATGCGGTTTATTCCACAAATTCCGTTAACTCCATTTGTTGTGTGCCTCGGGTGCGGGGATAAACGAACTTTTTGGATACCTTCCCTTGATAGCGATTTTGAAGATAATTCCGTGATAGTTTCCTTGGTCAGATGCGTAAGCCAGCGGGACAACAGAGACTGGACACTCGATGACTTCGGCAATATTGGCGCCCTATACATCAGGGATTTGATGAGGCTTTCAGATCGGTGCTGGGAATTGCTGGAGGCCGGAAGATTAGAAGAAACCATGTGGAATTGGCCGCAGTTCAGGCGTATCCTGCTGATACGCTTAGACCAAAATTGCAAAGAAAATGTTATAAATGTGGTACAACAACTGCAGGAACTCGAATTTGTCTATGCGGTGGGATCAAATGGTTTTTCGAGGCCGGCGTAACTATTCAAGCGCAGAAAACAAAAGAGAAACCGACACCCCCTGTGACACCCCCACACCCCCAAAGCATACAATAGTGGCATCCCACATAAAAGGAGCCACTCAATATGCACGAACAACGCCACCCGGAGCATCATCGGCATCCGATGGAGCATCCGCACCACCCGCACCACCACATGGACCACCGCCACGCCGCGATGGACATCGACCGCCGCTATCCCGAGCTCTACCATCGCATGATGCCCTACATAGAAGACGCCCACATGGCCCACAGAGACATCGGCCGCATGAGTCCCGACCAGCTCCACGTCCTAGCCGACCGCGCCATGCGCGACAGCGGCGTCCTCCACCACATGCCCCCCGGCTACACCGAAGACACCGTGCGCGACATGGTCAAAATGCTCCTCCTCACCATGGACGACAGCATGACAGCCATGGAGACTTTCCGCCCCCTCGCCCCCCTCGCGCTGGGCCTCGGACCCTGGGGCTGGGGCTGGCCCTACGGCTTCGTCGGCCCCTGGTTCCCCTACCGCCGCGGATTCAGACGCGGACACGGCGGCGGGTTCCGCGGCGGCCATCGCGGACGCCGCTAGACAAGGCCCTTTCACCACAAAACCGGGAAAGCTTCCAGACGGACAGCTTCCCCGGTTTTCTCTTGCGCTGAAGGACATTTTTTGATATGATAAGTTGATTGACTTCTTTCGGAGGTAAGGGCTATGCCAAACGGGCTCAAACTTTACGGGTTCAACAACCTAACCAAGGCGCTCAGTTTCAACATATACGACGTCTGCTACGCGAAAACCAAGCAAGAGCAGCGCGAGTATATCGCCTATATCGACAACCAATATAACGCCGAACGTCTCACCGGCATCCTCTTGCAGGTCGTAGACATGATCGGCGCCAAAGTGCTCAACATCTCCAGCCAAGACTATGACCCCCAAGGGGCCAGTGTCACCATGCTCATCTCCGGCCCGGGCCCCTCTTCCGTGTCCGATCTGCGCGGAGACACCACCGTCGCCCACCTGGACAAAAGCCACGTCACCGTCCACACCTACCCCGAACACCACCCCGAAAACTCCATCGCCACCTTCCGGGTAGACATCGACGTCTCCACCTGCGGCGACATCTCGCCCCTCAACACCCTGGACATGCTCATCGGCAGCTTCGACTCCGATATCATCACCATGGACTACCGCGTCCGCGGCTTCACCCGCGACCTAGACGGCAGAAAACTCTTCATCGACCACGAAATGTCCTCCATCCGCGACTATATCGCCAAAGAAACCCTCGCCAAATACGAAACCATCGACGTCAACATCCAAGAATACAACATCTTCCACACCGAAATGCTCATCCGCGAGATTGATTTACAAAACTACCTCTTCAACTCCGACGCCGTCAGCCTCTCCCCGGCGTTGAGACAATCCATCATGGAAAACCTCCGCAGAGAAATGGTAGAAATCTACAGCGGAAGAAATATCTTCTATTAATAGACACACCCCGCCCGGCGGTTACACCGGACCTCCCGCAATAAAAGCCTCCTTTTCCAAAAGGAGGTGGCAGACGAAGCCTGACGGAGGATTCGCCCGATACGCACGGCCAAAAGGACAATCCTCAGTCAGTTTCGCTGACACAACGGACGCCCCAAGAGCGAAGCGATTGGCTCGGCGGAAGGAGTGCCTGTGGTAGCTCCTTTGGAAAAGGAGCCTATTGCCTATCCCCCACAATCCCCCGAAAGGTGGTGACCCAGCATGGACCAACAAAAAGCCCCCATCTATGAAGCGCTCGAACGCTTCCGCCGCGCCCGCGTCGTCCCCTTCGACGTCCCCGGCCACAAACGAGGCCGCGGCAACCCCGAACTCCGGGACTTCCTCGGCGAACGCTGCGTCTCCATCGACGTCAGCGCCATGAAACCGCTGGACAACCTCTGCCATCCCATCTCCGTCATCCGCGAAGCCGAAGAACTCGCGGCAGACGCGTTTGGCGCCGCTGAGGCCTTCTTCATGGTCGGCGGCACAACCAGCAGCGTCCAAGCCATGGTTCTCACCGCCTGCAAACGCGGCGATAAAATCATCCTCCCGCGCAACGTCCACCGAAGTGTGCTCCACGCCCTCGTCCTCTGCGGCGCCGAAGCGGTCTATGTCAACCCCGACGTAGACCAAACCCTAGGCATCGCCCTAGGCATGCCCATCGAACAAGTCCGCCGCGCCATTTTGCAGAACCCAGACGCAAAAGCCATCCTAGTCAACAACCCCACCTACTACGGCATCTGCTCCGACCTCCGCTCCATCGTAGACCTGGCCCACGCCCACGGCATGCTCGTCCTCGCGGACGAAGCCCACGGTACCCACCTCTATTTTGGCGACAATCTCCCCCTCTCCGCCATGGCGGCAGGCGCGGATATGAGCTCGGTCAGCATGCATAAATCCGGCGGCAGCCTCACCCAAAGCTCCTTCCTCTTCGCCGCCGATACTGTATCAGCCGGATACGTCCGCCAGATCATCAACCTAACCCAAACCACCAGCCCCTCCTATCTCCTCATGGGCAGCCTAGACATCTCCCGCCGCAACCTCGCCCTCAGAGGCCGCGAAACCTTCGCCCGCGTCCTAGAACTCGCCGAATACGCCCGTGCCGAAATCTCCGCGATCGACGGCTACAGAGCCTACGGCAAAGAACTCATCAACGGCGACAGCGTCTTCGACTTCGACCTCACCAAACTCTCCGTCAACACCCTCGGCATCGGCCTCGCCGGCATCGAGGTCTACGATATCCTCAGAGACGAATACGACATCCAAATCGAATTCGGCGACCTCGGCAACATCCTAGCCTACCTCTCCGTGGGCGACCGCTACCAAGACGCCGAACGTCTCGTCAGTTCCCTCAGCGAAATCCGCCGTCGTTTCCGCAGACCCAGCACCGGCCTCCTCACGCAAGAATATATCGAACCCGAAGTCACCCTCAGCCTCCAAGAGGCCTTCTACGCCGAAAAAGAGGCCCTGCCCCTAGAACAGACCCTAGGCCGCGTCTCCAGTGAGTTCGTCATGTGTTACCCCCCCGGCATCCCCATCCTCGCCCCCGGCGAACGGGTGACAGAAGCCGTCCTCCGCTATATCGCCTACGCCAAAGAAAAAGGCTGCTCCATGACAGGACCGGAAGACGCAGAGATCCAAATGCTCAACGTCATCCGCTGATCCGTGTAAGGGCGGCCATTGGCCGTCCGCCCCGGTCCCCCGCGAAAGGAGTCCGCATGAAAAAACTGGGCAAAATCCTATATGGGATGACCATGCTTGCGGGCGGGTTCTTGTTCGGAGTCTATATCATCCCATTCCTCCGCGCCCATAGTTCGCCGCAGGAGATTGCGCTAACCCTAATCGCCCTAGTGGCGTTCTACCAACTCCACATCCTCCTTCACGAAACCGGCCACCTCATCGCCGGAAAACGCTCCGGCTACACCTTCATCTCCTTCCGCGTATACAACTTCATGCTCATCCGGCAAAACGGCCGCCTCGTGCGCAAAAAATTCAGCGTCGTCGGCACAGCCGGCCAGTGCCTCATGTCACCCCCGGAGATGAAAGACGGAAAATTCCCCGTCCTGCTCTACAACCTCGGCGGCTCCCTGATGAACTTCCTAGTCAGCGCAGTCTGCTTCGGACTCTTCTGGACTCTGCCCACCCCCTGGTCCGTCCCCTTCTTGGTCGGCGCAATCCTCGGCGTGTTTATGGGCCTCTTCAACCTCATCCCACTCAAACTCAACGGCGTCGCGAACGATGGCTACAACGCCCTCCTCCTAAAACGCAAAGGCAACGAAATCGCACAGCGCGCCCTCTGGACCGGCCTGCGCGCCTACGCCGCCCAAGCAAGCGGCACCCGCGCCCGCGACCTCCCCCCAGAATGGTTCGAATGGGTCGATCTAAACAACATCACCGACCCCATCCTCGCCTCCGTCGCCATCCTCCGCTACAACTACCTCTGCGACAAGGGGGACCTAGACGAAGCCAGAGCCTTTATAAGTACCCTGCTCGAATCCAACGCAAAACTACTCGAAGTCCAAAAAAACGAACTCCGCTGCGAACTCCTATTCTACGAACTAATCCGCGAATGCCGAGAAGAAGAGATCAACCGCCTCTACACCAAGGAGTTACAAGACTATATCCAAGCCACCTCCATCTACCCCTCCCGGCAACGCCTCCTATACGCCCATGCCCGCCTAGCAAAACACGACCCAACCCTCGCAGCAAAATACCTAGCCCTATTCCAAACCGCCATCCAGAAATCCGCCGTCCTAGGCGAAATCCCCGGCGAAGAAGAACTGGTTGCATTGGTTGACACCATCGCCGAACAGCGGCAATAATCCTCCGTCAGGCTCCGCCTGCCACCTCCTTTGCACCACAGGTACCCCTTCCGCCGCGCCAATCACTTCGCTCTTGGGGCGTCAGTTATGTCAGCGAAGCTGACTGAGGATTGCCCTTCCATCCCTTATAGCCCACACAGCCGACGAAAGGAGACTCAAATCCATGGACCTTTGGTTCTCAGAAGCCCACTCCAAACACGTCAAATTCTCCGTCCGGGTAGAACGCCAACTCTTCTCAGCCCAGAGCGACTTTCAACGGATCGACGTATTCGAATCCCGCGAATTCGGCCGCTTCCTCACGCTGGACGGTTTCATGATGCTCACCGAACGAGACGAGTTCATCTACCACGAGATGATCTCCCACGTCCCCATGGCAGTCCACCCGTCCCCAAAACGCATCCTAGTCGTCGGCGCCGGAGACGGCGGCGTCATCCGCGAACTCACCCGCTACGACACGGTAGAACACATCGACCTCGTCGAAATCGACTCCATGGTAGTAGACGTCGCCCGCCGCTTCCTCCCCCAAACCTCCTGCGCGCTGGACGACCCAAGAGTCCACATCCACTACGCAGACGGCCTAAGACACGTCCGCCAATGCGAAGACGAATACGACCTCATCATCGTAGACTCCACCGACCCCTTCGGCCCCGGCGAAGACCTCTTCACCCGCGAATTCTACGGCAGCTGTTTCAAAGCCCTCAAAGAAGACGGCATCATGGTCAACCAACACGAAAGCCCCTTCTACGCGCAAGACGCCGAAGCCATGCAACGCGCCCACAAACGCATCGTCGAAAGCTTCCCTATCTCCCGCGTCTACCAAGCCCACATCCCCACCTACCCCTCTGGTCATTGGCTCTTCGGCTTCGCCTCCAAACGCTACCACCCCGTCAAAGACTTCGACGTCCCAAGGTGGGAAGCCCTCGGCCTCAAAACGCGGTACTACACCACGAGATTACACGTGGGAGCCTTCCTGCTCCCCGCCTATGTAGAGGAGCTATTGCGCGATGTTGAGTAAAAACATAGAAACCTTCCTCGGCTGCGACGCTGAATACGCGGACGCCACCACAGTCCTCTTCGGCGCCCCCTTCGACTCCACCACCAGCTACCGCCCCGGCACGAGATTTGGCAGCCGCGCCATGCGCCAAGAATCTTACGGCCTAGAGACTTGGAGCCCCTACCAAAAACAAGACCTCACCGACCGCGCCATCTTCGACAGCGGCGACCTAGAACTCCCCTTCGGCGCCCCCGAAGTAGCCCTCCAGCTAATCCGCGAACGGACAGCGAAAATCCTAGCGGACGGCAAACGCCCCTTCCTCCTCGGCGGCGAACACCTCGTCACCCTCGGTGCCGTAGAGGCCGTCCTCGAACAATACCCCGACCTCCATATCATCCACTTCGACGCCCACGCCGACCTCAGAGACGAATACCTCGGCATCACCCTAAGCCACGCCTCCGTGATCCGACGATGCTGGGACCTCATGGGCAACGGCCGCATCGCCCAATTCGGCATCCGCTCCGGCGACCAAGCGGAGTTCCAATGGGGCGAAAACCACATCCACACCCAACTCTTCAACTTCACTGGCCTCGCCCACATCCTAGACACCATAGGCGAACGGCCCGTCTACTTCACCATCGACCTAGACGTCCTAGACCCCTCCTGCTTCCCCGGCACCGGCACCCCCGAAGCCGGCGGCGTCACCTTCCCCGAACTGCTAGACGCCATCTTCCTCGTCCTAGGCCAAGCCAACGTAGTCGCCTGCGACCTAGTAGAACTCGCCCCCCCTCTAGACCCCACCGGCGTCTCCACCGCCACCGCCTGCAAAATCCTAAGAGAAATGTTAATCGCAATGGAGTAAGAGATCTAGATATCGCAACCTATCATAAAAATTTTAGGAGGTTCGAATAAAATGGATACCATGATTCTCCCCGGACAAACAGTCTTCGCGCGTTGGGACGACGGCTACTACTATCCCGCGGTTATAGATGAGCTTTTAGAAGAGGATATCATAAAAATTACCTTCCTAGATGGCTGCCCGGGATTCGCATCTAAAGAACAAATTGTAGAACTGCAAGAAGCCCTCCAGATTATGCAACTGCAAGGAAACTTTAAAAATCAAGGCCTCTATTTCAAAGGCAGACTAAACACGCAAGAGCCCATGACGATGTATTATAACGACGGCGATATAGAACAGATCGAACTAAAGCAGCTCCGCGGCGCAAGACCGGGAGAGCCCGTCGTCTGGAAACAAGCAGCCGCTTTGGCTGTCGCCGGAGCCGTTGTAGGCTTGGCAATTTACGGAATCCGCAAAGCGATGAAAAAAAGCAAGAATAACAGGGAAACTTGCTGCAACGATAAAACCCTCTAAACGAATAAACATGTTCCGCCCACAAACCCAATCATCTAGGAGGAAAACACCATGGGAAAAGTTCTAATCATCGGAGCCGGCGGCGTAGCCGGCGTAGCAGCCCACAAATGCGCGCAAAATAACGAAGTCTTCCACGAAATCTGCATCGCCAGCCGCACCAAATCCAAGTGCGACGCGCTCAAAAGAGAACTGGAAGACAAATACCCTGTAAAAATCACCACCGCCGAAATAGACGCCACCAACGTCCCCGCCCTCATCGCCCTCATCGAGCAGGAACGTCCAACCGTCGTCCTCAACCTCGCCCTGCCCTACCACGACCTGCCCATCATGGACGCCTGCCTCGCCACCAAAACCCACTACGTAGACACCGCGAACTATGAGCCGGAAGACACCGCAAAATTCGAATACAGCTGGCAATGGGCCTACCGCCAACGCTACGAAGAAGCCGGCATCACCGGCCTCCTCGGCTCCGGCTTCGACCCCGGCGTCACCGGCGTATTCTCCGCCTACGCCCTCAAGCACTATTTCGACGAAATCCACTACATCGACATCCTAGACTGTAACGGCGGCGACCACGGCTACCCCTTCGCCACCAATTTCAACCCCGAAATCAACATCCGCGAAGTCTCCGCCAAAGGCCGTTATTGGGAAAACGGCGAATGGATCGAAACCGAGCCCATGGAAATCAAACGCGTTTACGATTTCGAAGCGGTCGGTCAAAAAGACATGTACCTCCTCTACCATGAGGAGCTCGAAAGCCTCGCCCAAAACATCCCCGGCCTCAAACGCATCCGCTTCTTCATGACCTTCGGCGAAAGCTACCTCCGCCACCTCAAATGCCTCGAGAACGTCGGCATGACCAGCATCGAACCCATCCTATTCGAAGGCAAAGAGATCATCCCCCTCCAATTCCTCAAAGCCGTCCTCCCCGACCCCGCCTCCCTCGGCCCGCGCACCAAAGGCAAAACCAACATCGGCTGCATCTTCCAAGGCGTAAAAGACGGCAAACCGAAAAACCTCTATATCTACAACATCTGCGACCACGAAGAGTGCTTCCGCGAAGTCGGCAGCCAAGCCATCAGCTACACCACCGGCGTCCCCGCCATGATCGGCGCCGCGCTGGTCATGAAGGGCCTCTGGCAAAAACCCGGTGTCTACAACGTAGAAGACTTCGACCCAGACCCCTTCATGGAAGCCCTCAACAAATGGGGCCTCCCCTGGCAAATCGACGAAAACCCAACACTGGTAGACTAAACTGTAAGAGTCGCACCGCACATGCAATTTCGCCCGCCGTACAACAGCGTACACGCCCTAAAACGACAATCTCTTCGCCGGCAGGCGGAACCACATGACTTTTGTGCCCACAAACCAAAAGTCAAATGGGGGTCGTCAGGGGGCATAGCCCCCTGGCGCGCATTTTTTGCATACTTTTTTGGGCAAGACCAAAAAAGTATGTCGCCTTCGGCGAAACGAAGCGCAAGGCCTGCTAGGCCAATAGAAATATCAATATAGCGAAAATAACAACCGAGGCACCTAAGCGTGTGCCAGCTACAAGGAAAACGAGATGACACGACAAACCCTCCCCACCCCCACCTACCTCATCAGCGAACCCAAAATCGAAGAAAACTGCCGCATCCTGCGCGCCGTCATGGACCGCACAGGCTGCAAAATCCTCCTCGCCCAAAAAGCCTTCTCCCTCTACGCCCTCTATCCGCTGATCGGGCAATACCTCAGCGGCGCGGCCTCGTCCGGCCTCTATGAAGCCCGGCTCGCAAGAGAACACTTCCCCGGCGAAAGCCACGTCTTCTCCGCCGCCTTCCGCCCGGACGATTTCCCCGAGATCTACAACTACGCCGACAAACTCATCTTCAACTCCCTCGCCGAACTCCACCGCTACGGCCCGGACGCAAGAGCACGCGGCATCAGCGTCGGCCTGCGCATCAACCCCGAACACTCCACACAAGACGGCGCCATCTACGACCCCTGCGCCCCCGGCTCCCGCCTCGGCGTCCGTCTAGACCAATTCGACCCCGCCTGCCTTTCTCTCCTAGACGGCCTCCACTTTCACACCCTCTGCGAACAAGACGCGGAACCCCTCGTCGAAACCGTCGCCGCCTTCGAATCCAAATTCGGCAAGTGGCTCCACGGCCTGAAATGGCTCAACTTCGGCGGCGGACACCACATCACCCGCCCCGGCTACGACATCGAAGCCCTAGAAACCGTCATCCGCCGCGTCCAAGGCACCTACGGCGTCGAAGTCTACCTAGAACCCGGCGAAGCCATCGCCCTCCGCGCCGGTTGGCTCGAAACCACGGTGCTAGACATCGTCACCGCCACACCAAACGTCGCCATCCTAGACAGCTCCGCCGCCTGCCATATGCCAGACGTGCTGGAAATGCCTTACCGCCCCCCCCTAGCAAACAGCGGCCTCCCCGGCGAACTGCCCCACACCTACCGCCTCGCCGGCCCCACCTGCCTCGCCGGCGACATCATCGGCGACTATTCCTTCGCCGCCCCGCTCCAGGTAGGCGACCGCCTCAGCTTCGAAGACATGGCAATCTACACCATGGTCAAAAACAACACCTTCAACGGCATGCCCCTCCCCTCCATCGCCCTAGAAAACGCGGACGGCACCTGCCAAATCCTCCGCCAATTCACCTACGAAGACTTCAAATCTAGGCTGTAAGGGCGACCGCCCCGGTCGCCCGGCCCTTGAAACACGGACGGCAAAAAACCAACCCCGTCCACCCCATACGCCCGTAGCTCAGTGGATAGAGCACTCGCCTCCTAAGGACTGTAAGGAGCGTTTGCACTCCAAGTGGTACAGCAAATTTGTTACCTAGAGTGGACAAACTGTGCGTTTTCTTAAAAGTTTGTCCATTTTCCGTTTTTTACAAGAACCGACACGAACGTCTTAAAAGTGGACAATCGGAGCAATCGCCTTTTTAGCAGTTCATTAGCTAAATGGTTGCTTCGATTTTTTTGTGCTACCGAACTGTATAAGCCTCATATTTTCTATACGAGGTGATCTTGATGAAAAGGACAGCACTATCCCTGCAAGAGCGAAGCCAAGGCAAACTACTAACGGAAGCATTTCAAATTTTTAGGAGAGTAAAGGTCAATAATAATATCTCGGAAAAAACCATCATCCACTTTGACACCATTATGAAAGTGCTTGAGAGCTTTTATGAGGATGTGAGCAAGGTCTATTGTAGCGAGATTACCACCGATACCGTAGAAGAATTTATCGAGTTCCTAAAGGAGCGAAACCCGAAGATCAGAGCAACAAGCATTAACTCATACTTAAAAGACCTCAGAACATTTCTGTATTACTGTATGGATCGGGGCTATCTAAAACCGTTCAAAATCAAACGCCTGCGGGAAGATCGGATAGTAAAAGAAGTCTATACACCAGATGAAATTAGCAGGCTGATTGAAAAACCGAATCTCAAAAAGACCAATTTTTCAGAATATCGAAACTGGGTAATGACTTGCTATTTGCTGGCAACAGGGAACCGCCTCGGCACGGTGTGCGATCTGCGGGTAAAAGATATTGATTTTCAAAATAGCATGATTCACTTGCGAAAAGTAAAGACCAGAAAGGCATACAATATGCCCTTGTCGGTCACATTAGAAAAGATATTAAGGGAGTATTTGGAGTATCGCAAGGGCGAGGGTGATGATTACTTGTTTTGTAATAGGTATGGAGCAAGATTGCAAGAGAGTTCCTTAAATACCGCGATTGGTCGGTATAACCAGAGGCGAGGGGTGGCTAAAACAAGTATCCATCTATACCGCAATACCTTTGCCAAGAACTACTTAACATCGGGCGGAGACTTGGCAAGGTTGCAAAAACTACTGTGCCATTCGACACCAACAATGTCGCTCAGATATGCAGAAATGTATGATACCGATTTAGATTATCACTTTAATGAGCGAAATCCTTTGGATAGCCATATGAGAGAGTTCGGGAGCGGTAAAGTCGGTATCAAGATGAAGAAGTAGCATAAGCAAAGGGGCAATAGAGTTTATCTATCGCCCCTTGGTGTTTAGCTAATGGATATTTCTGCATCGTGCTAGTTTGTCAGAGCTTATTGGTAGCACCTCTTTTTAAATCCAAAACAAAAAGCTCATTTTCTGTAATTTGCTTAAAAGTGTGAGTCCATCTTTGTCTACTTGATAATTTCATCTCTGGCAAAATTATCGGTTGATTATTAAAAGGTTCTACTTTGTATTTCTCTAATTTTATATTGGTGAAGACAGCATCAGAGTGATTATTGACTTCGATCACTATAGATTCTGTGCTAGTAGAGTAGTTTCTGGGGTCTATGATTATGATTGATGGGCTGTCTAAACTGAAAAATCGTTTCCATTTTAGAGTGAGGTTATAAATAAAGGATTCATTAAGAAATATAGGGTCGCCTACAAGTGGTAAGTCCAAGGCTTAACTTTATAATTTCTATTTGTGGGGAAATCCTCTGCGTTAATATTAACACTTTGCTCATTATGACCTCTTTTTTGGTAGCTTGCCGAAGCTTCGATATGGCTATCAAAATAATAATATGATTTTTTGGTGCTCAGCCATATGTTAGATATATTTTCTCCCGTATTGTTAGTTCCATCAAATTTATAAGTTATTGTCATATCTAAGTAATTTTGGTTACTTTCATTATTGTTGACGTCATAAATAATCGTCATTTTATTTTCAAATGTGTTAAAATAATAATTCTCTAAACGATATAATGCGTACTGTGCTACGCTTATAGCGTGATTTCCACTTAGTATAGAGTTTCGTAATTTCTTTTCAAATGTGTATTTTTTATATAAAACTATTGATACGAGTATTGATGCAATAATAGTAATATATAATATAATGTCAATAATTGGTGTTCTTATGATGTGAAATATGTCGTTTAATAATTTAACTAATAAAATTATTAACTGAGGTGCAAAAAAGCTTGCAGTTTCTTTCTTGTTCATAATCAAATCCTCTTTTGCATAAAACTCATCTATATAATTTTCAAAAAAGTGCAAAAAAATCATTCATGGCTTATGATTTGATTTTTAATAATTTTACTTGTTAATTCCAAAAAACATCTGGTTCTTTATGCCTCTTTTTTTCTTTTGCCATTTGGTTAATTACAAAATCTATAAATCGCTCACGTACATACTGTTTTCCGTATATACTGTAATTGTCAATAATCCCATCAATTTCTAGGTTCATCATTTCAAATTTACCATCGATAGTATAGCTGACATAACCTATATGTTGTTTTTTCCCGTCCAAAATCATCAGGTGTTCATAATCTTGAATCAAATAAGACTCTCTGTACCAGTTTTTAGCTCTCTCTAATTTTTCGTCACTAATAGGGCATCCGCTATGAAGATGGTTTTTTACGAAGTGCTCTATATATTTTTCTATCTCTTCTTTTGTCATAGCCCTAAAATAAATTTTGCTTCTCCAAAACATCTTTATCATTCCTTGCTAATTCAATATATCATATTATTCTTCATTTTTCTACATGCTTTTATGTAAGGAGCATTTGGTTACGTATTTTAATTGCTATTACCTAGGTTTACTGCAAAACTGCTCTAAATATTCAGATTTATAGTTTCGAAGGATAAGTTACATAAAGAATTGTTTGTAAGGACTTATTTCAAGCCCTTACTTTTTTATTTCCCAAACCCAAAAACTGTCTTTCGTTTGAGTGCAAACCCGTTCTAGTGACATATGAGAGGCCATAGACTATATCTGAGCTTGCCCACCGCAACGCAATACTGCGTATTTACGCACTCTCCCACGGTAATAGAGGGGTCTCGGCTACTAATCAAAGAAGCAATTAGCACCCGAGACCCCTCTATTACTACGTGGACGTTACACTGGAGAGTGCTCGGTGCGTGGGAAATATGGTTATTGATCGTTGGGAAATAATGAAAGGGGTGGGGTGAGTGATAGTAATAACGGATCGGGATATGGAGATTTTAAGGCTTGTTTATCGCTTTAAATTCTGCCTTGGTCGCCACGTCGGGTTGCTGGTGGAGTTTACTGGCTTTCGGGCTTCTGATCGGCGTTTAAAGGCCTTAGTTGAGGCTGGCTATCTAAGTCGGAAAAAATACCTGTACGGTATCCCCTACCTCTATACGCTGACGCACAAAGGACGCATATTGATCGGAGCCAATAAGCGAGAGAACAAAATCCGCTTGGAGCAGATCAGCCATGATATCGCGGTTTTGGGTGCAGTGATATTTTTCAAAGAGAAATATCGCCTTGCCCTTGCTGATATCGAAAGTGAGAAAGACCTTCATATTAAAAATGGCTTTGGGATGCGGAGGCATCAGCCAGACTTTGTTTTTAGTTCTGAAGGGAAGAAATATGCCGTGGAGCTTGAACTAACTGCAAAAGCCAAAAGCACCCTAGAGAAGAATGTAAGAGAGAATTATCTAAATTACGATCATCAAATTTGGATTACAGGTGATAACAAGGTTTTCGCCTTGCTCCAAAACCTTACAAATGAATATGCAAATATGACAATAGAAAAATTGGAGGGGATGATATGCCACGAACAGACATAGGCGGGATAGCTGGAATCATTATAACGATCTTAGTTTTCTGGCTTGCTTTTAAGCTCATTCGTGGAAGGCCACATACAGACGGCCTTTTTGACTTTGAGCGGGATTATAAAATGGTAGTAGCAAAGCCACGAGAGAAACAGGACTTCCAAGAAAAAATGACAGAGGAAAAGGTATTTATTGGTACATCGCAAAATAGAAAAAACGTGTTTATTGCAAACGATGCTAAACACGTTTTTGTTTGCGGTACAACAGGAAGCGGGAAAACGATTGCTTTGTCCAACTTCATTAAAGCTGGTGCGGATTATAATTATCCGATGCTCATTATTGACGGCAAGGGCGACACCGACAAAGGCTCCTTGCTTGATATTGTAAAAACCATTTGCCCAAATAGAAAAATCTATGTGATTGACTGCAACGAGCCAACCACCAGCGATAAATACAACCCATTCAAAAATACTAGCACCGATGTTATAAAAGATATGTTGATGAACATGACGCATTGGAGCGAGGAACATTACAAATACAACACCGAGCGTTATATAGGGAGATTGCTGAGGCTTCTCGCTTTAGAAGGTTTCACCGTATCACTAGAGAGCTTGACGCGATACCTACCAACCAGCAACTTTAATAAACTAAGCCGGGATTTAAGTGCGAAGGGGCTTATTAGCAAAGAAGAACATATAGAGGATATCGAACTATCTAAAATCAGCGGACAGATTGCAGAAGGAGCCGCCGCAAGGTTTGCCACCATCAAGGAAAGCGATCTAGGACAGATTTTCATTTCTGAAAAAAATGAGGGCATTGATATTTACACGGCCTTGGAAGAAAACGCGATTATCTTGTTTATCTTAAATCCGCTTTTGTACCCGGAAACATCGCCCCTGATCGGGAATTTAATCATCATCGACAGTAAAAAGGCAGTAAGCAATTTCTTTAAAAATAAGAAAAAGCGGATTTTTTATATCTTGGACGAAATCAATGTGTATGCTTCCGCAACACTTCTCGATCTGGTGAATAAATCGCGGTCGGCAAACATAACTTGTGTTTTAGCAACCCAAAGCCTGTCCGATTTGGATAGTGTATCCCAGCAGTTCAAGGAACAAGTAATCGAGAACTGCAATAACTATATTGTCCTTCGGCAAAATAGCTCCGTTAATGCCGAACACTTTAGCAATGTGATCGGCACAAGGCAGACGATGCAAGCGACATACCAAATCAAGGGCGAGGCAGGCGAGGTAAAAAGTACCGACTTAGGTTCCTTGCGAAAAGTGCGGGAGTATATTTATCACCCCGATGAGATAAAACTTCTTGGAACAGGCAAAGCAATATTCCTTTCCAGAGATAAAATGTTTCATACGCGAATAGAGATAAACAAGCCTTTTTAGAATCTTCTTAAAAAATAGGAGAGCTTGCTTATGAACATGGATTTTATCATTTGCTGGATCAAAGCCAAAGTAGAACCAGCGGTGATCTTTCTAAAAGAGCATGGAGGCCGTGCCTATGTTTGTATTCAAGGCGAGGTTAAAAAGAAATGGACATTATTTGAAAACAATAAAATCTATCTTGTTTGGTTTGCTTTATACTTTGCTTTCTTTGTGTATATCACTAGGGGCTTCGCACTGGCCTTTTATATTTTAACAATACCGATTGCCCTCTCTGAGGAGGCGGAAGCGGTCTGGCATATGGTATCGGGTATCCGACCTCTTAGGCTCAAATCAGAAAAAGAGCGACTACTACCGCTCTTTGAAGAAGTGTACCACGGAGCATTATGGGCAAATCCCGATCTTTCCAAATCAATCAAACTCTACATAAAAGAGGATATGACAATCAACGCCTTTTCCTTTGGAAAAAGCACACTTGTTCTAACAAGGGGAAGCATCGAGCTACTCGATGATGATTGCTTAAAAGGGCTTCTAGCTCATGAGTTCGGGCATTTTTCCAAAAAACACACCGAGGCGATTTTAATTGGGGCGGTGGGCAATCTGCCGATGAGCTTTATCATCCGAAGGCTAACCGATCTCAGGAATCATTTTAACAATCAAGAAAACCGAAGAACCTTAATCACTGGGATATTTTTTATTTTCTTTGATCTTATCTACTGGCTCTTTAGAGGCTTAGAGTTTATTGGTGATGTAATCTTAATGTACTCTAGCAGGGAACACGAATACATTGCCGACGAGTTTGCTACCCGTGCTGGCTTCGGTACAGAGCTAACAAAGGTCTTGATCGAGATATACGGAGTGTCGATCAGCAAGCCACAGAGCGTGAGGGAGCAGTTACGGAGCACCCACCCGCATATAACACTTAGGATTGAGGAGCTAGAGGAAGTTCTCTACAAATAGATAAATAAAACAGGCCAGCGATAAATTGAGAAATCGCTGGCCTGCTTTTGTTATGCTTTGCCTATGACACTGGTCGTCCAGACTTATCGAAAACTGTGTGCCCTGCAATCACATCAAAGCCTCGCAAAGCGTCTGTTTGGATTCTTTGAAACTCGGATATCTGCTTTAAATGTGCGTTGCTGGCCTCGTGATGTAGTTTAGTTGCCTCAGCAGTCTTATTAAGGGCGTTGATTCCTGCAACGACTTGTGCTGTTGCGGCACTTTGTATCTCGCTGGCACGATGAATCGCATCACAAATGGCTTGGTTTTGTGTACGCATGGATTTGCTCATATCATTTACAGCACCAACAATTTGTGTTCCAACCAGTCCCACAATATTTATGATTTTTCCGATACGAACATCTTCTTCATAAAGATTATATGCACCAGGGTCACTTCCTGAACGAACAAGCGAGCTTGTCCGACCAGTAGATAAATAGTTGTATATAGATGCCACAGCTTGGAAATTCTTATAACTGCCATGTAAAATATTTAGTTCATATAATGTTGATCGTGTTTCTTCGGCATGGGTAACGAGTTCTTCTAACCTGATTAGCTGTTCCTCATAAATTTGTTTATGTATAGCTTCATCTCGCATACGTCGCTTTTCTTTTTTCAATCGATCTTGGTATTGTGCCATTTCCTCTTCGTACATAAGCCAATAGGTCTTATACTGGCTTAATATTACCGCTTTCCTAGTTTGCATTTCGTTAAAACGTTTATAGCCACACCATATTTGCCAAAGCAGGAAAGGCAGTGCGAAAAGAACCAACGGGGTAAAGCACAGTATGATAGCAACGATCACTTTTAGTAGCCAGATAGCATCTATCGGGTACGAGTGCGTTCCTTCTGTTATAGGTGCGGGTTCCTTTGGGGGACTAAAAGAGCGAGGGATACATAGTTCTGCCGTCGCTTGGATATTCTCTTGTATTGTATTTTCAAATCCGATTAACGAGGACTCACAATGTAAAATGTCTCGAAAATACGTAAGCAACTGCTCTGTATTTTCGAGAGTGCTCGTAGGTATGGGCAATTTTTCCCCTTGCTCTTCAGGAGAAGAGATATCTGGCTCTTTACTAACAGCTTTTCCGCATTTCCCGCAAAAGGCACTTTCAGCTTCAATAGCCTTCCCACAACTGGTGCAAAACATATTATGTTGCTCCTTTCGTCCTTAAGTGCCTTGCAAAAGTTTGGGTAAAAGGTGTTGCCAATCATCACGGCTTTACTGCAAATTTCGATTTGCAGTAGCTGCCTTATACTTTTTCCAAAGATATAAAGAGATTCCTATACCAGCAAAAATAGCCAAGAGAATAAGCACTGTACTTCCAAAGCCACTACTCATTCTAGTAAACTGTACGGACATACCATCGAAGGTCATAATATCGTCTACAATGCGGAAAGTGAATGTTTGCGTTACTCCATCGGACAAAAACCAGCTCATTCGATTTCCGTGGATTTCGTATCTTCCTTCTACAGGAACCGACCCACTGGGACGCTGCTCTTGTGCGATCATTGTGCCATTTGCTCTAAATACAAATTCGCCCAAGGGCTCACCGTTAAGCATCCTGCCTTCCCAAGTTCCAACAACGGGATGATTACTGCCACACGCAGATAATGAGCCTATGAGAAGAAAAACAAGTAAGCTCAGGGTGATAAGCCTCTTCCAAAATCCTCTGTTGTTACGATTCATTTTCAATTCTCCTATGTATGCAAATTGGTAAATAAAAACCTCATAATGAGGCATGAAGTCCGTTTTGAATCTTTCCACAAAAACTATACTTTAAGTGGAAAATTAAAAATGTCCGAAATTACAGGGTTTCCTTGCAACAGTCATTGACAAGAAAACCCTTAAATGATATGATTTTTCCGTAGTCCGCAAAAGGTATGCCTTTTGCGGACTACAGTATTTTCGTTATACTGGGGGCAAAAACGAGGGAGATCGCACAAAATGACCGCAACTACATACGCACTGATCCGAGTTTCAACCAACAAACAGAAAGTAAAACGGCAGATCATCCGCATGAATGAGCTGGGTATCCCAAAGGAAAATATCATCATCGAAAAGGAGAGCGGAAAAAGTACAGGCCGGGTGAAGTATAAGAACCTCATTAAACGGCTTAAAGCTGGCGATATCCTTTACATTGAGAACGCCGACCGCCTCGGTCGTGACTATGACAGCATTATTGAACAGTGGCACAAACTGACCATTAAAAAAGGCGTGATTATCAAAGTTTTAGATACGCCACTCCTTGATACCGACGGGGCAACGGGCGAACTGATGGACAAATTCATGCGAAACATTTTGCTCCACGTCCAAGCCTTTCAAGCTGAAAATGAATGGGAAAAAACCAAATACCGCCAAGCTCAAGGCATCGCGGTTGCCAAGGCCAGCGGTAAAAAACTAGGTCGGCCGAAGAAGCCTCGAACCAAGAAGGAAATAGAAACAATTAAGCAATACCTAAGCCGTGAAATCGGCCTAGATATTGCTTTAGCTTTAATGGGCATGAAAAAAACCGCTTTTTACAATCTTTGCCGAGCAGTAAACGAAGAACAAAATTAAAACTATTTGAAGGGAGGAAGACGAGATAAAAATATCATTTTCTAAAGGAAAAATCATCATTGAACCAGATGCAAATGCAGAATTGGTAATGATGCAAAATGACAGCGGAGATTTAGTAATCTCTAAGAAATAAATATCACCCACAATTGCTACACCAACGAAGGGGGTTTTGAGAATAAATTATATAGAACTGTTTGGAGTAGTAAGTAAACAATTGGCAACTGTGCGTGATATACAGCAGTTATGCGGTAATGGGCGGGATATTGCCCGCCAGATCAGAGGTGAAATAGAGGCAGAGATTAGAGCCAGCGGTAAAAAACTGCTAGGCGGTAAAGAGAAAAAAGTTCCTATGTCGAGAGTTATTGATTATCTAAATATGGATATAGATCACATAGCAAAAATGGCTATGTTAGAAAAGAGAATCAATAATGAGAAAGAGACATAAAATTGGCGATATTTAAAGCCAAGCAAGCTACAAAAGACGGCAGAAAGTGGTATTTCTCCGTTTGTTACCAAACCGCCTATGGAGAGCGAGGGCGGAAGAAAAGTGGCCTTTATGCGACCAAGCAAGAAGCACAGGAGGCCGAACGACAATTTTTAAGAGAAAAGACTTATGACAGGGTGGATATCACCTTCGAAGAAATGTATCATCAGTACCTAGAGTATGCTGACGAGTATATCAAAGGCTCGACCAAGTATTGTAAACAAAATCGCGTAAAAAACCATATTCTAACGTACTTTGGGAAGATGAATATTCACACGATAACAGTAACTACGGTTATAGAGTGGAAATCCAAAATCAATAAGTGTACTTATAACGACGACAGAAAATACATGGTATCATATAAGCAGACTTTGTTTAAAGAACTCCGAACGGCTTTAAAGTATGGGGTGGATTTCTGCGGATTAAAAGAAAATGTCGCAGGGAAAGTAATGAATTTCCGCGATAGAAACGAACGAGTAATTGCCGATGAGGACAAAATCAGATATATAACGCCTACGGAGTACAACCTGTTTGCAAGCGTCATAGGCGATCTGCTTTTCAAAGTGTTCTTTGCTTTTTTGTATTACATGGGAGTTAGAAAAGGCGAAGCTCAGGCATTAAATTGGGAAGATATTGACTTTGAAAAAAGCCAAGTACGGATTATTAAGACCATTACAAACAAAACGGATGAACTCAATGAGCATGGTATAAGATTGAAAATCACCAATACTAAAAATCGAAAGAATCGGACAATCAAGATACCACCGATACTAAAAAATATGTTGTTGGAATTATATCAATATTATCTTGATTATGAAGGGTTTAATGATGATTGGTTTGTCTTTGGGGGAAATAGACATTTACCTAGTACGATAATAGACAGCAAAAAGGAGTTTTATTTTAAATTAGTAGAGCAGACCTATGGCAAAGCTATCAATCGGATTACTAACCACGAGTTTAGACATTCACACGCGAGCTACCTAATTAGCAAAGGGGTTAAGGCTGAACTGATCGCTTATAGATTAGGCGATACTGTTGGGGTGGTTTTAGAAATTTATGCTCATTTATTTCCAGAGGCCCAAGATGAAGTCATTGAAACTTTGGATTTAATTGAAACGGACTACAATATAGTTCAAGGCATAAAAAAAGAATTTTTGAAAAGCCTGTTAGCTTAAAAAATTCTTCTATGCAGTTGGTGCAAGTGTACCTTAACTGTACCTCAAACACCTTTGAACATCTATAATCGCCCTAAACACGGCGTTTATATGTTAATTGGAGGAGCCTACCAGAAACTATGTGATGCAAACCGCCTTTGCCCCAGAACCGCATTTTTAGGGCATTCACGGCTACACGCTTCTTATCGAAAAATGATGAGAATTTAAAAAAGTGTACCGCAAGTGTACCTCAGATAACAATAATTTTTGAATAGGACTTTTAAGAAGGAGCGGGAAACAGCTCCTTTCTCTTTTGTGCTACCGCCAGCACACCGCAAAGCACCAGCCAGCCGACAGCTAAACACCCGTTTTTACCAGATAATAACCCCTTCCATTTCTGGGTGAGGGTGCTATAATGGGTACAATGGGAAAAATTCCCAGAAAGCAAGGGAATCCGTTTTCTTTCAATGAAAGCGGGTTCCTTTTTGCATGGAAAGGTCGGATAAAGATGTATATTGTCGTAAAGCGTCTAGTGATTAGACAAATAAAGACAAATCGCGACAGAGGAACTTAATATACTGGCTAAGGTTAAAGGAGGCAATACTTATGTAAAAATATGTAGAAGGTATATGAAAAAATGAAAGCGTTAAAAGGTGGAAGCACCATCTTTTATATTGATAAGACAGGGGGAAGGGGAAAAATATGAGAATAAATAGAACCATGTCAATGGAAAATTTAAGAGAGTTCGACTTTGAAGCAACAAAGAGAAATGTAAATAGCTACTTTGTGAACTTGGAGGCTCTGGAATGGGAGTATTCCAAACTGAACGCCCAGAGAGGATTAACTGCAAATTATGACTTCTCGGAAGAACATCGAGGACAACCATATATCAAGGTGGGCAAAGATGCTTTCAATGTCTCAGCGAAAGAGCTTACCGAAGCAGAGTTAAAAAGCTACCTTGCCAATTACTACTGGGCGATCAGCATCCTAACAGAGCTTGAACAGCTATATTTAATGGAGTATTTTATAAACCAAAAATACGAGGATGAAATAGTCGATTTGCTCGGCTTTAATAACAGCGACAGCACCGAGTTTAAACGACTAAAACGTAGTGCCATTTTCAAATTCGCGGACTTCTTAAATTTAGTCGTGAGTAAGGAAGTAGAAAAGAAAGAGGGGGTTGTCTATGCAAAAAAACGAGTTAATCGAAACAGTCATTAGTTTCTGTCTCGATTATGGCGTGTTACTTGATAAAGAAGAAATAAAAAGAAAAATCGAAGCCGGATTGGAAAAAGAAGAATTTTTAGAAAACCTGATTGGAACAATTCGGAACAAGGCCAAAAGGGATAGTACCTTAGATATTCAGCGAGTAAAAGAGCTTCTTATAGAACTTGAGAAAATCCGATTAGACCTAGAATTTAAAGACTACAATGCCGGAGAGCGAACCAAGCAAAATAGAGTATATGTAAAGTGATTGACAAAACGCTTGAAACCCACTACAATTACGGCGTGCTTATGCAGTTAGGCAATTGCTCCGTCGGTAAAAGAGGCGGGTGCTCTAAGTAACAAAAGCGTTGCACCACAAGGGTTTTCATGCGCCCGTAGCTCAGTGGATAGAGCACTCGCCTCCTAAGCGAGGGGTCGGACGTTCAAATCGTCTCGGGCGTGCCAAATCAAAAAAGCGGCCCAGCCAATGATGTTTCCCCCAAAAAACGCAAAGCCCTAGTATGATATAACGCATACTAAGGCTTTCGCCTCTCCACTTCACTCACCCACAACTACCTTACCGCCTGCGATTGCCATTTTGATCGAACTCTTTTCTCAGCGCGATTTCAGTGGGTATGAGAGCCAGTAACACAGCAAGTACTTGTGCCGCGATCACCACACCTATCATTCCCGAAGAAGCCCCGTTATCCACAAGCAGTACTCGTTCAATAGATAGAAGAACATAGACGAAACCGAACATAATCATTTGTTTCCCAAAGTGTTTGTGCGCGAATACCCAAGTATCTTGGTTTTTGCAAGCCAGTGGTGTTCTATAGCCCATAATCCAATTCGGTTTCCGTGGTATAACCGCTAATGCGCAAATGCCGAACACGATTAAAATAAGAGGAAGCATTACATCTACCGCTGCGTTTACTCTTAAAAGTTCCCATAATTCCATGTTACATTTCTCCTCCAAATTATCTTAGATTGCCCCGCAAGCCCCCGCAGAGGCGTTTGAAGCGAGGTTCATCAAACAAAGCGGAAAACACAGGGTTTTCGATTACTTCGTCAGCCATGCTCTGTCGAATCGACGTTTCATCCCGCGGCATCTCCGCTTGACCAAAGGGTAATTCGTCTTCTAGTTTTTTGATGGAATCAAAAAATGCATCTCCTTTCAAAAAGTCTAGTGGATATGTAAGACCCAGTACAAGATCTGTATAGGCTTCCAGCAAATCAAGCGCCTCTGCCTTCTTCCCATTTGCCATATAAGCCTGTGCGGCGGCGATATAAAAAGGCAAGATTCCTGTTGGATCGAGGGTTTTCAAATGAAATGCACTGATTAGCCCTGTCGCGCGCTTGCATAGTTCCTCAACCTGGCGGCAATCATCAGCAAAGAAGACAAGATATTGCGGTATCGTTCCCATCAGCATGTGGAGATTATAATAAATCTTCTTTTGAAACAACGTTTTTGCTTCCGCCTCTTTCCCGATCATCATATAGGCTTGCGCAAGCAATCCCTCGTGCGGTGGCTGGCAGCTGATATCTTGGAGCAATTCGATCGCTTCATTTGGCCTGCCAAGCGCCAATTCACACGTTGCCTCTAATCGAAGCGCAAGCTGCTTTAGCTCCGCGTCACCGCTCTGTTTTTTCACTCGAATAAAAAGTTCTCGCGCTTCTGTAATCGCCGCCTTTTCTAGCGCGTCATCCTCCATCGTCATACCATAGTTCACAAAGAGCAAACCCATTCGATACAGGAGCGGAAAACAAGAAAAGTATTTCTTAATAATATCACGGCAGCGATTCATAACCTCATCGAAAGGCTTAGCCGCAAACTCCGTGGATAGTTCTTCATAGAGTTTGTTAATATCCTCCTTGGTCATTTGCGGGTCATAGCCCATGAGCTCATCTAAGCTGGCGCCAAAATACGAGGCAAGCTGAGGCAAATGTGCAATATCGGGAAGACTCTGTCCGGTTTCCCACTTGGAAACAGACGACTTGGAAACGCCGATAAAATGTGCAAGTTCATCCTGCGTGACGCCTTTTTCTTTCCGTTTGCCGATGATTATTTTTCCAATCGTAACTTCTGTCACGGCTGCCCCCCCAAACTTCGATGCCTAACGTCTGTATTATAACCGATCAGAAATACTTTCTCAAAGGGGTGTTGGTTGATTCCGGGCGGAAAAAATCAACCAATGGGAAACCTACTTGTATCAACACGCCAAAAGCCGAACGTATAGCAAAAAATAAGGCGAGAAGTGATAAGCCGTCGTTTAGCTTAATCCTACTCGCCGGGGTTCAGGGGGCCGCACCCCCTGATGCGACGCCCCAGCAAGGCGCACACGTATCAGTGCGCCCTTGCGTCGCAATCCTATGAGGCCATTACCAACCGTTCCGCAAAAACCACGGATTCACTGCAACTGCGCCGCCTCTCGTCAGACAATCCCCAAAACATGCTTATACCACCAATACCGCAGACTTCCCGCCGAAGCCAGAAGCGCCGCGTCCTGCTCCCGCACCGCCTCCGCCATCCGATTCCGCTCAACAAGGCTGATCTCATGGCCACTATACCGCGCCCGCGCAAAAATCTCCGCGACATCCTCAGCCCCGCCCGTCCGCGCAACAAACCGCTCCGCCGTCTCATCAGGCTGAATCTCCGACCCCAACGCCTTCCGATACCGCACCAAAGCCGCAAAATAGAACCGCACCGCCTCCCGATGCCCCAACGTCTCTACCCGCGCCCGCCGCGCAGACACCCAAAAGATCCTCGCCCCCAAAAGAGCTAGAATCACTAATAAACCAAGCGCAATCCAAACCCAAAGCCGGATCACCAAAACAGTCGTCTCCGCCTCGTCCACTATCTCTCCCGGCCCCGTCGTTGTCGGCGGGTCGGCGACGACGCCGGGCGTAGGCAGCGCACCTCCAGGGAACCCGCCCGTCTCGACATCCCCCGGCCAACCCGGCGGAAACGGAGGCGGCCGATCCACAATCCCCGGACCCGTCGGCATCTCCGGCAAAGCCCCCGCCGGCGTCGGCTCAAACCGATGCCACCCATATCCCTCAAAATAGACCTCCGCCCAAGCGTGCCCCATGTTGTTGAGCACATTGATATACCCATGCTCCTCCACCGGCCCGCTCACCAAAAACCCCTCCACATACCGCGTCGGCAGCCCAATGCTCCGCGCCAACACCACAAAAGACGTCGCAAAGTGTACGCAATACCCCATCTGCAAATCAAACAAGAAATGATCCACAAAATCCTGATCCCGCGGCGAAGCCCCCGGCGTCAGCGTATAGTAAAACTGCGTAGACAAGAAAAACTCCAACCGCCGCGCCCGCTCATAATCACTCTCGGCCCCTTCCGTCAAAGACCGCGCCAATTCCCCCACTCGCTCCGGCAACCCATCCGGCAACTGCGTATAAGTCTCATGTATCCACGCCGCACGGGGAATGAGGTAATTGCTGAGCAGTTCATCATAGAAAATGCCAGCCCCGTGATAGAGCAGATAAGGCGCCGGAATAATCCCAACGCCGGATACGTGGTTTTCTCGGAAATCCTGCAGCAACTGGTGTGCATCCGCCAAAATCCCCCGATAAGAAGCCTGCGGCATAGGGGATACCAGGCCTTCCACAACTGCAGTTCCAATCCATCCCGGACCGCCTAGCGTGGCCGTTATGGTAGGCTCGACCGCTGCCCGATACACCACCGTATACAAGGTATTCCCCGGCATCCGTGCCTCCGCCGTAATCTGCCCATGCTGATCCCGCAAAAACCGAACCCCCGGATCCCGCGCAAACACATCTTGCACAATCCCCTGATAAAACACCGAATACGTCCGCCCAACCGCCGCGATATCCAAAAACCGGAGCTCCGTCCCCTCGTCCGCATAGACCACAAAATGCGCAATCTCTCCCGCGATCAACAACGCCGTCGCATGGCTGGTCACCCGCTCAAAAAAATCAAGCTGATACCTAGTCGCGACAGAAATCGCCCCATCCCGCACCACCGCCCCGGCCTGGAGTCCAAACGGCCGCGGCTCCCGCTCACTACTCTCCCAAGCGTACCCGGTATAGATATCAAAAATCGCCCCCGTCAAATAAAACGGCGTAGGCGCATCTGTCCGCGCAAACAGAAAAATCCGATCATCCGGCGCAATATTCCCCCCCAGCGCCCCCCCGCCGCCAAAGCCGACATGCCGAATCGCAAAATGGCTCGGACTCCGGTCCGGCAAAATCGCGTCCGTAATCGCCTGAAACGGATTCCGCACATCCTCAAACAACTCGTCTCGCGGTATCGGAATAAAACTCGCGGCGACCAAACAAACCGCCGCAAGCCCCGCCGCGTAAATCGAACCGCCAAACCCGACGGACGCAGGCGCCGCCCTCCACCCGGAAGAACGCACGAGATAAGCCAGCATGCAAAAAACAAACGCATAAAACGCCGGATAAAAATCAAAAAACGGCGATATCAAAATCAACCCAAACGTCCAGGCAGACACCACAAAAAGCGGAAAAAAGAAAGGCAAGAAATACCCAAACAACACCACCGCAACCCCAACGGTAAGGCTAATCGTCCAAACAATCGCCTGCTCAAAACTCTCCCGATACTCCAAATACCCGCCCAGATAGAGCAAAATCTCCCGAATAAAATAGATCACCTCATAAGCGAGATGATAAGGCTCCCGCCCCCAATAGGCCAGAGCCCCAAGCCCCAAAATCAAAACAATCGCGCTCCCCCAACGGAGCACCCAAAACCCAAAAATCAACCGAAGCGCACCAACAATGACAAACATCCGCCCCAAAGTAGCGAGATGATCGTCATAAAACACCGTAGTATTCAAAATCCCCGCGACCAAACTAGCCGCAAGCAGCACCCCAACGGTCATCAAAAAAACCGTATCCGCAGGCCTCAGTTTCCTCAGTTCCATACCCCTGACCCCGCTTCCGTGTCGCCAAAGCGAAGGCAATGTACCCCAATCGCCCGCAAAGCCAAAAGCCGAGGATCCGTTTCCGCAAGCGCCTCAAAATAAAACAAAATCACCCGGCTGCCGGATAATTGAAGCGTCCGAAGCAGAGCGCAAACATTCTCACTCAGCGTCTGCGCCAGCGCCACCAGATTCATAGCCCCCTCCCGCGTCTGCACCAGACGAGAGAGTTGATCCTCCATTGTCTCGGACGCGTCAAACCGGAGCCCAACCGCACGCCTAAACAGCCGCGCGAAATCATCCGTAAACGCCGCATCCCCGCTTTCCGTGCGCAGCGAGATAGAATACCCCTGCCGATTGCACTCATACAGCGCGGACACCAGCCCGTCCGCCATGAGGTCCTCAAAAGCCAAAGCCTCCAATGGCGAAGCCGCAACAGGGGAGTGGTCCATCAAAAACACCGCAGACTGCCGCCTCGGCTCCAAAAAGTCCCGGCTAATCAACTCATTCCGCTTCGCGCTCGCCTTCCAGTGAATCTTCTTATAATCATCCGTCGGCTGATGTAGCCGCAGTTCCGAGAGGGACCGGTCCCCCTCATCCTTCCGATAATCCCGCACCTGCCCAGCAAGCTCTACCGTAGCCAGCGGCAGTGGCGCAATCGCCCAAATCTGCGGCGCGACGGTGAGCGTCAACGCCTCGCTCTGCGCCTTCCGAAAAGAGAACAAGCCAAGGAAGTCATACAGCCTCACCTCGTCCACCCAGAGCGCGTAATTCCCCCGATAAGGCGCAGAAACAGAAAAAACGGCCTCCTGCTGGCGGAGAGGCCGCACTGAAAAAACCGCCTCCCAACAGTCCACCTCCACACCCGCCTCCGCCTGAAAGCGGACATGCAGTGCGGATACAGGAAACGGCGTACGATTCCGAGCCGTGACAGTATACAAAACCGTCTCGCCCTTCTGCGCATAATCCGGACAAAGCGTCTCCGTAATCACAAGCCCATACTTCGCCGCCAGCGCGATCAAAAAAGAAAGCGCCGGCAGAATCAAAACAGCATACAGCGCCAAATAAGTCATCGGCTCCGCGCGCAACAACACAAGCGCCAGAAAAACCAAGACGACGAAGCCATATACAACACGATTTTTTGCCATGAAAGCCCCCCTATCGAGGCACCCGAACAGAGGCCAACACACGCGCCACCACATCAGAAGCGGACCGCCCGCCAAACCGCGCCTCTTGGCGCAGCACCAAGCGATGCGCCAGCACAGGCTCCGCCATCTTCGCCACATCGTCCGGCGTCACATAGTCGCGCTCTTTATAAAGCGCCCAAGCTGAAGCCGCCCGATACAAACTCAGAGACGCCCTGGGGCTCGCCCCCAGAGACACATCCGCGTCCTCCCGCGTCCCCCGCACAATGTCCACAATATACTGATTCACGCTCGGATCCACATGAATCCCCGCAATCAGCTCCTGCAACGCGATCAAGGCCTCCGCGTTCGCGACGGACTTCAACCCCTTGAGCGGATTCTCACCCTTAAACCGCTCCAACATCGCGCTCTCTTCCGCCGCCGTCGGATACCCCATCGCGATCCGCATAAAAAACCGATCCAACTGCGCCTCCGGCAGAGGATACGTCCCCAGATATTCAATCGGATTCTGCGTCGCAAATACAATAAACGGCCGCGGCAGGGGATAGGTCTTCCCATCCACCGTAACCTGATTCTCCTCCATCGCCTCGAGCAAACTCGATTGCGTCTTCGGCGAAGTCCGATTGATCTCATCCGCCAAAATAATCTGTGCCATAATCGCGCCCTGGCGATACTCAAACTCACCCGTCTTCTGGTTATACAGCGAAAAGCCCGTAATATCCGAAGGCAGAATATCCGGCGTAAACTGAATCCGCCGGAACGAGCAGTCAAACGATTTCGCGATCGCCGACACAAGGCTCGTCTTCCCAACTCCCGGCATGTCCTCAATCAACACATGTCCCTTACATAAAAACGCGCACAAAGCCAACTCAATGGCCTCGCGCTTACCTATCATCACACGTTCCACATTGGAAACGATATCGCCTAAAATCTTAGACACAATATTGAGCATCTGCGCAGAATCTCTTTGCACCGCACTCACCTCTTATTTCACACTCGCCTATACGACGCATTCACTCCGCCGATGTTCCCATCCGCTTCCCCAAGAGCACAAACACACTCGAAAGCCCGACCCCCGCAAGTATCGCCACAATGCCAAGCCCCCAATGAAACGCCGCGTCTTCCAGCGACAACGCCTCAATAAAAATCCCGATCAACGTCCCCGCCATAAACCCAAGCACCGCGCTATTGGCAAACGCCGGATACCGGTCAAAAATCCGCTTAATCCCGCGCGCCGTCAACACCAACCCAAGCACCGCGCACAGCGCAATCCAGATCAAATGCGGGAGAAAGCCCAGCTGCAGCTGCATCAGAGCATCGAGCATAAAAAGAAGCTGCCCAAATACGCCGGTCACAATCAAAATCGCGGAAATGCTCATCCCCGGGATAAACGCAACCGCCCCCGCGAGAAATCCGCCCAGCGCAAGCTCCCAAAACGGAATGTCCGTCGAAGCGTTGCCCGAGAGCCCCCCGCTGTCAATCGCCACAAGACTAATTCCCAAAGCGATAGAAAAAGAAGCCAATCCCCCGCAAAGATCCCGCTTGCGAATCGTATACTTGCGCAGCTCTTTGCCAATCACCGGCAGATTCCCGGCGATCAGACCAACACAGAGCAGAAACGTCAGCTTTTCATACTGCGCGAACAAAAAGCGGAACACAACAACAAACGCGCCGACACTAATCACCGCCCCCACAAAAAGCGGGACGATCAGCCGGATGTTCTTCCGAATCTCCGCCACAGGGTTCGATATAATCGTAATCAGATCCCGATAAATCCCCATCGCGATCGCCACCACACTGCCGCTAAACCCGGGCGCAAACGCGCTAAACCCCAGAAAAAAGCCACAGATCATGCGGTAAGTGAACGTTTTAAAACTCGTCATATATGTAACTCCCTCGGACACTCTAAGACACAACATAAACAGTATAACATAAGTAAGCGGGGGTTGAAACCCCCGCAACTCACAAATATCCCTTGGATTAATTGGTAGTCCCGCAAGGGCGAACTGTGTTCGCCCGCCCCTTGAAACAAATGGCCCGCAAGGGCGAACACAGTTCGCCCCTGCGACAGAAATCATATCCTTGACAATACTGCTATTTCCCCTACTTCTTCTTCACATTCGTCGATATCTCCGACAAAGCCTTCGAGGCCTCCATATCAAAGGAGCGGGTCTTAGCCAAATCCCCCAGAGACACCATCCCCACAACCTTGCCGTCCGAGATCACCGGCAAACGCCGCACCTGCTCCGCCGCCATAATCCGCGTCGCCACGCGCACATCGTCATTCGGACTCACCGAAACCACACCCTTCGACATAATCTCCTTGACCAGCGTCGTAGCCGGATCATTCTCCGCCGCCACACAGCGCAGCACAATATCCCGATCCGTCACAATCCCCCGGAGCCTGCCGTCCTCCCCGCAGACAGGCAAAGACCCGATATTGTGCCGATAAAGCAGCCGCGCGGCAAGCGCCGCCGATTCTTCCGTATTGATGGAGACTACATTGGGGCTCATCATATCGCTGATTAGCATAAGAAAACCTCCCAGGCTCAAGTCTTTTCCCTAGTATTGACTCGACCCAGCAGGTTTATACCATAATTTCCTTATTTGTAGGAGCGCGCATAGCGCGTCCGAACATTTTTGGCGCAGTGCGATACTACCACCCGGACGGCCAATGCCCGCCCCTATCAAACCCACCGCACACAAACCAACGTACCCAAAGGCTCTTTTTCCAAAGGAGACTTCCTTGCGTGTCCGCATACTTTCGCTGTGCCGCGCTGCCGCACCCGGACGGCCAATAGCCGCCCCTACAAAATCAAACTCCGCACACCCAGCCCGATCAGCACCAGGCCCCCAACAAGCTCGGCCTTTTTGTGCAGCCCCGTCCCCACGCGCTCCCCGGCCAACCCGCCGACCGCCGAAAGCCCCCCGACGGTAAGCCCGATCACAACACAGGCATAGAGCACACCGACCTGCTGTAATCCCAAACTAACCCCCGCCGCCGCGGCATCTATGCTGGTAGCAAGCGCCAAAACCAGCATTCGCCTATGCGTGAGCCCCGTAGAACACGCCTCCTCCTCGCAAATGCGAGACGACCGAACCATCTGAACCCCAATCCCCGCCAAAAGCAAAAAAGCGATCCAAGGCCCAAACGCCCCCACAAGATCGCTGAAATGACTGCCCAAAAACGCGCCAAGCAAAGTCATACCCGCCTGAAACCCGCCAAAATAAAGCGCAAGCCAGACCACATCTATCTTTTTGAAGCAGGGCGATAAACCCTGCGCCACAGAAACCGCAAACGCGTCCACCGCAAGACTGAGCGCCAAAAAGATTGTCGTCATGCGCGCCCTCGGAGCGCCTCTTCCACCTGATAGAGCTGCTCGACAGTATTCACGCCGATCATCTCATCCCCAAGTTCCCGCATGCAAATCCCAATTCGCTCCCCATCCGCCTTCAAAATCGCCGGCACATCAGTGAGATAATACTCCCCCTGACTATTGGCGCACCCCAAACGGCCCAAAGCCGAAAGCAGAGCCTGCGACTGAAACACATACACCCCCACATTCAACTCCCGAATCGCCTTCTGCGCCTCGGTGCAGTCCCTATCTTCCACAACCTCCTGAAACCGCCCCGAAGCGTCCCGCACAATCCGCCCAAACGCCATCGGGACATCAGACGTACCCGTCAAAATCGTACAAACATTCCCCTCCGCGAGATGCACCCGCACCAAATCCTCATACGTCTCCCGCCTGAGCAGCGGCATATCTCCGTAACAGACGAGTACAGGAAAATCTCCCTCGCCCAGCGCCTCTCGCGCCGCCATCACCGCGTGCCCCGTGCCAAGCTGCTCCTTCTGCTCGACAAACACATAACCGGAGAAGTGCGCCATCACCTGCTCCTTCTGATACCCGACCACGAGTATCGTATCCTCCGGCGGAACAAAATCAATCGCCCGCAGCACATAAAAAAGCAAAGGCTCTCCCAGGGCCTCCCGCATGACCTTGGGCAAATCCACACCCTCCGTCCGCAGCCGAGTCCCTTTCCCCGCAGCCAACACAACCGCCTTAATCGACATACGCGAAACCCTCCTTTACACATGTAGGAGACGCTGTCCGCAGCGTCCCGTGGCATCTATGCCCTTTGTAGGGGCGGCTAATAGCCGCCCGCGGGTGTTGTACACCTGCCCAGGCTCCTTTTCCAAAGGAACTGCCACAGGCCCCCCTTCCGCCGAGCCAATCGTTTCGCTCCCCAGGCGTCAGTTGTGTCAGCGTAATTGACTGAGGATTGTTTTTATGGGGGCGGAACCCGCCCACCCCTAAGACAACAAGCTCACAACACCAATCACCCGCTGCGCGTTGTTCCGCGCCGCCCCCGGCAGAGTAGAAAGCGCGTGCGCGTTTCCGGTATCCCGAATCAACAGATTCCCGTTAAGATTTTCCAACGCCGCCCCGCTCGGCATAGGCCGAATTTGCGGATAAAACAATACCAACCCAAGCTCCGTCACATCCGGCACCATGTCCCGGCTCTCCACGGCCACAACCACCGTCCGCACCCGAGCGACCTCAAACAAAGCCGATGAAGCGGCCCGATACGCCTCCGCGGCGTTCCCGCTCAGGAAAACGCCAATCTGATGCCCTTCCCCATGGAGCCGCCGCACAACATCCGGATGCTCCAACACATCCTCCGCCGTAACAAAGAACCCGGCCGAGATGCGAGAACGGCTGAGCGCGTCCAGCAGCACGCCCGTCTCCGCGGACAGCCCCACAAAATTGAGCGACACCGGACCCGGCGCCGGGGTCGGCGTAGCAGGGTCGCCCACAGTCGCCCCGCCTGTCTCCCCGCCGGTAATGCGCCCCATAAAGGTGTCATACCGAGCCTGAAGCCCAAAGAGGATCTCACCCTCATTGACCAAAGCCGAATGGCTGATATTCCCAACCGAAGTATAAAGCCGCACCGTAGGCGCGGGCTCCGTCTGCACAACCCGAAATTGGAACCCAAAAAAAGAAGCCAACGGCCCCCGCGCAGATCCCGTCGTACCAACCGGGAAAAACCAAGTGCCGTGCCGCGCCATCGGCAAGACCCCGAGCGACCCGCCGTCACTGGTCACATTCGTCCCCGCTTCCAAATCAAAGCGAATATAAACCGTCCCGTTAGACAAAGTCAACTCATCGCCCTCCCGCGCAACCGAGACACCAAACCGGCTAAGCACAGACTGCGGCACATAAATATTCCCATTGCGCACAACCGGCATCGTCCCCGCCCAAAGCGCGTCCGGCGCCTGAGAATTGACCATAGTAAAATACACCGACCCCGCCGCCAAAGGCGCCAAAGTCAGCAGCAAAACCACAACAAGAAGCAGACAAACCAACCGTTTCCGAGCCATGAAGAACCCTCCCAATACAGAAGGACAGAAATTCGTATGAGATAGTATAGCATAAAACCCCTCGCCCCGCAAGGCAAGGAGAGGCACACGCATCAAAATGTGGGGCGCAACCCACAACACCGCACATTCAATCGCACCCACCGCACAAGAACGCTACGCCCGAAAGCGACAAAAACCTCCGCCGGCAGGCGGAACCACAAACCCAGAACGCGCACAAACCAAAAGTCAAAAGGAAGAGATCCTTAAGAGAAACGCAGTTTCTCTTAAGTTATTTTTTTGCCTACTTTTTTGTTAACACAAAAAAGTAGGTCGCCTCAGCGAAACGAGCGCAGCGAGCCGCAGGCTAAAAATAAAATAATAACAAAAAAGGGGCCACCCCCAAGGCGGCCCCTTTCTGTCTAATCATTCATCGGCTTCGAAGCCACCTCAAACTCCTCCAAAATCGCGGCGGACGGCGGCTTCGTCACCAAACTGACAACCACAATCGCCAACAGCGAAAGGAAGAACCCGGGCACCAGCGAAAACAGCCGCGTATAAGCCGCCAGCGTCGCCCCATCCATCAGCGGAATGTACTGCCAAATGATAACCGTCGATCCGCCGACAATTACCCCGGCAATCGCCCCCGCCCGATTGGTCCGCTTCCAGAACAAGGAGCAAAGCACCAGCGGACCAAAGGCCGATCCAAACCCAGCCCAAGCCATCGCCACCAGAACCATAACGCCCGTAGATCGGTTCGGCCCACCCAGCGCCGGATCATACGCGTCCAGCGCGATCCAGATCGCGAGCGCCGCTACCACAAACACCGCACCCCGGCTGAACCAAACGAGCTGCGTGTCCGTCGCCTTCTTGTTCGCCACCCGATAAATGTCCGCCACAGCCGAAGACCCGACCAAAAGCTGAGAATCCGCCGTAGACTTAATCGCCGCAAACATCCCACAGAGGAAGAGCGACCCGATCAACACCGCCCAAAGCGCCCCATGGTCAAAGAAGATCGCCCGTACCATATGGATAAACACCGTCTCCGGATTCGCCAGCCCCGGCATAAACGCCCGCCCGACGAGCCCGACCACAACAGCCGACCCCAGCGCAAGCAATACCCAAACAATCGCGATCACCGCCGAGCGGGACACATACTTCTCCTTCTCAATCGCGATCAACTTAATGAGAATATGCGGCATCCCAAAATACCCAAGCCCCCAAGCCATGTCAGAGATAATGGAGACAGCGGCAATCTGCCCGCCCTGCCCGTCCGACATCATATCAAAGAACCCCGGCGGGATATTCGCGTAAACATTCCCCCACCCGCCCATATTCGCGATTACAATAATCGGCAGGAAGAAGACCGCGCAGAGCATCATCATCCCCTGGATCGAGTCCGTCCAACTAATCGCCATCAACCCGCCGATGAGCGTGTAAAGCACCACAAAACTCGCCAAAATCACAACAGCGGCGTGATAGTTAATATCAAAAATCTGCGGCAGCAAAGTCCCCCCCGCCACAAAGCCAGAAGCCGCGTATACCGTAAAGAAAATCGCGAAAAACACAGCCGACGTAATCTTCAAAATATGAGACGTGTCATGAAAGCGATTCTGGAAATACTCCGGCAAAGTAACCGAGTTCTTCGCCACAATCGTATACCGCCGGAGCTTTTTGGCCACAAAGCACCAGTTGAGCACGGTGCCGATGATAAGACCCACCGCAATCCAAGCCCGACCAGTCCCCGCCGCATAGATCGCCCCCGGCAAACCCATCAGCAGCCAACCGGACATATCCGACGTCTGCGCGGACAAAGCCCCTACCCAAGGGTTAAGTTTCCGCCCGCCCAGATAATAGTCCGCCAGATTTTGCGACTTTCTAAAATGAAACGCCAGAGAAATGATGATTCCAAAATACACAAAGAAAACAGCTAAGATCCAAACTTGGTCAGACACTTCCTTCGCCCCCATTTCCGTTGCCATTCCAGCAACGTAATATTCGTATATCATACAGAACGAAACGGCCCATGTCAAGCGAAAATGCAAGGACCGTTTCGCGAAATTGCAAAACGGTCCCGATTGCGTCTCTGTCAGAGGGTGCTTTCCACCCCGTTTTGGGCCGTTTCGCGTCCTCGTTCAGGAGTGTTTCCACCCCGTTTTGGGTCGTTTCGCATCCTCATTCAGGAGCGTTTCCACCCCGTTTTGGGTCGTTTCGCGTCCTCGTTCAGGAGTGTTTCCACCCCGCTTTGGGTCGTTTCGCGTCCTCATTCAGGAGTGTTTCCACCCCGTTTTGGGTCGTTTCGCATCCTCATTCAGGAGTGTTTCCACCCCGTTTTGGGTCGTTTCGCGTCCTCATTCAGGAGCGCATTCCGCCCCAGTTTGGGACGCTTCGCGTACAAAACAGGTCGCTAAATGGTCGTTTACCACGCCCGTCGCTTGCAAAAACGCATACAAAGTAGTTGATCCGAGAAACTTAAACCCCAACTTCTTCAAGTCCTTACTGATCCGATCCGACAGTGCCGTAGTCGCCGGAATGTCCTCTATCGTCTCCGGATGCCCAATCACAGGCTGATAATCCACATAGCCCCAAAGAAACTTGTCAAAGCTGCCATACTGTTCTTGAACTGCGAGAAAAGCCTGCGCGTTCGCGATTGCCGCATGAATCTTCAAGCGATTGCGAACAATCCCTTCGTTTCCCAAAAGCTCCGCGACCTTCGCCTCATCATACCGCGCGATCTTCACCGGATCAAACCCATCAAACGCCGCCCGATAAGCTTCCCGTTTTCGCAAAATCGTAATCCAAGCCAGACCCGCCTGCATGCTCTCCAGGAGCAGCATCTCGAATAGCTTGCCATCCTCATGCACAGGCCGGCCCCACTCCTGATCGTGATAATCCACGTAAATCGGAATATTCCCCGGCCAAGGACAACGAATCATTTCGCCCATACTAAAACGCGATCACGTTTTCGATATAGGCCTTCAGGTCCCCAATCGCAACCCGCTCCTGCTCCATTGAATCCCTATGCCGGACAGTAACGCAATTGTCCTCCAGGCTCTCAAAGTCAAAGGTCACACAGAGCGGCGTCCCGATCTCATCCTGCCGCCGATACCGTTTCCCGATAGACCCCGCGTCGTCGTACTCCACCATGAAGTGTTTTTGCAAATCATGATAAATCGCTTCGGCGCCCTCTTCCAATTTTTTCGAAAGCGGCAAAACCGCGCACTTAATCGGCGCCAGTGCCGGATGGAGCCGAAGCACAACACGGCTGTCCCCCTTCTCAGCATCTACAACTTCCTCATCATAAGCGTCAATCAGAAACGCAAGCGCCACCCGGTCAACCCCAAGCGAAGGCTCGATTACATAAGGAATAAACCGCTCATTCGTTTCCTGATCGAAATATTCCATATTCTCTCCGGAAGACTCCTGATGCGCCTTAAGGTCAAAGTCCGTCCGATCCGCTACACCCCAGAGCTCGCCCCAACCGAAGGGAAAGAGGAACTCGAAGTCAGTCGTCGCCTTGGAATAATGAGAGAGCTCTTCGGCCTCATGGTCGCGCAGACGCAGGCTGTCTTCCCGCAGATTCAGGTCCAAAAGCCACTGTTTGCAGAAGTTACGCCAGTATTCAAACCACTCCAAATCCGTGCCGGGTTTGCAGAAGAACTCCAGTTCCATCTGCTCAAACTCCCGTGTCCGGAACGTAAAGTTGCCCGGCGTGATCTCGTTGCGGAAGCTCTTGCCGATCTGGCAGACGCCAAAAGGCAGCTTCCGTCTCGTCGTACGCTGAACATTTTTGAAGTTCACAAAAATCCCCTGAGCCGTCTCCGGGCGGAGATAGACCTCAGCCGCGGAATCTTCGTTGACGCCTTGGAAAGTCTTGAACATCATATTAAATTTACGGATAGCCGTAAAATCCTGTTTGCCGCAATGCGGGCAGGGCACGCCTTTTTCCGCGAGATAAGCCGACATCTGATCGTTGTCCATCGCCTCAACGATGACGTCTGTAATGCCCTTGGCCTGATTGAACTCCTCGATCAATTTATCAGCCCGGTGGCGCATTTTACAGCTCTTGCAGTCGATCAGCGGATCATTAAAGTTCACCACGTGTCCCGACGCGACCCAGACTTCGCGGTTCATCAGAATCGCCGAATCCAGCCCGACGTTATAAGGGCTCTCCTGTACGAACTTCTTCCACCAAGCGCGCTTGACGTTGTTCTTCAATTCCGCCCCCAGCGGACCGTAATCCCAAGTGTTCGCAAGGCCGCCGTAAATCTCGCTGCCCGCATAGACAAACCCCCGCCCTTTGCATAGGGCTACGATTTTGTCCATAGTTTTGCTTGTATTTTGCATAAAAATCCTCCTACATGCAATATCAATGGGGACAGTATAGCATGAAACTATTTAAAGTACAATCTTTGTAGCCTCTGAGAATGTAGCGTTTTTTACATATTCGCTGGACAATGAAAACACGCAAAGCAAGAAAACTTTTGCGTATTTCGTGTTTTATTGTAGTGCAGCTAAAACAATGCGGCGGAGAGATAAATCTTATCTCTATCTTCCTGCGCGATGCCGAGGTATCGCTTTGTGATCTCATACGAAGAGTGGCTGTAAATGTCCATCAGCATAACAGGGGAGA
>Ga0131853_10000215_pt1 | contig 102690 bp, 104 predicted proteins | sample TergutLab28metaG_FD_92764 | JGI IMG/M metagenome (GOLD analysis project Ga0131853, IMG submission 92764) | Labiotermes labralis P1 segment gut microbial communities from Petit-Saut dam, French Guiana - Lab288 P1 (version 2) (version 2) | ecosystem: Host-associated > Arthropoda: Insects >...
ATTATGTACTCCTAACCTTTTTATCAAAGGTGCTTGGTGTATTGGTTATCAATTTTTGCTTAATTGCTGTTTTGCATATTGGCCATTGCCGGATGGCTAACTGCTGTTTTCTGGGTTTGGTTTATTCTTGGATGGCGATTTGTTTTTGACCATGTTTTTTCCTCCTTTGTTTGGGTTATTTTTTTGGCTGTTGGTAGTTACTATAACTACATATTGTGACAGTTATTATCACAGTAATATGTCAAAATTATGGTATTACACCGTTAAAATTAATATGCCATTATGGTTGATAAATCAAATATTATCGGCATTGTTCTATTCCACATAAAAGTAAATAATTCTCAATTATTTCAAAATAAGATTATATTTACCTTTATCATGCAAAATAACTATATATTTTGAAATGACCTTTTGTGTTATTATAAATGCTTTCGGAATAAAATGCAAGTACTATTTCCAGAAAATAGTAAGCAAATTTCGACAAAGATTTTGCACAAAAAAAGAACCGAAGAATCGGTTCTAAGAAAGGTTATAAATATTATTGTTAATTATCCAGCTATTTTTTACTGTTATCATCTTTAATTGGTTAAATGAATAAAGCTCAATAATGCGGTTTCATTGGTTCAGTGCCAAGGTCTACACGGCTTGGTTGCATTGGAATATTGCCACGGTAAGAACTATTTGGCTTCATTGGTTCAGTGCCAAGGTCGGCGTGTATATTATCAGACACACCAATAGTCATACCCAACGCTATGACTAGAGCTAAGACAACACTATAAAACCTGTTTTTCATAAATACTCTCCTTTCCGCCAGTCATCATTTTACGAACGTCAGAAGCCCATTTCTCATTTTCTAAATATTTCATTCTACTGCGCTTTTTGGTGTAGACTTTTGCAAGAGCATCAAAATAAGTAAAAACTCTAAAATATTCATATTTATCCAATAGATATGGAATGACTACTTTTTCAATATATTCTATAGAATCCTTTTCAGAATCCTTTTCTTCAATAGTAATTAAATGAGATATAGAATTGAAAAGCATCAAATAATGTTTGTCATCCTTAGCTTCTGCCAAAGATATTGCCTGATTTAGCATTTTTTCACCTTCGGAATCGCTCAAGTTAATTAAACACAGAATTTTAAAATATTGATTTTCAAAATAATATCTATTTCCCTCTTCAAAACTTTCATCCGCTTTGTCAAAATACCCGATAGCTCTCTTAAACTCTTTTAGCCTCCAACAAGCACAACCTTGATTATGCGTTATAAAGCCCATAAAAGTTTTGTGTCCCATGCCTTCTGCTCTTTTGTACGCTTTATCGAAAAACTCTCTCGCCTGCTCAATGTGGCCTAATCTCATATAGTTAAGACCAAGATTGCTGTCAAGAATCATTCTGGGCACACTTGTTCTATCATAGCTGAATTCGTTGTATATTCTCTCCAATAAACCTATCGCAAGAACGTATTTTCCGCAGTCGGAATAGCAAATAGCTAAGTTATAGTATAAAGATGCTTCCTTTTCAAAGCCTTCCATTTTAATTTTATCGGCCGATAAGCAGGATTGCAGAGCTTCTTTGAGATTTTTTTCGTACATGTGCAGCAGACTTTCGGAATAATAAAAATGATATTGATTCTCACCGCTTGCATCTGCAAGCAAAGGTCTGGCCCATTCCAAATTATCCCTTGCTTCATCAAAACTTCTTTCCTTCAAAAATAGCCTAACATCAACCATCTTATATAGCATAATTAAATCTGTATCATATGGAATTTGGTTTACATTGACCAGCTCATGACGCAATTTTCGTGCTTCATCCAATCTTTCATTTTTGATAAGGTCAGCCCAAACATATATTCTCTCTTTGTAGCCTACGATTTCATTATCAAGCATCGGAAGTGTTTCAATTCCAAGATATTCTCTGGCGGCCTTTATTTCTTCATCTTTGTATATCCTCTCGCCTTTTTCTGTACGGATTATAGTAGACAAGCCTTTCTTTATACCTTCTGCAAAGGCATGTTGGGTGATGTTATTAAGTTCTCTAAAATATTTTATTTTTTCTTCAATGGTCATTTTCTTATCTTGTTCCACGCAGACACCCCCAATTCATAATTCGTCAGTCTACGTAAATTATACAAAATAAAAGATTTTTCCGCAATACTTATTTTGGAAATTCATAGAGAATTTAAAGCATGATAAAAGCTATAAAATACTTAGGTCACTTAGGGCCAAATAGTCCCGAAGTTTTGGAATATAATAGCATAATTATATCTCTTTTCACACAACCGGTCAATAACTTTTTTCTATCCAAAACCCACTAAACCCCATATCAAAATGTACCTCTTAACAATCCATTTAGCCTCAATCTAAAATATGTATAAATAATATATACATTGTATATAATTAATATTGTATTTAATTAGTTCAGATGTATTTCCGTGATGAATTTTAATTATGTATTTTCATAACACATTTTAATTACGCATTTTAATGATTTATTTCAATAATGAACATTCAATAATGAGCCAAGACCAGATGCATCATACGGCACTATAACAGGGAATACACCCATGCAATACAACAACAAAGAACCCGCCCCTATGGTAAAATAATAAATCTAATCCATATAACCTTTACAGCACAACCCCCTACTACCCCATCAGGACGGCGAACCCACCATGCCAAGAATAATAGCCCACAACGATTATCCCGACAACCCAAAAATCCCGACTTACTCAAAAAATATCGTAATCAAGCCACTTCATCACAAATAAATCGGGATAATAAAAAGTATCATCTCAGACCATATAGCTCCAATAACAGACTTTCATCGGCCTCCCATTTTCTCTGCGCTTCAAAATCGGTGCTCATCGGATTCATGGGAGATGTTGCCTTTTGAATCGCATTGCGTTTCATCTCCGTATCTGCGTGAGCATAAATTAGTGTGGACTCCAATTGTACATGACCCAGCCATTGTGCAAGGAGAGCCATAGGCATCCCGCCTCGATAGAGGTGCATAGCTCGCGTGTGCCTAAAAAGATGAGGATGCACTCTTGATGGCACTTCGGGGCATTTTAATCTTGCGGATTCTCCGTAAGATTTTAAGAATCTCGCCACGTTGTCATCGGACATTTGTTGTTTTAACCCATGGCGATTTGTTGTTTTAACCCATGGCGCATGGTGTAAAACAGATATTGGTTTTTGTCCTTTTCATTTGCATGGAATAGATTTACGTATTTCACGCAATGATTTACCGTTTTATCCATTATGGGGATGGTTCTCGGTTTATTGCCTTTTCCTATGACGTGGATTTGAGCATTTTTTGAGCTGGTGTTGATGTCGCTTAACCTCAACCCCAACAACTCTTGATTCCTCGCTCCCGAATCATAGAGAAGAATCATATAGAACAAGTCACGAACGCCCATTGGTTTTGTGGTATCAGGTTCATTCAAAATCGTTTTTAAGGAGTCCTCCGAAAGGAACTCCACTTTGACTGTTGTTGCACCTTTCTTTGCGGGTATTTTGTAAAGCTCGTTTTGGTATTGAACGAGTGTGATGTCCATCTTTGCTGCATAGCTAAAAAAGGCTCGTATAGCTGAAAATCTCTGATTGCGCGTGGAGACACTACAACATCTTTCTTTTTCAAGCCAATCTAAAAAATCAAGCATTGTGTCCGAGTTTAGAGTTTCAAAGGTAATGTCGAACAAAGACAATGATTTTTCGGTTTGCAAAAATTTAAACAAAAGATTCACAGACTCCCTGTAGGATTTTATTGTATTTTTACTGCAAACTCGCTAATCAGGAAGGTATATAGTTAAAAAGTCGCGCACTAAGGCGAATAATCTTTCGTCTTTTAATTTCTTCATACACGCAACCCCTCTGGCATCTTCGGCATCTCCGTTGCCTCTGGTATTAGGCTATCAAAAACCTTCCAGTCTATGGCGGGTGAAGCTTTTAAGCGTTCTGGGAGCATATGAATATAGTAAGCTGTGCTGGAAAAATCACTATGCCCCATATACGCACTCAAATATGGCAGCACGGTGTATATGTCCTCGCTATTGTCCAAACAATTTTGCAGCCAACGCGTGGCAAATGTATGTCGGAAATCATAGATTCTCGATCGAGAAACCGAGGGCATTTCATGTAATTGCAGGGATTTATTAATGAGGCCAGACTTTTTTAGGCATTCCTTGAATTGCTCTCTTAGCCATTGGGATGAATAAGGCCGTCCTGCTTTGTGCGCAAAGAAATACTCGTTCGCTTTTGATGTGTTTGCTGCCCCTGCACTCCATTCCATTTCTTTGTGTAGGATGTCATTATATTTTGTGCACAACCGCAACACATCATCAGAGAGTATAACAACTCTATCTTTATGTCGTTTTGATTCACGTATATATAACTTTCCGCAATCAAGGCCAATGTCTTGGGTTTTTATAAGCCTTGCCTCGGTTGGCCGCAGTCCGCAGCAATATATGATAACCACCGCCAATTTATGGGTAGGGGATGTTATTATAACTCGAAGTCTTCCGCTTGTGCGTTCAAAGCTGAAAGTAGACCCCAACCTAAATACACACTCAACTATACATAAGGCAAAAGCATTACCGATCACCCAAGTAGTCAAATCCACAATTCCACCAGTTATAAATTGCGCAATAAGTACATACAACAGAAGGGTTGTAATAGAAATTCCGACTCTGTAGGCTAAAAATTCAGTAAGGTTCAGCCCTCCATTGTGAACCTTTGCGTTAAGCCAAGACTGCGAAAAAAATCTTATTACCACAAAAATACGACCTCCTCATGAAAATGGTTGTACACTATACAATAGTTACTCTGTATAGATGTCTACGCCATATCTAAAGTACCTAAAACTTTCGTCTGCTTAAAAATTACCCTGTAAAGCCAAGAGGCCAAAAATATAAAAATAACCATTGTGATAATAAGCGGAATTAAATTTTCCCAAAAACTGTATGGCGTATCAGTTACAGAGTATCTAAGCAAGCGCACAGCCCATGTTGGCGGGAAAATCCACGATATGTATTGAACACCTACCGGTAAATTCTCTATAGGAAAAACAAAGCCACAGATGAGCGTGAAGGGCATTCCTATACAATTCATGTATATTTCTGTTTTTCGTGACAGCGTTAACGAGTAAGCTAAGAAGATAGACATTACAACAAAAGCGGCGACCGCAAGCTATTCCCTCCATCTGACGCTGCCTAATTGTCTCTCGTTCGTTGGCGGCTACAAAGGATAAAAGTTGCAAGACAATATCAGCTAGAAATGTTCCAATTAAATCGCGTCCATTCCTAGTATCCAGGGACTATGCTACACTTATTTAGACAATTCACGCTTGGACTGATATAATTAAATATCGAATCCAGGGAGAGGGAGCATGTCAAAAAGAAACCAAGTGGCGTACACTGATGAATTTAGAGAACAAATATCAAAATTAGCTATAAGCGGTAAGCCCGCAAACCAAATAGCCAAGGAATACGGGATAGCTAAATCAACCGTAACTAATTGGGCAATTAAGTATCGAGGCACGGGCAGTTTTAGAGATATTGACAATCGAAGTGAAGAAGAAATGAGTTAATCAAACTTCGCAAAGAGAACAAGCAATTGAAGAAGGAGAATGATATTTTAAAGCAAGCAGCCTTGATATTGGCCAAAATAGCTCTTATCAAGGCAAGCAGGTATAAATATAGTATATCAGCTATGTGCAAACTACTAGAGGTTACACGCTCCTTAGTGTATTACAATCCAACCCCTCACAAGATTGATCCCAACATAAAAACGCTCCAAATAGAGTACGCCAGACTGGAAGCCGAGCGGAAAAAATTGTGGTCGGGGCATAAAGCCGAGCGTGAGGAAATGGTCGAATTGAAAATGGCTCTGCAAAATGTACGTCTGTTTTTCGCCGAACCTCGTGAGCAAAAAATCGTGCGCGCCAACGATACACGATAATATGTTTTTACGATTTTAGCAGACACCGACAGATGGATTAAATGGAGAACGGCACGTCGTTCTCCATTGGGGGCTTGGGGGACAGACTGTGTCAAAGCCATATAAAATCCTTACAAAATATGCTATAATTGTTAATGGAGCAACATTTATTTTATGGGAGTTTTCACATGGCATATGTTTCGGGAGAAAATCGCAACCAGATAATTTTACTACCTGACAGTATAGATGATTATGTTGTTGCAGATAATGCTGTTCGTGTTATTGATGCCTATGTTGATGGTTTGGATATGGAAGGTCTTGGTTTTACAAAAACAAAGCCAAAGAACACAGGCCGCCCACCATACTCGCCGCAGGATTTATTAAAGTTATATATTTACGGCTATATGAACCGCGTCCGTTCATCTCGCAGGCTAGAAACAGAAACCAAGCGAAATCTTGAAGTGATATGGCTGATGAGAAAACTCTCCCCCGACCACAAAACTATAGCTCGCTTCCGTCACGATAACGGCACAGCTCTTAAAAATGTGTTCCGTGATTTTGTTAAGCTGTGCATTAAATTAGAACTTTACGGCAAAGAATTAGTCGCGATAGATGGCAGTAAGTTCAAGGCGGTTAATTCAAAAGACCGAAATTTTACCGGTGCAAAGCTAAAGGAGCGCTTAGCAAGACTTGATGCAAAAATTGAAGAGTATATGCTCCAAGCAGACAAAGCTGACCGATTAGAGAACGAGGTTGACAATATATCAAAATCATCAAATGATGCAAAGAGCAACACAAAATCACATGGTAGTAAAATAGCAGACATCATTACCCAGCTTTCACAGAGGAAGGAACTGTACCAATCATATGCGGATGAGCTGTCCTCCGGCGATGAAACGCAAAAATCTCTGACAGACCCGGACAGTCACCTAATGATGTCAAATGGCAAGATGGACGTGTGCTATAATGTTCAATCTTCGGTTGATGGCAAAAATAAAATGATAGTTCACTTTGATGTAATAAACAACGCACAAGACCACAATCAACTTTCACCGATGACGGCAACATCAGCCGAGATACTCGAAGTCCCAAGCATAGATGCATGTGCGGATAAAGGCTATGGCAGCGCAAGCGATATTGTTACGTGTATCGCACAAGGAATCACGCCTCATGTTGCCGGTGTGGATTATGACGTTTGTTTACCTGCAAATCTGCAAGTTCCCGAAGGGCTTTCAAGTATTGAAGTAGCCGCAGAAAACTGCCTGTTTCATCTATGATACAGGCTTCATGACGGAACTTACCGATGTCAATACCGCAGATTAACATAAACCGCACCTCGTTAATAAATTTGCGGATTAGTCCTCAAAGCACTTTGCTAACTACAGCCTCGTTTGATATACGATGATGATTTTTCCCATAAGCCTACGGCTTATGGGGCATACCCCAACATCCAGCTTATTCGTAGACCACAGCAAAGGTAGAGGTAGTATCCTTTGAAACGGGAATAAATGTCCCAGGGAGTTGAACTCTAATCTCTATCCGCTTCTTGCATTGTACCTTAGATGTTTTTTGAAAACAAGTAAAGTAACAACATTATTATACGAGGAGTTGATTTATTATTCTAAATTGCAGCCCAGGAAATGGTTTAGGATAGTGGTTGTTAGTAAGGAGGAGTATAAGGGGTATTATCGGGTGGATGGTGATGGGTAGGATAGTTTAAAAATAAACCAAAACTACTATTCATGAATCAGCCAAAGGCATAAAATAAAACTAAAAATATTGTTTATATGTAACCGTCAAAACCATTTTCAAAATCAAAAAACTAGCCAATAATTATTAACTAGCTAGTTTTTATTTATCCTGCTGCGCTCTTGGGGTATCTTACCATTTCTTTATCCTGCTTTCAACTAATTTGGGAAAGAACCGGTTTGGCAGTTACAGCCACTCTATCGTTTCTATTACTCTTTGGTAAAAGTACATATCTGTTGAGCTAGATAGTGTTCTGTTGGCAATTGGATTATTTTTAGGGCTATCATCAAGGGATATAACGCCTGTCGCCTCCAAAAATCTTGTAAATATCGCCGCTAACTTCGGCGCGACTTGCCGCATCTGGCGTATCCACAATACTTCTTCATGCCTTGTGTATTTGTGCGTGCATTTCAACGAACAGCACATCTTTTTGGAATTTTCAGCACGTACAAACGCCTGACCGCACTGCGCACAATGCACAGCTTCGCCCGGTAGTTTTTGTTTAGCGTTATTTATTCGATTATGAAAAGTATTCCCGCAGGCGTAACTGCAAAACACTCTTGGCCTACCGCGCCGACTTTGATTTATAAGGCTTCCGCAATGTCTGCATCTGTTTTTGCCATTCTGTTCTTAATCATAAAAAGAGTACACCCCATTGCTTCTTTGCAATTAAGTGTACTCTTTTTATTGAACTTTTTCGCCGTCCCCCGCTATTTGACGCTTACGTCCAACGATAGGGGGGTATTATTTCATTATGTCAATCTGGGGTTCCGAATACCTTATCCACCTTCATAAAGGGATTTAATCTCAAAACCTAATATTCTTTTGTGAAGGTGGATATTAATATCGGAAACCATGTCTTCATTTACACTATGGTTTTTTGAGTCATAGCAGATCCTTCTTATGTAAGGATTGAATTGAAGGACTAGTTCCCACGCAGCCTTTTTATCTTTATCAACAGATGCTTTGACAATAAAATAATATAGTTCAATCATTTACGACCCTCCTTTAATGCTCTTTCAAGCTCTAACAAAGCTCGTTTCTTTGTTTGATGTACTCCTTGTTGGGTTATTTTGAGGATTTCAGCAGCAGTTTTTTCTGTATTATCTTCAAAAATAACAAGGTGCAAAACGATTCTTTGTTTTTTGGAAAGTGCATCAAAAGCGTTCATTAGTTTTTCGTTTTCTATTTCACCTATCTCTAAATTATATTCCTGGTTCATGTTCTTAAAAAGGACCTCAGGGTTGCCCGAAAGAATTTCTGATTTCCTTTTCTTTTCTCTGCGAAGAAAATCGAGCTTTAAACCATTTACTGTTTTCATCATAAAACTAATGAATTGATTTCCAACATCTCTTTGCAACATCCTGCATTTTACATTCATAAATATCGCTCCTTTTAAAGTGATAAGTAAATCCTACACTATAAGAGAACGATATTTTTTGATAATTTAACAATTTTTCAAAAAATATAAAATTATTTGTAAAATAAAAGTGTTACGCAAAAAATTTATTGACGATTGTGCTAAAATATGTTATACTTCAATTGTAATCAAAACTGTAATCAAATTTAAAAAAGATCGCAATTTTACAATAGAATATGGCAATGATAAGCGCAGCAAAAGCCGAATTATCAACTATATCCGGATGTATGTTATTTAATTGATTGAAAAGCAGACCCTAGCCTTGCCAAGGCGAGGGTCGCGAGTTCGAATCTCGTTTCGTGCTTAGATAGCCTGTCCGATAGGATAGGTTTTTTATTTTTAAAAATCCTCTGCATTTTATATGATAACGCCCTCTGAGGCTATCGTGAAGGGTATTTTATATTCAGTTTTCAAGGTAAAATCCCTTGGCATATTTTCTCTAAAGTTTAATTCTAGTTTTACAGATTACGAAGCCGTTTAAATCGTGGCTAATTTTTTATATTATTAACGTCAAATTTTTCGATATAGCTTAGTCAACTTGTAAAAAATACAAAATAGTCAATAGAGCTTGAGGTTGTTAGCTAAGAAATGCGTCAATGTTTCTGAAGTCGTATGCTAAGTAGAGAATCTACTGCCATACAAACTAAACCAAAATTTGCCTAATATGATAACATATAATAACCAAAACTTCGTAGGGGAGTCTCTTGTAGCCGCCCGCTGTACGCAGTAGATACACTTGGTCTATACGCAAACTCCGGGCAGCCGGAAGCCGCCGCCGTTTATAATTTTGTTCATTTAATCTATATAGTCCGCATCAAGTAGATTGTAGATATAATCGGATGTGTTGTTTGTTCAATTCCGAATATCACAAAAAGTTATGTTAACTGCGGATAAGACCGGACAGCATTTCATCCATTGCATATATTAAAACGGGCGGCTTAAAGCCGCCCAATATATATAAATATTTTACATTAGCTATCTGCGCCGATTAGCCATAAGCAAAAAACGCAAAAGCTGTGCAATAGCCATTGTTGCAGCCGCTACATAGGTAAGGGCCGCTGCGTTAAGAACCTTTCCCGCCCCGTTTAACTCTTCATTAGTTAAATAATGCCCTTTTTCCAATACCTCTCTGGCACGCTTAGAAGCATTAAATTCTACCGGAAGGGTTATAAGATGAAAAAGTACAGTTACTGCAAAAAAGATGATACCAACGTCAATTAATATAGATGCAAATTCGCTTCCTGCGCCCAAAATAAAGCCGATGAAAATAAGCGGAACTGCGGCACCCGACGAAAAACGCACTATTGGAAAAATTGCACCGCGAACAGTCAGCGGAGAATATGCTTCGTTGTGTTGTATGGCGTGTCCGCATTCATGAGCCGCCACTGCTACTGCCGTAACCGATGACGAATCATAGACATGGGCGGAAAGCCGCACCTTTCTGTGGGCGGGGTCATAATGGTCGCCGGAATTGGTGTCCAGCCGCTCTATTTCTACATCCCTGATGCCATTATCGGCCAAGATGCCTGCCGCCACATCAGCACCTCTCATCCCTTTCTTTGTTGCTTCTCTCGAAAAGCGCGACAGATTGGTGGTAACTCTGGCTTGGGCATACAAAGCAAGAAGCATTGCAGGAAGAAGCAGAAGCAGGCCCCAAGTATCAAAGAAAAACATATATTTCCCTCCTCAATTTGTTGTGTCTATAATTAACATACATATATTTCAAATGCTTATTTTACATATACGATTATCCGTCATAAAAGTCTGAAAGCTTATTATCTTTTTAAATCATCGCCCAACATACCAAATATCATTTCCTTCAAACCCGCATTTTCTATATAATTTTTCCGGATTTGATACATTGTTCACTTCACCGCTTACAGTTATAAATCCGGCGTAGTCTTTTAATCTGAACAACAGCTCCAGAACAATATTTTGCCCAAGGCCAAGGCCGCGGTATTCAGACAAAACTTGTATCCACTCAAGCGAAGCTTCTTCAATGTTTTTATCAAAATCCGCTATGCCCAAAGCCGCCGGAATTTTTGCGTTTTCATCCCATATAAAGACCCAAAGGTCATTGTTAAATACAGGATAATCAGTCCAGCGAATGATGGAGCAAGCATCAAAACTGCTGCCGGGATAACAGCGATTTATAAGGCTGGCAGCCAAATGGGCTTCTTCCGGCAAACATACTTTGCGTATGGCAAATCCTTCCGGCATCACAATATTATAATTGTCCTTCGGATAATGAATCATACGGAAATATGCAGTTGCATTGTTCTTAAAATCAGCATTCGGAACACTGTCCTTATGAAAAATACGTACATTATTCGGCTTTGGAAAATAAGCTTCCTTCCAAAAAGCTGTGGCCAATGTGCCGCAAGGGTTTTTGAGATATTCTTCGGATGTAAGCATATATACCCCACTATTTTTTAATGGAAATCCAATAACGCAGCGTGATATTTCCGTCACTTTCCAAAAATTCATCTTCAAATATGCCGCCATTATTTTCGATTGTTCTTAACGAGCCCAAATTACCTTTATCGCATGTAATAAGAGCCTTATCAATGCCCAAATCACGGCATTTTTTAAGGGCCAGAGCAAGCATTTCCGTAGCATGGCCCTTTCGCCGCTCGCTTGGGCGCACGCCATATCCTATATGGCCGCCGTTTTTAATCAAATGGTCATTAAGCTTGTGTCGTATTTGTATAGTGCCAATCAATTTACCTTTGTTAATCCCAAAATATACAGTGGCAGGAACATAATCCCCTTCATCTCTAATAAGGTCATCCCGGATTTTTTCAAGCCAACTCTCATATGTTTCTGCCATATCAAGACCCGCATCACCGTTAATCATAGTTTCACCACAGTCAAAATGCTCTTGGCGGTAATCCAGGGCAGCCTGCTTCATCTCAATTGAAGGAAAAATCAGTTCCATTATACAAACACCCCATTTTCATCAATTTTATAGCCCTTTACAAAATCTGCTGCCGCCATTTTTTTGCCGTTTGGCGGTGTCAGTGAAGTTATGCGCACAATGCCGTCTGATGCAGCCGCAAAAATAGCTTCTTTTGGGCAGGCTTTGATTATTTCTCCCGGTTTGCCGGTTTGGGCAGACGGCATAATTTCACATTGCCAAAGCTTTATGGATTTACCGTCAAGAACAGTAAATGCACCGGGAAACGGATTGTAGGCACGCACAAGATTTACGATGCGTGCGGCAGACTGCGTCCAATCTATATGGGCCATGTCTTTTGTAATAATAGGGGCATAAGAAGCAGCGTTATTATCTTGTTTTTCAGGACGAATTGTACCATTTTCTATTCGCTCTAATGCTTCAAGCAGAATATCTGAAGAAACATTACATAGTTTATCATGAAGCGTACCGCCCGTATCGTTTTCTGTAATCGGCACCTCGCATTTTAAAAGCATATCCCCTGTATCTATACCCGCATCCATCTGCATGATAGTAATTCCTGTTGTGGTTTCTCCGTCTGCGATTGCCTGTTGTATAGGCGAAGCGCCTCTATACTTTGGCAGCAGAGATGCATGTACACAAATTGCTCCATATTTAGTCATATTTAAAATTGATTCCGAAAGTATTTGACCATAAGCCGCAACTACAAATATATCTGCATTTAATTCTAATAATTTAGGCATAAAACTCTTAGCTTTAATTCTTTCCGGCTGCAATACACTAATGCCAATAGATTCAGCATACTGCTTTACAGGCGGAGGCGTAAGCTTTTTCCCCCTGCCTACAGGTCTATCGGGCTGGGTAACTGCCGCAACCACCTCATGACCACTCTCGGCTAAAGCCTTTAAACAAACCGCCGCAAATTCCGGCGTACCCATAAATAAAACTTTCATATTCTACTCTTCTTCCTCTTCGCTGTTCTGCCTAATTTCAAGCGCTAAATCTGTATATAACACCCCGTTAAGATGGTCAATTTCATGATGTAAAGCTATGGCCTGTCTGCCTTCGCAGCGCATTTCATACTCTTCCCCATGCCTGTTTAAAGCCTTAAATACAGTAACCGCAGGACGTTCAACCCGCCCTCTCTGCCCGGGTATAGAAAGGCATCCCTCCCAATCTTCCTGGACGCCTTCGCTATGTATAATAACCGGATTAACAGCTTCCAAAGGCTGGCTTTGGTCTTCAGACATGTCAATAACCAATACCCGCTTTAAAATGCCGACTTGAACCGCCGCAAGGCCGCAGCCGCCTTGGTCATACATAGTTTCAAACATATCATCTACAAGGTCAATAAGCTTTTTATCAAATACAGCTACAGGCTTCGATACTTTTCGTAATATATCATCACCTACAAAACGTAATTTCCTTAATGCCATTTTCTCACTCCTACACTATAAATACAGGGTCCGGGGTTAAGCTTATATTAATACTCCCGACATCCTCATTTTTTTCTAATTTATTTAAACAGTACAGCACAAATTTTTTCAAAATTTCTCTGTCACTGCATTTAACTAATAATTTCCATCGGTAATTCATTCTTATCTTAGGAATTACCGCCGGTGCCGGGCCCAAAATTTCACATAGCTTTTTTTTATTGATAAAATGCATCATTTGGGCCAGTTTATGCATCATTTGTATTACTATTTTTTCATTCTGTCCTGCAAAAACCACCATATATATATATGAAAACGGAGGATAGTCCATTTGCTTCCGTATTTGGATTTCATGCTCATAAAAGGCTTCATAATTGCCTTCCCGGGCATATTTTATGCTGTAATGTTCCGGATTATAAGTTTGTATAATAACCCGCCCGAGGGAATCTCCCCTGCCGGCTCTGCCCGAAACTTGTGTTATAAGCTGATATGCCGTTTCTGCCGAGCGATAGTCGCCGTTATTTAAAGCCATATCCGCCGCCACAATACCCACCAGACTTACACCCGGAAAATTAAGTCCTTTAGCTATCATTTGTGTGCCTACAAGTATATCAGCTTGGCCGTCTGCAAAGCTCTGAATGATGCGGGAATGGCTGTTCTTTCGCCCGGTAGTGTCCAAATCCATACGCAATACTCTGGCATTAGGAAACTCTTGGTTAAGATATTCTTCAATTTTTTGTGTGCCTACACCAAAATGCTTTATATATATCGAGCCGCATGCAGGGCAGTTATTAGGCATTTTAGCGGCAGCACTGCAATAGTGGCACATTAATTTATGGTTGAAAATATGATACGTATAATTAACATTGCAATTGGGACATCCCAGCACATGCCCGCATGACCTGCAAGAAACAAAAGTGGAATGGCCCCTGCGGTTTAAAAATAATATTATTTGCTGTTTGCTTGCCAAATTTTGGGCAATACCATGATGTAATTTTACAGAAAACATAGTTTTGTTGCCCCCGGCCAATTCCGCCCGCATGTCAGCAATTTCTATGTCTGCAAAACGGTTGTTTATGCGGTTTTTTAAAGTAATCAGTTCAAATTCCCCGCTTTTGGCACGATAGTATGACTGTAAAGCGGGAGTGGCAGAGCCCAAAACAACTATGCAGCCGCATAATTCAGACAACTTTTGGGCCACGTCAATAGTGGAATATTTAGGAGAAGTTTCGGATTTATAAGTATTTTCATGCTCTTCATCAATAATAATAATGCCCAGATTGGCAAAGGGAGTGAAAATTGCCGACCGCGGGCCGATTATAACCTGAACTTGTCCGTCTTTGGCCCGCTTCCATTGGTCATACCGTTCTCCAAGCGAAAGGCGGCTGTGGGTAACAGTGACTTTTGCACCAAAACGCTCGGCAAATGAAGCAACGGCTTGTGGAGTTAAGGAAATTTCCGGCACAAGCATGATAGCCTGCTTGTTTTTGTCCAAAACTTTTTGTATTATCTGCATATAAATTTCCGTTTTGCCGCTGGCAGTAACGCCATGTATAAGAATCGGAAGTTTAGAACCATTTTCAACAGCCGCAGAAAGTTTGTAAATTGCCGCTTTTTGTTCGTCCGTCAATATAAGCTCGTCAGAATGATGCGATAAAACCGGCTGCATCACTTCACGCCTTATTTCCACTTTTTCCAATCGCAAAAGCCCCTTTTGCTCCAGCGATTTAATCGGAGAAGGCGATATATTAAGCCTTAGCTGTATATCCGACATAGGCGAGGACTTAACATCCATCAGCATTTCTAAAACAACCGCCTGCTTTCCGCCTTTTTCAAAAACACCGGCTGATAATTCTTCAAAGTTCGGCAAGTCATCGTTTATAAATGCAGTAATAATACGCATTGTATAGTCAGGTGCTTCATATATATGACGAAGTTGAATAAGCTCTCTGTCTTCAAGTGCTTTGACAGCTGTTTGCACAGTATTTCCGAAGTTTTCGTGCAGTTCTCTCTGGCTTACCGTACCATGTTCTTTAATATATTTCAATACCTGGCCTTGCTTGCCCCGAATAACGCCGTCATTTTTAAAATCAACATCAGAGAACTGAACCACATAGTCGTTTTTCATAGATATACCGGCAGGCATAATGGTTTTAAGGCAAGAAGCCAGCGGCGCTGCATATCTTTCCGACATCCAGCGGGCCAGTTCAAGCATTGTTTTAGAAAAAATAGGAAAATCTTCTAATTTATCAGAAATTTGCTTTACTTTACTTGCATCAAAACTTATGCTATCAGTTAGCGAAATGACATATCCCTCTACCTTTCTGGTTTTTCCGAAAGGCACAAGCACACGATGGCCCGGCATAATTTTGCCTAAAAATTCAGAACCTATCGCATAATGAAAGGATTTATCAAGACCTTTGGCAGAAGATGCTATAATAATCTCTGCAAAGCTGCCGTGAGTTGTCACTCGTCTTCATCCTCATCCTCATGTATTTCATCTTCTTCGTCTTCCCAATCATCGTCATCGTCATATGCATCCTTGTATTCATCTTGCAAGTCTAAATCTTCTAAATCTTCCGTATCATATTCTTCCGGCAAATGAAGATTGGTTTCTTCCGAAACAAACCCTTCATCAATGACAGTCGGAAGGTTTTGAGGAATATTATCGGTTTGGATATTGTAAGGCGATTCTGTTTGACCGGGCACAATCTTAATAAATCCCCTTTGTAATTCGCTTACAGCTATAGAAACCGCCTTGTCCGTTTTAACGCCCAGGTCGTCAAATTCAGCACCGCCAACAATTTGGCGGGCACGTTTTGCGGCTGCTATCACAACGGAATAGCGGCTTGTAATGCGGGCATCTCCGCCGGATTCTTCATTAAGAATGCGTATGAGGCTTGAATAAGATGGGTTTAACATAATGTCTCCTTTTCTAAAACATCAATATTATCATGAAAATGATTAATTTTTTCTTGGCTGCGCCGTGGTTTTAATTTTTCGGCTGCCACAATCAAGTCTAATTCTTCCAAAGCATGTTCTACGCTGTCATTTATAACTAAATAGTCATACTTAGGCAACTCTGCCACTTCATACCATGCTTGCCTGTATCTGCGTTCTATTTCGTCCTCATCCTCTGTGCCCCTGCTTTTTAAGCGATAACGCAAATCAGCAAAAGTGGGAGGCATAAGAAAAATCAATATAGCTTCGGGATATTTTGCTTTCACCTGCAAAGCGCCAACCACTTCAATTTCCAGCACCACATTATATCCTTTGTTTATTTTACCCTCTACATACGATATGGGCGTACCATAGTAATGATTACTAAAAGTAGCGTGTTCCAACAGGCCGCCTTCGTCCCGCACTGCGCGAAACTCCTCTTTAGTGCAGAAAATATAATCTTCGCCGTTAATTTCACCGGGCCTTGGCTCTCTTGTCGTCATTGATATAGAAAGAGCAAAGCCTTTATTCGGAAGTAATTTTTTGGTAACAGTGCCTTTGCCGGAACCCGACGGCCCGGAAATTATGAGCAGCATTCCTTTCTCCATCGTAAAATACTTGCCCCCTCTATATTGTTCTTTGTGAAATTGTCTCCGGTTGAAGGGATGACAATATTATATACTTGGAGTTTGTAAAAATAACTGCCCTTGTCTTGCGGCCTTGAGTGGCATCAACAATGCGCCCTTCCTCCCTGGCATCTTGAATAAGCCGTCTTATGGGTGCGGAATCGGGATTTATGATGGATATTACCTTATCCCCGGCCACCAAGTTTCCATAACCGATATTAACGAATTTGCCGGCGTTTTTGCCCTCTGCATCATTCAATATTCTGCACCTGCTCTCGAATTTTTTCTATCTCGCTTTTAAGCTCTATAACCACCTTGGAAATATCTGCGGAATTCGCTTTAGAACCTATGGTATTGGCTTCTCTAGCCATTTCCTGCGCTAAAAAGTCAAGTTTGCGGCCTATTGTGCCGCCTGTTGAAAGAAATCCGGAAAGCTGCGCAATATGGCTTTTCAGCCGCGCTATCTCTTCATCAATAGAAGCTTTGTCGGCAAAATGAGCTACTTCGTTTAAAAAGCGGACTTCGTCAACAGCTATCCCCGATAATGCATCCTCCATGCGCTTTTTCAGCTTTTCGCGGTAAGTTTGAACTACCAAAGGGGCCGCACTTTCAACCGCTCCCAGCAATTCCGCAATATTTTCACGCTTTTCCTCTATGTGATTTTTTAAAGCAGCGCCTTCTCTTTTGCGCATTTCCGTAAAATTGTCAAGAGCCGCAGATGTAGCGGCACTAAGTTCATCCCACATTTCCCGGGTAGAATTATCATCTAAACTCCTGTCAATTTCTACCACATCAGGAAATCTTGCAATCAACTCCAAAAACTTATCATTCTGGGCCTCTAAATCAAATTTCCGAACCATAGAAGAAAGGGTTTTATGATAAGCCTCGGCCAAGGCTTCGTTATAGACAATTTTTACATCCCGTGCCGAATGGGTTTCAAAACTGACATTAACATCCACACGGCCCCTGAAAATACGTCCCGAAAGCTGCTGCCGCAGCCTTTCTTCCAAAGTATTGAGAAAACGAGGCATGCGTATATTAAATTCGCAAAACTTGTTGTTTACCGCCTTTATCTCAACGGTAAAACCCCTGTTTTCACTTACATGCTCACCCTTGCCATATCCTGTCATGCTGTAAATCATATCCGCCCTCCTAATTCCCCAATTGTAACATATATAATTTTGAAACGCAAGAATTGACTTTTTGTTAAACTTAGTATAGAATGTTAATAGGAGATGAGGAATATAATGGGCAAAACTTTGGCAGCGGAAAGGGAAATTGCCCTAAAGGGCTTGATGGAAATACTTGCAAAAAAATCCTACAGCAATGTTGCTTTGCGCCGGATTTTGGCCGAGCATACGCATATGAACAAGCATCAAAAAGCCTTTATAACAGAGATTATTACCGGATGCATCAGAAATTTAACATATTTGGATTATATTATTGATAATTTTTCTAATACGCCGATTGCCAAAATAAATGAGAATATCCTTAATATTCTGCGCATCTCTGTATACCAAATGAGATTTATGGACAGGGTGCCGGTATTTGCAATATGTGACGAAGCTGTAAAGCTTGCAAAAAGCATAGGGCCCGCAAGGCTTTCATCTTTTGTTAACGGCGTTTTGCGCAATACGGCCCGGAAACCGGAAGAGCCTGTTTTGCCGGATTATAAAGAGGATTTGGCGTCTTTTCTCAGTATTAAATATTCCTGTAGTCTATGGATTATCAGGCACTTCTTAGAGGAATTGGGTGAAGAGCCTGCCGTTCGGTTGTTAGAGGCCTCTTCAAAACCACCCGGTATTTCTTTATCCGTAAATACCAACAGAATTAGCGCCGATGAACTTCAGAAGTCACTGGAACAGGAAGGATTGGAAGTAGATGCGGGCAAATTAACAAAAAATGCATTGCGCATATCAAAGACTTCCGATATTTCAGCATTGCCTTCGTTTAAAAACGGTTTTTACCATATCATGGACGAAGCCGCTATGATGGCGGTTTGCTGGGCTGCAACAGGAACAGAAAGCCGAATTTTAGACCTTTGTGCAGCACCCGGAGGCAAGTCATTTTTGGCTTCGTATTTAGCCCCCGGTGCAAAAATTTTATCTTGCGACATACATGAGTTTAAGTTAAGGCAGTTAAAAGAGAGCGCAGAAAGACTTGGGCTTGATTGTGTTGAAATAAGAAAAAATGATGCATCTAAGCACAATGATGATTTAGGGAGCGGCTGGGATTTGGTGATTGTAGATGCGCCATGTTCCGGATTGGGAACTTTGTCACGCAGGCCTGATATTAAACATAACAAAGCAAAAGAAAGCATTAAAGAACTTGCGGAATTGCAAAGGCAAATTTTAGCAGCTTCGTGGGAATATGTTGCCCCCGGCGGAAAGTTGGTCTACAGCACTTGCACAATCAGCAAAGCCGAAAATATTGATAACCGTAATTGGTTTTTAGAGAATTTTCCCTTTAAACCGGCAGATTTTAGCATGACAGCTTCAAAACCCGAATTTTCTACAGCAGCAGAGGGTTATGTGCAGATTTTGCCGCAACATTACAATACCGATGGATTTTTTATTGCAATTTTTGAGAGAGTGGGAGACAGTGGATAAACAAAAACTTGACATAAGAAGCGCAAACTATGACGATATTCTGCAGTTAGTAATAGGAATTGATGAAAAACCTTTTAGAGTACAGCAGATTTTTAGTTGGATACATAATAAGGGCATTGAGTCCTTTGACGACATGACTAATCTATCTGCCGTTTTACGCCAAAAACTTAGTGATATTGCCGAATTTTCTTCGGTTAAAATTGTACAAAAGCAGATTTCGTCAGATGGCACGACAAGAAAGTACTTGTTTGAACTGGCGGGAAATGATATAATGAATAATGGTGCAGTGTATGTCGAGTCTGTATTAATGACTTACAACCACGGACTTAGTATTTGCTTATCCAGCCAAGCGGGATGCCGAATGGGCTGCGCCTTTTGCGCCTCCGGTTTAAACGGCTTGGACAGAAACCTTACCGCAGGCGAAATTACCGCCCAATACTACCATGTAAGCCGTGACATTGGCGAACGTATCGGAAATATAGTATTGATGGGCAGCGGCGAGCCGCTTGATAATTACGACAATGTGCTCAAATTTATTGGTATCATAAATCACAAAGAAGGCGCAAATGTGGGGCAGCGTCATATAAATCTCTCTACATGCGGCGTCGTTCCAAGGATTTATGATTTAATGAAGGAGAATTTGCAGATAACTTTGGATATTTCCCTTCATGCACCGAACAATCAAATTCGCCGCAGTCTTATGCCAATTGCAAGAGCTTACGACATTGATGAACTTTTAAAAGCTTGCAGGGCCTACGAAAATGCCCATAGACGCATAAGCTTTGAATATATTATGATTGACGGCGTTAACGACACAGAGGCTTGCGCCAAAGAACTTGCACAGAGGCTTTCCGGTATGAAAAGCCACATAAATCTAATACCCGCTAATAAAATTCCAGAAAAAGGATATAATAAAAGCAGCCCTGCAAAAATTAGCCGATTTGCTGAAATTTTAAGAAAAAGCGGTTTTGAAGTTACCAAACGAAGAGAATTGGGCACCGATATTTCGGCAGCTTGCGGGCAATTGCGCAATGAATTCAGAACATAGATTTCTCTAGCAATACTACCTGAAATTAATTCTCATAGTGAATGAGAGGGTTATGCCGTGCTTGGTTTCGGAAAAAGCGACATTGGCAAATTGCGTGCCAATAACGAAGACGCATTTTATGTAAATAACGAGGGGCTGGGTCAGCTTTCAAATCTTTTTGTACTTGCAGACGGTATGGGCGGCCACAACGCAGGAGAAATAGCCAGCAAACAGGCTATATCTTCTTTTTGTGATTTCATCACGAAAAATTCCGGCATTATGTATAAACAAGATTTCTTGGCAGATGCACTTGCTTTTGCTAATAAAAAAGTACACACAGATGCACAGAACAACCCGCAGTTCTCGGGCATGGGAACCACTTTTTCTGCCTGCACTATATCGGAAAATAATTTGTACTATGCGCATGTGGGAGATTCCCGCATTTATGTTGTAAGAGACGGAGAAATCAAACAGTTAACAAAAGACCACTCCTTGGTGGCTGATTTAGTTACGGAAGGTCTTATAAGTGAAGAAGAAGCAAAAAATCATCCTGATAAAAATGTACTGATGCGCGCCATCGGCACCGATTTGCAAGTGGTCGTTGACAAAGGATACTGCTCATTAAGCGACGTAGACTATGTGCTTTTGTGTTCTGACGGTTTAACAGATATGGTAAGTGACCAAAAAATTCTTGATATTTTACAAAGCGGGGGCGAAATTCCCGATAAAATCGATTTGCTTATAACCGAGGCTTTAGAAGCCGGCGGTGTTGACAATATATCTGCAATTGTAATGGGGTGTAAAGATAAATGATTCTTGAAATCGGCATGATAGTAGCAGAAAGATATGAAATAGTAGAGCAGATTGGCGCAGGAGGCATGTCTTGCGTCTATCGTGCTGTTGACAAAAAACTGCATAGAAATGTTACTTTTAAAGTATTGCGTGAAGAATATATAAGCGATGCTAATTTTGTAAACCGCTTCAGCATAGAAGCCAGAAATATTGCCAGTCTTAACCATGCAAATATAGTGAATGTATATGACGTGGGCAACGAAGGCAATATCAACTATATTGTCATGGAGTACATCCACGGCAAAACCTTAAAAGAACTTATTTCCGAAAAAGCACCGTTTACCAATGACACTATGCTGGGTGTTGCCAGCCAGATTACAGCCGCTTTGATTCATGCCCATGAATCCGGAATTATCCATAGAGACGTAAAGCCTCAAAACATTTTATGTATGCCAAATGGCATTGTAAAAGTTGCGGATTTCGGCATTGCGCGCTCGCAGGAGTCCCGCAGTGCATCGGATGAATTTTCTACCATGGGTTCTGTCCATTATATATCCCCGGAAGTGGCCTGCAACGACCCTGTAGACCCCCGCAGCGACCTATATTCTCTTGGGATTGTTATGTATGAAATGATGACGGGGGAATTGCCTTTTGACAGCGAAGACGGGGAAGAAATTGCTATGATGCACGTAGAATCCCCTTTTCCCAATGTTCGCAAAAAAAATCCGGAAATTCTTCCTATTGTCCGGGAAATAATTAATAAATTGACAAATAAGCAGCCTTTCAGGCGTTACCAAAGCGCAAGTTCGCTTTATACGGACATCCAAAGAGCTATTGTAGAGTCCACCGCCGAAGAAAATTATAGAGAAGGTCACGAAAATGAATACACAGACGAACTTAGAAGTGACCGCAAAATAAATAACAGACCCAATTGGGCTGATTTTAGCAATGTCGATAGAGAAGATGACACAGAAGATGAGGACGATTACGAAACCCCGCGTAAAAGGACCCCTCAAGCAAGAAGGAGTTCTAATGCAAGAAACCCCCTGGATAAACGAAAAGAGCGTATTATTCTTGCGGGCGGCGTGGCTACAGCTGTTGTTGTTGTGGTTTTAATGATATGGGGATTTATGACGCTTTTTGGGAATTTATTTGGTAATGACGATGATTCAGGTTTTGTAGTAGTGCCTGTTTTGGTAGAGCAAGAGCTTGAATGGGCAAGAGAATATGTGGAGGCCCTTGGTCTTGTATTTGAAGTATATGCGGAAGAATTTCACGATACCATACCCGAAGGATATATTACCCAAGCAAATCGCCAGGGCGGCAGCGTTGAAATTGATTACATCATCCAAGTTGTTGTGAGCATGGGTTCCGAAATGGTCGAGGTGCCTAATATAACAGGTATGGATTTGGATACGGCAGTACGTATGTTTGATAACCTTCCTTTGTCGCTTTCACAAAGCTATTCAGAACCCAGCGACACTGTTGCTCAGAACCATATAATTTCTCAATACCCTGACGCATACACTGTTGCAGCACCCGGCACTGTAATTAATATTGTTCTTAGCCTGGGTGCAGAAATAGAAATGATATCCGTTCCTAATATTATAGGATTAACAGAAGCGGCGGCTCGTTCCGCTCTGCTTCAAGCAGGTTTGAGCATCGGCACAGTTAACTCTGTGGAAAGCCCGGTTTACAGCGTTGGTTTGGTTATTGGCCAAAGCATGAACGAAGGGCGTGAAGTGCATGCCGGAACAGCCGTAGACTTTACGGTTTCTGCCGGAATCTTGCCGCAGGTAACGCCGGAGCCCACGCCGGAGCCTGAAAATAACGACGGCGAAGGCCAGGGCCAGGCCGCCGAAACTCCGGAAGACGAAGACGAGAACGGTGATGAGCCCGATACGGAAAATGGAAATGGCGATGAAAATGATTTTCCTCTTGAAGAGGACGAACCTCAAGTTGTGACAGGCACACATCAATTTGATTTGGAGCCTTACATCCCGGAAGGTCAAACAGTTAGACTTAGCCTTAGCCGAGTACTTCCCGACGGTTCCACCCAAGAAGTTTTTGCAGATAATGTAAGTCGTGAAGACTTGCCCGTAACAGTTACAGTGCAGGGCACCGGGCATGCTGAATTTTTGATGCATATTGACGGTGTATTTTCCGGACGTACCGAGGTTGTATTTGGTGAGTAGCATATTAACAGGAAGAATTATTAAAGGAGTCGGCGGAAGCTACCAAGTTGTGACGGATATCGGCGAGTTTACGTGTCAAGCAAGGGGATTGTTCCGCAAAGAGGGAATCACACCTTTGGTTGGAGATTTTACCCGAATCTCTGTTGTAGATGAAGAAAAACAATCAGGATATCTTTTAGAAATTCTTCCAAGGAAAAATGAATTGAACAGGCCGAAAATTGCAAATATTGACCAAGCTGTATTCGTATGTGCTATTGTTCCGCCTATAAGCTTTGAGGTTATGGACGCCTTTCTTATTAACTGTGAAGAACAAAATGTTTCGGCTATATTATGCATCAATAAGATAGATTTAGATAACGAAAAAGAATATCAAGAAGTGATTAAATCTTATGAAAAAGCTAAGTATAAAGTGCTTGCTGTAAGTGCTGCAAGCGGTTTTGGCCTGAAAGAACTGCATGAAACTATAGAAGGCAAAACTTCTATTTTGGCAGGGCCTTCCGGCGTTGGAAAATCCAGTATATTTAATAGACTGTATCCGCAGTATTCTTTAGCAGTGGGAGAACTGAGTACAAAAATTTCCCGAGGAAAGCACACCACCAGGCATACATCACTGCTTAAAGTTTCGGACAATACATTTTTGGTAGATTCACCGGGCTTTACATCTTTCTCCATAAATCACATAAATAAAGAAAATCTGCAATATAACTACCCGGAGTTTAAACCGTATCTGGATGAATGTTACTACAATAACTGTATTCATATCAGCGAACATGACTGCGCCGTAAAGGCACAAATCGGCCTAAATATTGACATCGGAAGATACAATAGATATGTACGCTTTGTTAAAGGAGCAAACTAATGACTAAACTAAAACTTGCACCCTCAATTTTGTCGGCAGACTTTGCACATATTAATGTACAATTGGAATCTATAACAAAAGCGGGTGCAAATTATCTTCATCTGGACGTAATGGACGGTCATTTTGTGCCAAATATTTCTATTGGTATTCCCGTCATAGAATCTCTTCGTAAAGAAACAGATTTAATCTTCGATGTACACCTTATGATAGCCAACCCCAAAGCATATATACAGCGGTTTGCACAAGCAGGCTCTGATGTAATTACGTTTCATGTAGAGTCTTGCTGGGATTCAAATGAAGTATCCGAAGTAATCGACCTCATAAAATCTATGGGTAAAAAAGCCGGTATAGCTCTAAAACCCGGCACAGACGTTCAATCAATCTACGAGTTTATTGAATACATAGATATGGTACTGTTAATGTCTGTCAATCCTGGTTTTGGAGGACAGAACTTTATTAAAAAAAGTTTGGGAAGGGCCGGAAGACTGAGGGATTATGCCGATAGTAAGGGTATCGCCCTGGATATCGAAATGGATGGCGGTATTAATCTTGACAATGTATGTGATGTGCTTAATGCCGGTGTAAATGTTGTTGTTGTAGGTTCCGGAATATTTGGTGAAGATGATATTTTTGGGGCCACACAAAAATTTATTAATATCTTTGAGGAATACAAATGAAAATAATAGTTTTTGCCGGCGGGGAACTTGAGTATACAGAGTTTTACCGCCATCTTGCTTTAGATGCCGATTTTATTATATGCTGTGACTCCGGGAGTAACCATGCCCATAATTTGGATATAGTGCCGAATCTTATTATCGGAGATTTAGATTCGATTGACAATAATGTGTTAACAAAATTTAAAAGTCTGCATGTTGAATTTCAAGTATTTCCACCAGCTAAAGACGCTACAGATTTAGAGCTTGCCATAGAGACTGCAAAGCAGTATAACCCCCATGAAATTACCATTTTAGGAGGTTTTGGCGGAAGAGTTGACCATCTTTTCGGAAATGTTAATGTCTTGATTGCAGCCGCAATCAGCGGCATTAAGATAGCTATGCTGGATTTGCACACAAAAATAACAGTCATTCAAAAGACTGCTGAAATTATGAAGGAAGACTATGAATATATCTCCTTAATCCCTTTAACCAAAGCCGCCCGCGTTACTACTTGCGGCCTGGAATACCCTCTATACGGCGATACTTTGGAAATGTGGTCTACTCGCGGTATCAGTAATAAATTCTCTTCAGACATTGCCGCAATTACTTTAGAAAGCGGATTACTACTGGCAATTTGTACTAAAGTCAGATAAAAACTCATGGAATTATCCCTTAACATAGTTTCATTGTAACCCCTACGATGGTGTAATCATTAAATCCGTCATAAGCCAAGGTTATAATGAAGAGATAACTCAAAACTCACATACAAAATCAAATATGCTCACATCAACATGATTCATCTTTTGACAAGACGGAGAATATACTGTCCAAGAGGTGAGTTTTATGGGAAGGAAACCAATTAAACCCGGACAATTGCGGCGAGTGGGCGGCCTTGTAATGATTTCTGCATCTGTTGGTATATTATTTGCGTGGGTTTTTCCGGGCTTTTCTATCATTGCAGCATTGCTCCTGCTGCTATTTGGCTTCTACTATTTGTTTATGTAAGAATAACTTGTGAAAAATGTGCAAAAAATTCAAAATATGCTTGACAAAAGAAAATGGCTGTGTTATCATGTTTTGGTAAGTGGCAAATGCCATAGTATTTTTTTACACTGTAGGAGGATTCTCAATGAAAAACGGTATTGTTAAGTGGTTTAACGCAGAAAAAGGCTTCGGTTTCATCTCTGTTGAAGGTGAAGATGACGTTTTTGTACACTTTTCTGCAATCATGTCCGATGGTTACAAAACCCTTGAAGAAGGCCAGGAAGTTCAATTCGAAGTAGTTGATGGTGCAAAAGGTCCACAAGCGGCCAATGTTTCCCGCATCTAATACGACAGCTGCTCTTTACACTGTGCTTTTAATTCACAAAGTATAAAAACAAATTATTATAACTACCATATATTGTTTTTTAGTATTTAGTGGCTTAATGGCAAGCGGCCCCTCATGGAATTCTGTGAGGGGCTTTTAATTGAAAACTACTATAGAATATGCTTTAACACAGGAGGAACTTATGTCTTTGGCACTTAAAGCAAGAATAGGTATAATCGGCGGCGGGCAACTGGGCAAAATGATGATACTTGAAGCTAAAAAAATGGGTTTCTATGTATCCATTTTAGAACCGGACCCTAAATGCCCCGCACATACTTTGGCGGATAATCACATAGTAGCCGGCCTTAAAGACAGGGACGCTATCTTGCAGCTTGCAGAAATTTCAGATATTATAACATATGAAATTGAACATATCAATGTAGATGCTCTCTTCGAGGTGGAAAAAAACGGCAAGCCTGTATACCCAACTCCGTCCAGTCTAAAAGTCATACAGGACAAACTCACACAAAAGGCAAAATTACAGTTAGAGGGCGTGCCTGTGCCTGAATTTATAGAATTAAACACACAGGAAGACATACTGAAAGCCGGTGAAAAATTTGGATACCCCATGATGCTTAAAGCCAGAAAAGGCGGGTATGACGGACGCGGAAACTTCTTGATAAAGGGTCCTGACCAATCGGGCGAGGCTTACGCCGCTCTTAACGGAGAAAAAAATGCGCTGATGGCAGAAAAGTTTGTTGATTTTGATTTAGAAATTTCCGTTTTAGCATGCAGGGCTAAAGATGGGGAAATTGTAGTATATCCGGTGGCTCAAAATGCCCATGTAGATGAAGTTCTTCGCGAAACAAGAGTGCCTGCCGAAATAAATAATGATACCGCAAGCAAAGCAATGGATGTTGCTAAACGTGTTATGGAGATTTTTGGCGGCGTCGGCATGTTTTGCGTAGAATTGTTTGTTACACGCGACGGTAATGTAATGGTTAATGAAATTGCCCCAAGACCCCATAATTCAGGGCATTATTCCATAGAAGGCTGTTCTGCAAGCCAATTTGAAAATCATATACGTGCAGTTGCAGGTTTGCCGCTTGGCGATACATCTCTTATAAAACCAACAGTAATGCGAAACATCTTAGGCGAGCCGGGTCACGAAGGCCCCGCCTTTGCGCAAGGTGCCGAAAAAGTGCTTGCAATACCCGGGGCCTCCCTTCATATTTACGGCAAAGAAGAAACCAAACCAAAGCGAAAAATGGGGCATATAACCATTATAGCTGACACCATTGAGGAGGCCGTACGCAAGGGAGAACTTGCGTCCGAGAGCCTGAAAATGATTTCTTTGGAGGGATAATGCAATGCATCCAAAAGTGGCTGTAATAATGGGAAGTGACTCTGATTTAACAGTAATGAAAGATGCCGCAGAAACGCTTGATAAGCTTAATATTTCATATGAATTGACTATAGTATCTGCACACCGCACGCCCGACAGAATGTATGAATATGCTAAGGCCGCCGCAGAAAAAGGGATTGCCGTCATAATTGCAGGCGCAGGAGGTTCCGCCCATTTACCCGGCATGGTTGCTTCTTTAACATGGCTGCCTGTTATCGGCGTTCCCGTAAAATCAAACAACCTAAGCGGCTGGGATTCTCTATTATCCATCGTTCAGATGCCGCCGGGCATTCCCGTGGCTACTGTAGCTATAAACGGCGCTTCAAATGCCGCACTTTTAGCCGCAAAAATCTTGGCAATATCGGATGCCGCACTAGCGCAAAAACTTAAGGATTATTCCTTTCAATTAGAAGAAATGGTCACTGAAAAGGCCAAAAAACTTGAAAATATAGGATTTGAAAAATATCTATCATAACAGAACAAGCGAGTAAAACAGATAATCGCGCTCTTTTCTAAAAAGGGCGAGGAAAGTCCGGGCTCCATAGGGCAAGGGCGCCGGGTAATCCCCGGTGAGGGCAACCTTAAGGACAGTGCAACAGAAATAAACCGCTGGGCTCTTTTGAGCTTCAGCAAGGGTGGAAAGGTGGGGTAAGAGCCCACCGCACAGCCGGAGACGGCTGCGGCACATGTAAACCCCGTCCGGAGCAAGGGAGAAGGCAATTAAGGGCGGCCCGTCCTGTCTTCGAAGCACCGCAAGAGCCGTCTGGTGACAGCCGGCCCAGATAGATGATTATTTGATACAGAACCCGGCTTATAGTCTTGCTCGCTTATTAAAAGCTTAGTTATTGATAACACAATAAAAGCCCCGGATATGGGGCTTTTTTCCAAAGAAATAATCAATACAACATTATCCAACAATAACTGTACCGCTTTCACCCTTAATAGCCAAAGCGGCCTGTTCGAGCGAGCCTATAATGGCCTTCTTGCCTGCGCCGCTTCCTGCAAAAGCTATGGCGGCCTCAACCTTAGGCAGCATACTTCCCGGTGCAAAATGCCCCTCGGCTATAAATTTCTGCGCATCAGATATACTGATTTTATCCAGCGACTGCTCATCCGGCTTATTAAAGTTAATTTTAACTTGGTCAACCGCAGTAAGTATAAACAGCACATCAGCAGAAATAAGTTCGGCCAGCTTTGCCGCCGCAAAATCTTTGTCAATAACGGCGCTGGTTCCGCAAAGCTTTCCGTTTTCAACCACAACAGGCATACCGCCGCCGCCGCAGGCAATTGTTATTATTCCTGACTCCACAAGCATCTTTATAACCTGTTTTTCCCAAATATCAACAGGCTTTGGTGAAGGCACAACCAATCTCCAGCCGCGTCCCGCGTCATCCACATAAGTTTTGCCTGTTTCAGCCATCATCTTCTTGGCCTCTTCTTCGCTGTAATAGTTACCTATGGGTTTTGTAGGATTATCAAATGCAGTATCGTTTTTATCCACCACAACTTGAGTAAGAAGCGCCGCCACTTTTTTACTTAACTTGCGTGCGCTAAACTCATTTTCCAAACATTGCGCCAGATGGTAGCCTATGTAGCCCTGCGACATTGCAGTACATTCCGGCATAGGCATTTCAAAGCTCCCCGCATCCATGCGCTGCTTAATCACGCCAACCTGCGGCCCGTTTCCATGCGCTATTACGACATTATGTCCCTCGCACACAAGGTCCGCAATAGAACCGGCCGCAATTTTCGCGTTTTCAAGCTGCTCCATTGCATTGTTTCCCAAGGCGTTTCCGCCCAAAGCCACTACAATTGTAGACATATTAATCCTCCTTATTTAAAAAATAACTTTTATTTACTGTTGCACCGGCAATATATACAATAGACAGCGCAATATTAAAAATAAGCAGTACAATCAAAGCAAAGCCGCCAAATAACATTGCGGGGATAAATACCATGATATCCATAAAGCCGATACCGGCAGCAATAATTGTATTTATTATGCCGGCAGTCTGTAAAATCCACGCCGCTTTGGGTTTATTGCACAGCACAATCGCCAAGATTGATATTGCAAATCCATAAAAGGCAGCCGCAAAATAAATTATAAAATATAAGCTTCGGTTTGGGCTTGACCTTAATAATTCATCCCAAGCATCAACTACCATTCTAACTAAAAAGAAAAATCCGTTAGCCGCCGTTAAAATTATACCCATAGCCCCGGCCATTGTCAAGAGTGTTCTGCCGGGCGCATTAATTTTTTTCATAACTGTACCTCTCGTATGTCTAATTAAACCAGGCAATAAAATTAGAAGGATTTAAGTAACCCAAAGCCACATACCATATCAGCAGCATAAGCGAACATAACGTAAAAGTCGGCAATTTCTTCTTGAGCAGCAGACGTATGCCGCATAAAAGAATCACAGCAGCAAGATATATAATAAACCATGCCGATATAAGGCGTAGCCATGTCATGCCATATGCACCTATATAAAGATTAAGCCGGACAGCGCCGGACACAAGCATTACGCATGTAAGCGCAAGCAAGCCCGACAAAAAGGGCTTTAGCATCTTAGTGTTTTTACCGAAGCGCAGAATTGTACCAAATATAATCAGATTTATTGTGCAAACCGCTACAGTTTGCGCAAAGCCTTCTCTGGCATATTCGGAATAGGTCATTCCGGCAGGCAGACCTGCTCCCGCAAACAGATATGTAAATTGTATGATGCAAAATAGTATATATAGCGTTAATATGCTGCCCAGTATTATGCTGTATATAATTCCATCAATAGACCAAATACTCGGCACTGTATATCGCTTCGATTCTCCAAAGCCTATATTCCATATAAACGAATAAATTAATCCAAACATAACAATTACGACAATAATATGAAAAACCAAGGAACCAGCACCGCTTATGCCTGAAAAAAACCGGCTAACATAATGGTTAAACACTTTATCCGCACCCATAAGCAAAGGAACAATCACCAAAAGTAAAGCAGATGCCGCTGCCGCACCCAAAAATACCCGCATCGCAGTGGGCTTATTTTCTTTGGATACTAATGACCCCATAGCGCCAAACCAGTAAGCAAGACCGGAGAAAGGTTTTATAAAAAGACCCTCAAACCAGGCCGCCGTCATTCCTTCGCTGTTTTTAAGGGTATAGCCGCCCGCTATCCATTGCATTTGAGCTACCATTACACTAGGTATCACAAGAAAAGTAATCAAAGTATATTCATAATTATAAATGATATTTCCATTCGGAAGCAAATTCCATATGCATAATGCCGCCGTGCATAATGCCGTAAACATAGATACGCCGTTGCTTTTAACCTTTTGCCAATAAAATCCATATACCACAGCCATATAGCATAGCCAAAATACCGCACTTAAATAAAACAGCTGACTAAACCCCGCAATAATCAATCTGTCAAACAATATCGCCAGCAGCAGCGAAACAGGCAGCAGCAGTTTTTCTTTTAGGGCATATGCCCTTGGCGGTGCTTTTACCTCTTCTTCAAGCACCTGTACCTCTACAGCTTCATTATTTATCATTACAATCTCAGTTTTCTGATTTTCACTCATTTTCCATATCCCCTTCCACATATTCCAAAATATCTCCCGGCTGACAACCTAAAGCCTTGCACAGCCTATCCAGCGTCGAAAAACGTATGGCCTTACCCTTTCCATTTTTTAAAATAGAAAGATTTGCCTGTGTTATATCTATGCGCTCTGCCAAATCCGCAAGCCCAATCTTGCGCTTGGCCATCATTACATCCAAATTAATTACAATCATATTCCACCTCAAATAGTTAAGTCGTTTTCTTCACGAAAAACAATAGACTGACGTATAAGCGCAGCCAGCGTGAAGGCAAACAAACCGCCGCCTGTGAATAAAAATGCACTGAACAATGTTAAGAATGTAAGGAATATAAAGCATTTGGCAGCAAATGCAGCCGCCAGCACCAAGAACAAAATACCAATGCGATATAGCGCATGTACATTGCGTATTACAAACGGCCCCTTTGGTATAGAGCGCAGCATCCATATCATTTCTAAAACAATCCATAAACAAGGAACACCTATTGACATAAGAAACGGCACGATAAAGGCTATGTATTCTTCCCTTAAAGAAACATTGCCGAAAAATATGTAGGTGTAAGTGGTAAACATCAGCGGCAGGGTGGCTGTGATAACCACACCCGCAGCAAATACTGCATAAAGGGCATATTTTAAAATTCGGCTGACCAGGGGTTCTTTCATAATAATAATTGCCTCCTTGAGATATATTTTCAATTTACAATACACATTATATATCATCCAAAATTGAATGTCAACAAAAATTTATCGTTTTTCAATAAATTTTTGTTGAGCAACGAAAAATATCTCCAAACAGTTATTAGAGAATATCCGCGGCGCTTTGACAAGGATTTTTTAAGCACTACTAAAAATCTTACATCTTCTTTTTTGTTCTGCAAGGTTTTTTATTATTCAATATGCTATAATATATTTGAGGTTAGATAAGTGTAATGGGTAGCCAATCCTGCTATATGACATTAAAAACTTTGCCAACCACATATGTCAGCTTAACACCCCGGTCAGTAAAAAGGGCAGACGCAGTCAAGGCATGATGTTAAAAGAAGCTCATGACATTAACGCAAAAAATGCAGATAGGTCAATTAATGTGTAACGATTGGACATGCGCCTACACAAGCAAAAAATAAAAAAGCGCTAATGAGCTTGCAAGTCAACCAAAGCAATCTATCTGTAAAACTTAATTTGAAAAATATAAATGAGTACATTCCTTTTATTGAGAATATGCCGGAAAAATTTTAAATGCAGTTTGTAATGGCGGTTGGGAATGCGGGCAATGCAATCCTCGCTGTTCAGGCGGTTTTGTATTTAAAATGGGAGGCAAAACATATAATAAATGCCATTGCGGGTCTTTTGTATTTAACAATTTATCGGAGGAAGATTTTTTGTATTACGATAAATTGTTAAAAAAGAGTTAGGGTTTATTAAAAGCTAAGCTAATAGGCAGGCGGCATAAATGCAAGCCCGGCTGAACAATGTCAAAAGTTTACACAATAATAACAGCCGCATCCCGGATTAACGGATGCGGCTGTTATTATTAGAGATTCATTATTGGTCTACCCAAATAATTTCTATACTATCAACACCTAACCAATCAAACAATCTTAATATAGTAACAATGCTCTGCTGCCTTTGATACGGCCCTCTTGGCGCAAACATATTATTAGGCATGCCTTCCATAATACCGGACGCCTGCATTTGCCCCACTTGCGTAACCGCCCATGATGATATTAAATCAATATCGGCAAAAACAACAGGTGCTTGAGGCAATGGCTGGCCAACAGTATTGGCAAGGCGGGCAAGCATCACCGCCGCCTGCTCACGGTTTAAAGCGTTATTCGGCGCAAAGTTTCCGCCGCCAACACCTTCTACCACACCAATATAACCTGCCTTTTGCACATTTATATCATTTGTATCATTAAAATGCATGCGCCCGGTTATTTCTCTGCCTGTCACATTTTCATATAGTGTAACAGCCAAAGCGGCAAATTCCGCGCGAGTAGTTGCTTGCGTATATCCGGACTGTAAATTCGGTGGCACAAGACCTTGCGCAATCGCAATGTTTACAGAATTGACCGCCCAGCCCGAAGGCTGCTCCGGCAGCGGGGTTGGCATAGGTGTCGGAGTTGGTGTCGGCGTAGGTGTCGGCGTAGGTTGTGCAGCAACAGTAAAAATAACCTCATTGCTAAGCCCCGAATTTAAAGTAGCCTGGTTTGCATGTAGATGCCTTATTTGTATGCGGTTTTGCCCTGCCGGTAGTATAATTGTTCTCAAATCCAACTGAGTTAAAGCTGTCGCAGAAGTAAATTGAGGCTGACCGTTTGCATATACGCTTATGCGGTGTGTGCCGCCGTCGGCCCAAGTTAAAATGCTGTTGTTTATGCTTATATTAGGTGTAGCCATTTGTATATTTGAAGCATTAAAGTTTAACTGATTGCTTTGCGCGGAATGCAAATTGTTGTTTGTGTCATGCAAATGCCTGATGCGTATTTGGTTACTGCCTGACGGCAAGTTAGGTATTTGCATAAGATTTACTTGGCTTACCCTGCCATTTGAAGTCCATTGGAACGTATTTCCGACATAAATACGCACATTATGGCTTCCGCCTCCGGTCCAAGTTAAAATGCCGGTGCCGCTAATGTTGATGGTTGGCGTAGCCAACTGAATATTTGCGGAATTAAAGTTTAATTGATTGCTTTGCGCAGAATGCAAATTGTTGTTGGTGCTGTGCAAATGCCTGATGCGTATTTGGTTATTGCCCGCAGGTAAATTAGGGATTTGCATTAAATTTACTTGATTTACCCTGCCTGTTGACGTCCAGATATTTGTGTTGCCCGCATATACCCGCACAGTACGGCTTCCGCCGCCTGTCCATGTTAAAATACCGGCGTTGTTTATACTGATGGTTGGTGTTGCGCGCTGTATATTTACGTCATTAAAGGTAAGTTGATTACTTTGTGCGGAATGCAGATTAGTGTTTGTTTCATGCAAATGCCTTATGCGTATTTGGTTGCTGCCTTCAGGCAGACCAATCTGCATTAAATTTACTTGACTTACTCTGCCGGTTGAAGTCCAGTGATTTGTATTCCCTACATATACACGTACAATATGGCTTCCTCCGCCTGTCCATGTTAGAACACCGGCGTTGTTTATGCTGATATTAGGCGTTGTCACCTGTGCGTTTGTATTATTAAAGTTTAACTGATTACTTTGCGCAGAGTTTAAGTTACTGTTAGTCTCGTGCAAATGCCTAATGCGTATTTGGTTGCTGCCCGCAGGCAGACCAATTTGCGTCAAGTTAACCTGGCTTACTCTGCCGGTTGAAACCCATTGGAAATTTCCTGCTCCATACACACGTACAAGGTGGCTTCCGCCGCCTGTCCATGTTAGAATGCCTGTGTTGCTTATGCTGATGGTTGGGGTTGCCAATTGTGCATTTGCGGAATTAAAGCTTAATTGATTACTTTGTGCGGAATTTAAACTAGAATTTGTATCATGCAAAAACCTGATGCGTATTTGGTTGCTGCCCGTAGGCAAATTAGGGATTTGCATTAGGTTTACTTGAGTAACCCTTCCGTTCGACGGCCAAGTGAATGTATTCCCTACATAGACCCTTACATTATGGCTTCCGCCGCCTGTCCATGTTAGAATGCCGTTGTTATTAATAGTGATATTTGGTGTTGGCAACTGTGCAGCGCCGGGATTAAAGGTAACAGCACCACTAAGAACCGAATCCAGCGTAGTTGTTCCATTGCCCAAAGCCCTAACTTGAATATTATGAGCGGCTGTTGAAAGGTTAAGATTTGCCAAGTTAAAGCTGGTGCCTGTTATTGTATTGCGCGGTGTTCCGCCCGCATAAATTCTGTAGCTCGAAGCATTTGCCACTGCATTCCAGGTTAAAGTAGTGCCGGAGATGGAGAGATTTGTTGGCGCATTTAATTGCTGACCGCCAACAACGCTCCAATTCACGCGATTGCTATCAGAACTCCATATTTGTTGACCGCCCGCACCCGGAGCAGATGCCCGAACAAAAAATTGTTGATTGCCCGCAGGAAGTCCCGTAACCGTCCTAATATCAAATGTTGTATTGTTGTTTCCCTGAAGGCTTGCAAGTGCCGCTTGACGGCCAACCATAAATATTGAATATGACGTGGCGTTTGGTACTGCATTCCAGCTTATTATACCATTAGCATTTATATCGATTTGCGGTGCGGTAAGCGTAGCAAGCGGAGGCGTCCACGTTTGGGTAGCACTCAAAGGCCCCAAAGTTCCATCTGCCGCTATAAGCCTAACTTGCACTTGGGCGCCAGCTGGTTGGCCCGTTAAAGAAAAAATGCCAGAATTTCCGCTTACAGTAACAGTGCTAACAGAATTATTATTTACAATAAGTGCAACTTGTGTTGCAGTGTGTGGAGGGGTGACATCCCAATGCAATGTGCTTCCTTGTATCCAAGTATTCGGTGTTGGTAGTACAGCCGGAGGTGTCCATGTTAAGGTATTACTCAGCTGCCCTTGCTCTCCATCTTCCGCTATAAGCCTAACTTGCACTTGGGCACCAGCTGGCTGGCCCGTTAAAGAAAAAATGCCAGAATCTCCGCTTACAGTAACAGTGCTAACAGAATTATTATTTACAATAAGTGCAACTTGTGTTGCAGTGTGTGGAGGGGTGACATCCCAATGCAATGTGCTTCCTTCTATGCGAATAGTTGGTTGCGGCAACGTATTAGCACGAACTTCCACCGCAGGCACAGCCATCACACCCAAAAACATAACGGCAAACATCACTCCCGCCACAATTGTCCTAAACTTTCTAAATCCCTTAAACACAATTCTAACCTCCTTAAAATACCTTTAGTTTAATTTTGAAAAATAGTCACTACTTGCATAGCCCTTATAAGCCATATAAAAATCGCATCAATCCGCTGTTTTTTATCATGGGTGCCTACCCCCTTGTTACGATTTTTCCTTTAAATCATAAACCGAAAGATGCAAAAACTCATAAATATTTAAAGTTTATCCTTCCAAAATTATGATATGCACCCATTAATTAATTGTACCACAAATAGTCGCTTTGTCAATAACTCTCCGATAAAAGTAACCCGCCTGTCATATAAAGGCAGTCTGTTTTTATTTAACAATTCCAAACCAAACGCAATCATGCGAATATTCCATACCCTCAAGTTTATCCGCCAAATTTAACGGAAAGTGATTACCGTCCACAATCTGCACATAAGGTATAGCTTTTTTCGCTATAAGCTTTCCTATCACACGGCAAGCCAAAATTTCTGCCAAACCCTGTCTGCGATACTCTTCTTTAGTGTAAATAGGCCCCATAGAGCCGTCTTCTGCATGAACCATGCACCAAGCCGCCAGCACACCGACGATACGAATACAAGAACTGTCCGCCCGCTCTATGCTTTCTCGAAGCATATTAACAGAGCCTTCATCTCTGTATGTATAATACTTGTCCACCTCTTCCGCATCAAAGACAGTAAGGCTTTCATCCTTATATTTGCCGGACTGCATAAGCTTAACACCGCTGTTATTATATACATATGTTTTACATGGACTTTGCCACAATATCTCTTTTCCGGCTCGAAAAACATCAGCAATATGTTTTGGCACACCTGAAAAAGTTTTGTGACCCCGCGGAAGCAGAGCCCAAAACTCATTCAAAAAATCTTTATTAATTGTGTCGATAAAGAAAGGGTCTTGCTCTGCGCTTCCTATAATTACGCCGTTTTCAATATCGCCATTGTATAAATAGATGTCCGCATCTTTGTTATAAGACAAATAGTTTACAGCATTAAGATTGTCATATTCATTTCTTTTAAGATACCTTATAACATCATCACTTTGCCGCATTATCTTAACCATGTTACGCTTTATTATCCGATCCAAAGAGTTTTATTTTTTCACGCACAGTATCTTTTATGGCCTCGGTGCCGGGCGCTAACAATTTGCGGGGGTCAAAGCCCTTTCCGGACTTATCTTTGCCTTCTTCTATATATTTTCTTGTGGCAGCGGCAAAAACTAACTGACACTCTGTATTAACATTAATTTTGCTTACGCCCAAATCAATTCCTTTTTTAATCATATGTTCCGGAATGCCTGTGCCGCCATGAAGCACAAGCGGAATGCCGTTTGTAGATTTGCTTATTGCCTCTAAAGCGTCAAAATCCAAGCCTTTCCAGTTTTCAGGATATACACCGTGTATATTGCCTATACCGGCAGCTAAAAAGTCCACACCTACTTCTGCCAATCTGCGGCATTCATCAGCATCAGCGATTTCACCCGCGCCCACTACTCCGTCTTCTTCACCGCCGATAGAGCCGACTTCGGCTTCAACCGAAATATCTTTTTTGTGGGCAATCTCAAGTACTTGCTTGGTCTTTGCAAGGTTTTCATCAATAGGAGAATGGCTGCCGTCAAACATAACGCTTGTAAAACCGCCTTCCATTGCAGCAAGACATCCGTCGTAAGAGCCGTGGTCCAAATGTATAGCAACAGGGACGGTGATTTTTAAATCTTCATCCATAGCCTTTACCATAGCCGCCACGGTTTTAAAGCCGCCCATATATTTGGCAGCACCTTCGGAAACACCAAGGATAACAGGCGCTTGCATTTCTTGTGCCACAAGCAGAACAGCCTTTGTCCATTCCAAATTATTGATATTAAACTGTCCCACGGCATAATGGCCCGCTTTTGCTTTTTTTAACATTTCCGCTGCATTAACTAACATTTAATCTTCCCCTATCTTTTAGTGTATTTATGTTATTAAACTAACTATCGTATTTTAAATGCTATGCTAAGCTACTCTACATACCTGCTAAAATTTGATTAACAATCACATCAAAGTCCCCATCTACGGGCAATACAAATTCTCCTGCCATGATGGTCATGGTATATCCATTATCTATCAAAAACTGCACAAAGGCACCAACATTGGTAATAATCCCGGCTTCTCCCAAAATAGCAGCAATATCAGAAGCCGCCAAGTCTTCAGGAATATATACCCATCTAAAACCGGTTGGAACGGCGGTAGCCGGTGAAGGCAGCGGAGATGGTGCAACGGGAGGGTTAGGTGGTTCAATTTCTTCGATTTCATCTATCTCTTCCGGATTTTCGATATGATGCCGGACTTCATCTTCTGCCTCTGTAATCTCTTCTGTCATTGTGTTTGGATTTGTCTCTTGCGGCAAATCTATTTCGTGAAAGAAAATCATCCCAAGCTCTCTTGCCATCAGAATTATATCTTCATCATGAAGTTCTGCATAAACTTGGTATGGCTCATTATACAAAAGTTCTTCCAGGCGGGATATTTCATTTATATAGCTTGCCCTTTGTATAATATATGCAACAAAAACTATCATAACCGCAACCAAAGAACCGATGCCAATGCCGAAAAACAAGCTTTTTCTATGCATTTTTAGGCCCTCCCAAATTCAAAATCAATTCAACTTGGCCTTTGCCCATGTCCAGCTGTTTGGCAATTTGCTCTATTGACTTACCTGACCTATGCAATTCTAATACATTAGCAAATTTTGGATTTATAGGCATTTTTTTACTGTCATCAATCACTATATCAATTCTCTTTAATATATCATCAGGTATTTCAGAATTGGCTTCGCCGCTTGCTTTATCCAACACTTTTTGTTTTTCATCTATCAGATTATAAAGAAACAATAGTTCTTGATATTTGCTGTCAAGTTCTTTAAATACATTTTTTGACATATCACCAAGCATATTGGCGGCATCATCAGCTTCTGACACATATGTTTCCAAGTTGTCCAGCTTTTGTGAAATGGAGCTAAGACCTCCGTTAAAGTCTTCTTTATCTTCTGCGTAAGAAGTGGAGCTTTTAGAAAAACTGCCCGCAACAATAAAGCCCGCTCCAACCACTACCATCAGCAAAAGTATAAAAATAAAAAAATCCATTTGAAAAAGATTCATTAAAGCTCCTTTGTACAAAAAATCCAATACCTATCCTCTTATGTCAAGCATCCCTTGTCTTTGCTGTGTCTTTTTATCATCTTTCTGTCCCGGGCGCCTCTCTTTAGACTTGGGCCTTGAATTACTGCCATTGCCCTTTCCCCGTCCATCCTTATCCACATCAGCGTGTTCCGCTTGTCCCGCATTAACTACTTGTTTGCCTTCCTGCTCTACAACTTTCTGAAAGGACTGAGCAAACTGACTGTTTTGATTTTCGGCCCGGCTGCCGTCGTTATTGGTAACTCTGTTGACCTCTGATGCTCTATGCAGCATTACCTGCAAATCTACCGGTCGTATAGACATAAAAACACCCCCCGGCCATTATACATTAATTTATCCCTGTATTTGGCTCCACTTTTACGGTGTCATTTACATTCCGCAAAACACATGCTGTAATATCATCATGAAGATTTAATGTAGCATTCGATATCGTAACGGTAACACCGTGATAAATAACCTTTTCGGCAATAACCCTTCCCTTTGTTTTTCTAAGTGTTGCAATAAGTTCCGAAAGTTCCGCTTCTGTTTTTAGGGCCTGCTCTTTTATTTGATTTCTATGGTTTATAAGCTGCAGCAACATGCCCTTGCGCTTTACATCAAGCTGCGTAACGTCACCCGCACGCACTATTTTTTCATAGTCTTCGTTTAACTTTTTATATTTTGCTTTTAAATGATCATACTCTTCTTTTACCTGATCATACCGCCCGGATATTTCCGGATTTCCGCCCACTTTTATCTCTGTACGCGTACCCATATAGGACCCTATGGTTTTTGCCCTTACTTCTCCGGAAGCAGCCACCGTTCCGCCGGCTATGAAGCAGTTGTCGCCTTCCAAAAGAACAGAGCCTTTGCAGTCAACATTGCAATGCAGAAGGGCATTTGTCACCAAGTCCCCGGATACAATCAATCTGGCATTTTGTGCAAATTTTGTAAATAAATTTCCTCCTGATTCAATCCGCCCTTTAAAACGGCCTTGCATGCCTCCGTAAAGGTTGATAGAACCTCCCGCAATAAGGCTGGCGGCCTCTACAATACCTTTTACTTCAATATTTCCCATCGCTTCTATTGTGAAACCCGATATAACAGCACCGGCTACATTTACAGAACCTTCAAAATTGATATTCCCCGTTTCATAACCCACATCGCCTTTAATTTCTAATATTGGCGAAACAGAAATAGTTTTGCCTGCCACAACCAACTGTCCTGATGTTTGTGCTTTTAGCTCCATTTCATCTTCGGTTATATATACATTTTTTCCTTTGGAAAACTTAGGCGCAGGCTTGCCCGGTTTTTGTGATATAGGATGCCCAAAAACATCTGTGCCGGATTCTCCGTCTAATGGGTCGGTGCGATACGCTATGACATCACCGGCTTTTATGGACACAAAGTAGTCTGTTTGCTTATAATCCACCGTGCCGTCGGCCAAAATTTTGGGATGAGCCCCTCCACCCGTGATATCGTAATTATATAAAAGCTGGCCATCATCCCCGTGAGCAGGAGGAATCCCCGCAGCCGCCAAATATCTCTTGTTATAATCCTTGCTGTCCTTACTTTGTACCAAATCGGTTATACTTTGTTCATCTATACCAAATTTAATACCAAATTTTGTCATTTCTGTAATAATTTCATCTACGGTAAGATAGCCGCCGCCAAATTCCGGCGCATCAAAGACAATAGTGGCTTCCATTTTATCTTTGGATACTTCTATTGTAACAATTTCATTTTTAACAGCCACGCTTGTTTCCGCGGATATCTTCATTTCTACTACATCAAGTTCTGACTTAAATATGTCGTTTATTGCCTCGAAGTTAACTTGCTTTATTTTATATTCCTCAATCACTTCCAAGAGGTCTTTGCGGCTTGGCTTGGCTTCTGCATCAGAATTATCCAAAATAACATATATGCCGTCAGTCCTGGGATCGATTTTTATTTTTTGCTTTAACGGACTTGCCACAATGCAACACCCCCTTGCCTTTAATTACAAACTAACTCACTCTATTATATCATAAAATAACTCAAATAAACAATATTGACTTATGTTTTCCAAGACGGGTTCTCAATTTCAGCATAGCTTTAGAATGTATCTGAGACACGCGCGATTCCGATACATTCATAACCTTGCTGATTTCTTTTAAAGTAAGCTCTTCAAAATAGTATAATGTAGTAACCATTTGTTCTTTTTCGGTAAGACTTTGTATAGATTGCGTAAGCAGGTCTTTAAGTTCTTTTTGCTCATATACTGCAGCGGGAGAATCGTCATCCGTATCTCTGGGCTCGCCTGCTTCGTGGTTAGTTTCTAAATAATCGTCAAACGATATCAAAGACATTAATGAAGATTTTTTTATTTCTTCATCCATATCCCCGGGAGATAAGCCTAATTTTTGCGCTAAATCTTCATTGGTCGGCTCTCTTCCAAGCTCATTTTCAAGCTGCCCAAAAACTTCTTCCAGTTGACGGTTTTTTTGGCGCAAGGTTCTCGGTACCCAGTCCAAAGAGCGCAGACCATCCAAAACAGACCCTCTGATTCGCAAGCTGGCATATGTTTCAAATTTTACGCCTTTATCGTGGTCAAACTTATCTATAGCATCAATAAGGCCAAAAATACCGTAAGAAATAAGGTCTTCAAAATCAACGGCATTGCCGACATATATGCTCATCCTGCCCACGATATATTTTATCATGGGGGCATAGTGAAGAATCAGCTTTTCTTTAGCTGACGTATCCCTATTTTTGACATATTCATCCCAAATTTTTTCTATTTTGACATCGCCATCTGTAATATCCACCATAATCACCTTATAAGCTTTCCTAGTTATTCAGATGCATTTTCATCTGCTTCCAATTCTTCCGAGTTTTCTTCTTGTTCTTCCCCGCCTTCTTCCCCTTCAAATCCTTCAGTTTCAGGCAGTTCCTCTTTAAAAAAGACTCTTTTTTGCATATAAATTCTTACAGCAAGGCCCAGAACATAAAAGCCAAAGAGGGTTATAAGAAGCCTTATCAAAACAGCAGAAAACTCTGCATTAACTAGTATGCCCACAATAAGCACAACAAGACCAGCAAATAAACACAGTATTATTTCAAATTTTTCCAACAACACTTAAAAGCCACCACCTTCTTAAATGGTTTTTACACCTCGGCCTATGGTTTTTATAACCAACCTGCCGTCATCGGTATGCAACTCCACTGTACGTCCATAATTTTCCCGCACATCAGAAGCAACAATAGGTATGCGCATTTGTCTTAAGATTTGAGTGGTGGCATCCACATTTCTGTCGCCTATGCGCATGCTGTCATTCGAGCTGTTAAAAGCAAACATTTGGGCACCGCCGGCTACTTTTGCAACAATTCTTCTCTGCTGCGCACCTAATTTTACCATATCTTTTATAAGCCCGTCTATTGCCGTATCTACAAATTTGGCTTGGTTTGTATTATTTTGAATTTGGGTGGAATTTGGCAGCATACAATGCGCCAAGCCTGCGATTTTGGTAATGGGGTCATACAGGGCTATGCCCACGCAGCTCCCAAGACCCAGGGTTGTAAGAGCCCCCGGATGCTTAACTAAGTTCATGTCCGCCATTCCTACCATTGTCATTTTTCTAAAATCCATATCACATGACTCCTAAAGAAGTTAAGATAACATTAAATGATTCCATGTCAGGCACAAGCAGGAAAAATCCGGATGCAGGAGCGCCGCTGGATGTTTCAAATACAGTGTCAATAAACAGCACTCCGTCAGCCATTTTGCCAAATTCTATGGCCGGTACGGACAATATGGCTGTAGCCATGTCCTGAGCCAAGATCGGCGGAGAAGGCTTTGCGCTTTTGTTGATAAAGCCCGAAAGTGCGCCAAGATATGCCGAGCATAGTATATTGCCGATTTCTTGTAAGGCAGAGAGTTCCATTTCATTAAATTCTTCTGCATCCGAAGTAGGCCCTCCCATTGCAGTCATAAAGCTGTTTGCAAGTGTTCTGGCAGAATCAGGTTTTACTAAAAACATCATCATACCATTTATATCGCCCGTAATCTGCACTAAAATACCAAAAACCACCACTTCATCGCCGCCAAGTATGGTTCCCACTTCTTTAAACTGCAAAAACTTGACCTCGGGCACGGTCATTTTTACATCAGTGGCAATAAGCCGACTTAAAGAGCCAATGGCATTACCAACGCCTATATTGCCAATTTCTTTCAAGATGTCAATATGAAGCTGGTTAAATGAATTCATGTCACCAAGCATACAATAATCCCTCCGATGCGGCAAAGCCGCTTTTATTGATATTAAAATTTTATTGGGCCTCCGGCACAACAATCTTTCTTTGTTTTCTTTGTTCAGCAAAAATATAGTTTACAATTTCCTCCTGTGCCGAAGGTGAAATATCTAAAAAAACAACCCTGTATTGAAATTTCAAGCCGGACTTGGGCATATACTGCTTTTCCAATGCCTTGCCTTTTATAACCATTGTAGTAGTGCCCAACATTATGGTACATTGGATTGGATAAGTTAAATCCATCTCTTTATTGGTGATAAACCTTATGCCGCCGCCGCCGATATCTCTTATAACAGCATTGTATAAATCCGTATAACCGGCTTCGTGAAGCAGCCTTGCCGCTTCGTTGTTTTCATAGTCCAGGATAGAAAATCTCATTGCAAGCATACATGTAAAACGAAAAAACTCTCTGCGCTGCATCCTTTCCCCTTCGCCCAGAATCTTTATGGTAAGAAAATAATTCATTTCTTCTTTAAGATATCCTTCAAATCTGCTGCGGAATTTTATTAGGGTCTGATTTGTATATATAAATATTATATAGACTGTATCTTCTTCCATGTTAAGGTTCTGTCCGGCGTATACAGGAACAAATATGGATATTAGCTGATTTTTTGGGTCTATAATACCTGTAACTTTGCTGGAATATGTCTTGCTGCCTATACCTTCTTCACGAATTTCAACTTTATCTCCAATCCTAATCGTTTGAAATTCCATTATGTCCACACTCCCCGTTAACTGCTGTATAAAACTAGCTTCCAAATATACTGGCCAAACGCCGCACAAACCCTTTCATACCGGCAGGTTCTTTTTCAACATTTAAGTCCAAAATCTTTCTTCCGATGCTTTCAATTTCCTTTGAATATGCCGAGTTTGGAAAGGAAAGTATGCAGGGTTTTTGACTTTTAACTGCTTTAATAAGATTGCTGTCGCGAGGTATTGTCCCCAAATGTTCTAAATTTAAAGACAAAAATTTCCCTGCCACACTTTGCAATTTACTAAAAATAGCGTCCCCTTCTTGCTTGTCTTCGGTTTGATTTATAACAACCCTAAACCTGGGTATGTAGCTGCATCCTTCTTTCACAGCTTTTACAAGGGAATATGCATCTGTTATAGATGTTGGTTCCGGCGCACATACCACTATTGTTTCGTTTGCCGAAGCCACAAATTTTAATACCGAATCGGATATGCCGGCACCGGTGTCTACAAGTATCACATCCGCCATAGAATCCAATGCAGACATGCTTTCTACAATATTGTTAAGCTGAGTTCCGCTGACATTTGCAAGGTCAGACAGGCCGGTTCCGCCGGATATAAAGCTTATGCCCTCAGCTTGGGTGATAATCTCATCTATGCTGTATCTGCCGCTTATTAAATCAGCCAGACTATTTCTAGGAGCGCTTCCCAGCAAAATTTCAATATTAGCCAGACCAAAATCTGCGTCCACAACCACCGTACGTATATTTTGGCGTTTAAGATAAATGGCCAAATTAACGGTAAAGTTGGTTTTACCTACACCGCCTTTGCCGGAAGTTACGGTAATGACCCGCGCAGACTTTGATATAGGCTCTTTTTTTCTGAAATTCAAAAGATTTCTAAGATTATTGGCTTGGTCCATCGTCTTCTCCTAGCCCTAAAAGGCGCATCGCTACTTCGTTTGGAGCAATGGTTTTGATGTCATCGGGAACATTTTGCCCAAAGGTGATATAGCTTAGTTTTTTGCCGGTTCTGTAACATATATTTGCAATATTTCCTAATTTACTGGTTTCATCCATCTTGGTGAAAATAATTTTAAAGTCACATATGGCACTAAAAGTATTAACAATGTCCAGCATATCTTCAAACTTGGTTGTAAGGCTTAATACAAGAAATTTCTCCAGTTTATCAGATATCAGAAGATATTCTGAAAGTTCCTCCAGGTTTTCTTTGTTTTTATGGGAACGTCCGGCCGTATCCACAAGTATAATGTCACATAGGTTTTTATGGGTTTCTAAATGCTGCGCCAAATCCTCCGGTTTATAAGCCACAGCCACATCAATTCCCAATATATCGCCATAGGTTTTTAACTGCTCTATAGCGGCAATTCTATAAGTATCTGCTGTAATAAGACCTACATCCATGCCTCTGTTAAGCGACAAATCCGCCGTCAACTTAGCAATTGTGGTGGTCTTTCCAACTCCTGTCGGCCCCATGAAAGCAAAAATCTGCGGATTTCCTTTGGAGCTGACAGGTTTTAATCCCTCGGGGTCTCCAATTATCTTCACAATACTATTATACACTATCTTTACGACAAAGTTAATATCCAATTTCTCTGTTTGCTCAATTTGGTCCATTTCGTCTAAAATTTCACGGGCAATTTCTCCGTTTACTTCATTTTCTATAAGTGTATTGTAAAAAATTTGCAATAGATTGTTTTGATATAGCCTTTCTTCGCTGTCTTTAAAGCGAGATACGGACAATTGGTTTTGCGCACGGCTTAACATATCGCTTGTGGTCAACAGCATGTCTTGAAGCATCTGGATTTTTTCGTCTTTGGCATTTATTTCGGTAGCGGCCTGGGCATCTTTTAAACTGTCTTGAATGGCTTTTACGGCAGAATCTTGATTATTGTTGTCTGAAGCTTTTTGAACCTTCTGCGCCCTTTTATTCTCCATATTTTCTATGGCTGCAACAATAGACTTTTGTTCCTCATTCAATTCTCCCATAGCTTCTATGGCTTCCAGACTTTTCAGCGCAGGCATTTTTTCTTCTTCATAGGCGGCCGTAACTTCCACCGCAGGCTTTTTAAAAAAAGCAAAAAATCCCTTGGGCTGTATGCGCTTTATGTTAATAACAAGTGCGCTTAAGCCAAGTTCATTTTTCACCATTTCAATGGCTTCTTGTTCTGTTGTCGCTGTAAATTTCTTAATTTTCACAGTTTAACCCTCTGTATATTTAATATATTGACGGCTCTATGCAGAAACCATCCCAACCGACTGAATTTCGGCGGCTGCGTCCAATTCATTATAAGACAGTACAATTAAATCAGGCGCAACAGGCTCCACAAGTCTTTTGAAATATGCCCGCACAATCGGAGAAGTTAAAATTATAGGCTGTCTGCCCATGCTTGTAAGCTTGTTGACCTCTGTCCCAAGCTTGTCAAAAATAACTTGGGTAACTTGCGGGTCCAAAGCCAAATAGCTTCCCTGTTCGGTTTGCTGAACAGACTGCATTATCTGCTGCTCTAAATTAGGGTCTAAAGTAATTACCGTATTGACATCGGAAAAGAAATATTTCTTAGAAATAGACCTGCGCAGACCCTGGCGTACATATTCAGTCAGCATATCAGAATCTCTTGTGATTTGGGCATGGTCAGCCAATATCTCCATAATTGTTACCAAATCTCTTATGGTAACGCCTTCACGCAAAAGATTGGCCAGCACTTTTTGTATATCACCAATGCTCATAAGCTTCGGCACCAATTCGTCAACAAGTACGCTGTTGGCTTCCCTTATATTATTAATAAGCCCATGAACATCTTGGCGGGAGAGAATTTCGTGCAGATGGCTTTTTATAACTTCCGTCAAGTGGGTTGCTATAATAGCAGGCGGGTCAACAACTGTATATCCCAAAGCTTCTGCGCGCTCGCGCTGGGATTCGTTAATCCATAAAGCCGGAAGGCCAAGATATGGTTCAACCGTTTCTATGCCGTCAATTTCTTCTTCAATGTATCCGGGATTCATAGCCATATAGTGGTCAAACATAATATCTCCGCCGGCCACTTCAACACCTTTGATGTGTATGCGGTATTCACTGGGGGAAAGCCGTATATCGTCAGACACGCGTATAAAAGGCACGATAACACCCAATTCCAACGCAATTTGGCGGCGTATCATCACAATTCTATCCATAAGGTCACCGCCTTGGACGCTTTCAACCAAGGGAATAAGACCATATCCCACATAAAGCCTGATTGGGTCTACACTCAACAGAGGAACAACATTTTCAGGACGCCTGATTTCTTCAAGCTCTGTATCTTCTGCAGTAATTTCATGCTCAACAGCCGCAACTTTTTGTTTAACACGCATTCTGGTGCCAAGTATTATCATAAACAGCCCAAAGGGCACAAAGAAGAATGGGGCCAAATTGCCAAAAATGCCCAAAAATACCAATGCGCCGCCGGTTACATACAATACCGTAGACTGACTGAACATCTGCTTGCCCAGCTGTCCGGAAAGACCATCCTCTGAAGTTGTTTTAGTAACAAGAATACCGGTCGCAGAAGCTATGAGAAGTGCAGGTATTTGCCCTACAAGTCCATCGCCTATCGTCATAAGCGAAAAGACCTGAAAAGCTTCACCAAGGGGCATGGGCACTCCCGTTGCAAGCCCGGTCATGCCCATTACAGTGCCGCCGATAAGATTAATAATCGTAATTAATATAGCAAAAATAGCATTATTCTTAACAAATTTCGCAGCACCATCCATTGCGCCGTGAAATGCTGATTCATCAGTGATTTTTTTACGCCTCGCTTTGGCTTCCTCGTCAGTAATTGCACCGGCGTTAAGGTCTGCGTCAACAGCCATCTGCTTGCCCGGCATAGCATCCAGCGTAAAACGGGCGGAAACTTCGGCAACACGCTCGGCACCTTTGGTTATAACTATAAAATTTGCAAGTATTATTGCCGTAAAAACAATTATGCCCAGTACTATTTCTCCGCCAACAACAAAATTGCCGAAAACCTCTACAACGGTACCTGCATAGCCTGTACCAAGTATAAGACGTGTGGCAGATAGATTAAGCACTAAGCCAAATACGGTGGATATTAAAAGTATAGTAGGGAAGGAAGACATTTCCATAGCTTCTTTGGCGTAAATGGCATTAAGCAATATTACCAAAGCAAAGGTAATATTGAGCATGTGCAAAAGATCCATGACAGTCGGATGTACCGGAATAATCATGAAAAGCACTATGAATACAAATGCAATGCCTATTATGGATTCCTTCGCAAATTTCATATACCTCTCCTTAAAATTTTAATTAAGCCGTAACCGTATTGCGCAAACGATACACATATGCCAATACCTCTGCAACTGCCTGCCATAATTCGGGCGGTACTTCGTCACCCACATCAACAGCCGAATATAGAGTACGCGCAAGAGGTTTATCTTCTACAATAGCTACAAAATTCTCTTTGGCGGCATCCTTAATTCTTTGTGCCATATGGTCTGCACCTTTGGCAACAAGGATGGGTGCGCCGCTTTTTAATCTGTCATATTTAAGGGCACATGCAAAGTGGGTGGGGTTTGTGATTACAACGTCAGCACCCGGCACTTCCTGCATCATGCGCCGCATGGATGCTTCCCGCATTTTTTGCTTTATGCGGGATTTTATCATGGGGTCGCCCTCCATTTGTTTCCATTCCTCTTTAACTTCCTGCTTAGACATTCGCAATTCCTTTTCGTGCTTACGCCGATTAAAGGCATAGTCAACAGCAGCGATAAAGATATACAGTATTCCAACGGTTAATCCGACAGTTGCAAAAGTGTCTGCAATATAGAATACCGCTTGATATAAAGGCAGATAAAGCATCATTTGCAGCATATCTTCCCGGCCAACCAACACAAAGAATATAACAATTAAAATAACCGTGAATTTAAGCAAAGCCTTGAAAAGCTCCAAAAATATCTTCATAGAAAATACTTTTTTTATCCCCTTAAGAGGATTAAGCTTAGAAAACTTGGGTTTAAGCGGTTTTCCCGTAGGCTTCCAGCCTACTTGTATAATATTTACAAATAATCCCACTGCCATTACTACAAGGGCTATCGGCAGTAGTATTAGTATAATCTGACCAAATGTGTTCCATATATATGTTGAAGCAAATTGAGGATTCGTAAGATTTGAAGGGTCCATAGCAAGATGAACAGCCGTAAAATTCCAATGGAAAATTGACATTATTCTATCAAGCATCATCGGCGCAAAGGCCCTAAGAGCCACAAAAGCTGCAATTAAAAGAAATGCTGTGCCAATTTCTTGAGATTGAGCCACCTGACCTTCTTCTCTGGCCTTTTCCTTTTTTTTGGGCGTGGCTTTTTCTGTTTTTTCTCCGCCGCCTCCGCTGTTATTAAAGAAGGCCAGATTCATAGGAATTGCCAATATTTTGCTATGCGGTTTTTTTAGTTTGCAATAATCCTTTATCACTGGGCCACCTCACTTGGAGCCATTTGTAATATAAGCGCCTGAATATATCCAAATAAAAAGTCCAGTACTTCTCTAAACGCCGTCTCTATCAGCGGCAATGTCAGCCATATTACAATCATGCCTATAAAAACCTTTAAAGGTATGCCCACCACAAATACATTCATTTGCGGCACAGCCTTTACCAATATTCCCAAAATTATGTCTACAATTATTACTGTTCCAATAACCGGCAAAGCTATACGCAGCCCAAAGACAAAATATTCTATAATCATGTCTACCATAAATGCCGCTATAAATTCATTGCCTATTACAACCGCTTCGCCAATGCCCAATATGTTGTAGCTTTCAAAGAAAAGCCAGATAACATCACGCAAAGCTCCGCTTGATATAAAAAAAACGCTTATTATAAGGTAATACAAATTACCTGTGATAGGCGTTTGCTGCTGCCCAAAAGGGTCGGCCACAGAAACCATTGAAAACCCTATTTGAAAATCTACCAATTGTCCCACAAAATGGAACAAAGAAAACATCATCATCACCGCAAAGCCTATGATGACACCAATGAGAAATTCTTGAACCACCAAAAATCCAAAACTAAGAGCCGTAAATGTATATGTGGGCAGTACCACAGCATTTGATAAAAAAGCCAGAAGAGCCATGCCTAAAGACAGCCCGATTCTAGCGCCCAAAGGCAAATTTTGACCGGCCATAATAGGCAAAATTATAAAAAAGCCCATCACTCGTACAAATACAACTATAAATACATCTACATTTGCAAATATTTCTATAAGAGCTTCTGAAGCGGTAATGTTCATTAATCTTAAATCTCAACTCCCCGCTACTGCAACAGATATATAGGAACGCTGTTGTAAAGCCCTTCTATAAAGTCCCGCAAAATGGTAAGCATCCAAGGGCCAAAGATTATAAGGGCCAAAAACACTGCCAAAATCTTAGGAACAAAGGCCAAAGTGGCCTCCTGTATAGAGGTTATGGTTTGAAAAAGGCTAACCAAAACACCCACTATAAGGCCGAGTAAAAGAGGGGGAGCCGCAACCATAATTACTGTCATAATGGCAGATTGCATTACTTCCAAGACTACAGCTTCGTTCATTTATCCTCCTCCTTTTAACATATGCTTACTGAAAAGTACCCGCCATAACTTGTATAATCAAGCGCCAGCCATCCACCATTACAAACAGCAAAACCTTGAAAGGCAGAGATATCATAGCCGGCGGAAGCATCATCATGCCCATAGCCATAAGTACACTGGCCACCACCATGTCAATTACTATAAAAGGTATATAGAAAAATACGCCTATCGCAAAACCTATGGTAAGCTCGTGAAGTACAAATGCCGGTATCAAAACAGAATTTGGTATGCTATCTGCAATAATAACCCCTTGCTCGTCAAACTCTAATTCCACATTAGCGATACCCGCAAAGAATGCAACATTCTCACCCATTCCCGGCTGCTGCTGCATCATAAACCGCCTAAGCGGTTCCATAGCCGCATCAATAGCTTCTTCCTGCGTTATTTCTCCTGCCGCAAAAGGGCCGAAAGAAGTTTGGTTGATTTCTTGTATATACGGATTCATCAAAAACATTGTAAGCACAAGCGCCAAACCAACAAGTACCTGATTTGGCGGCATTTGCTGGGTTCCTAAGCCTGAACGTATAAAAGAAAATACAATGATAAGACGTGTGAAGGTGGTCATTACCATCAAAATAGATGGCAGTAGAGCTATGAGTATTGTAAGAAAAAGTATTTGCAGCGTTACAGAGCCGCCCAAATTCCCCACATCTGTTTCCGGGTCAAAATCTCCTATGGTGATGTTAATTCCATATACATTATCCGAAAACACGGGAATTGTAAATGATAAAAGTATAATAACTGCAAGGGCTGCTATAATTTTGATTTTCCGCAAACTATTTTTTCTCTGCCCCCATTTTTTTATATCTTTTTGCTCCACTTCAGGCCTATTCATCAGATTCATTCCCATCCTGCCCATTTTTGTTTTCTTTATTAAAAAACTTGGACAGATACTTCTCAAAAGGCATGTCCGGCATAGCTTTTATGTCTTGTGAAACCAATTCCTTGTCAACTTCCCCTATAAGGGTGACGCCGTTACGGCTAACCCCTATGAGAAAACATTTGCCTCCGGCACAAACCAATTGCACTGTGTTTTGAAAACCTACAGAAGCAGCTTCAATTACCTTTATGTTGCGGGACCCTCTGGACATCCTTGCTCGCCCCATAAGCCTTATAGTAAAATATGCCAAAAACAGCACAAAGGCAAAGGCAATAATCAATACGATTACGTCCCAAATTTGGCCAGCAAGTTCAGGCACAAAAGCAGTTCCGCCTTGTGCCGCATAAAGTCCTATGTTTATTGGTTCTGAAAAAGGAAACATAAATTTAATCATTATCCTTCGTTACGTCTGCTATCCCAACACCTTTTGTACGGCTTCCAATACTCTGTCATGCTGGAAAGGCTTAACGATAAAATCTTTTGCGCCCGCTTGTATAGATTCTATTACCATAGACTGCTGCCCCATAGCAGAACACATCACCACAAGGGCGCTTGCATCAAATTCTTTAATGCTTTTGGTAGCTTGAATGCCATTCATTTCGGGCATAGTGATATCCATAATAGTCAATCTGGGCTTAAGCTCTTTATATTTTTCTACAGCCTTCAAGCCATTTTCCGCTTCACCTACAACATCATATCCATTTTTTGTTAATATGTCTTTAAGCATCATCCTCATGATTGCTGCATCATCTACTAACAATATGGTTTTATCTGCCATTTTTCTCGCTCCTTTTTACTTTTATCACTTTTAGTTTCTGTTATTCTTTTAAAAACTAAAGCGATATGCCTTTTTAGATTTATATTCTATGCTCAACATTAATAATATCTGTAACTTTTATGCCAAAGTTTTCGTCAATAACCACCACTTCGCCTTTGGCTACAAATTTACCGTTAACCAAAATATCTATATGCTCTCCGGCCAACTTATTAAGCTCTATAATAGAACCGGGAGAAAATTCCAAAATTTCTTTGATTTTCTTTGTTGTTCGACCTAATTCCACTGTCACTTCCAGCGGTACATCCATGATAATTTCGATATTCTCTTTTTGCTGCATTACATCCGATATATCAAAGTTTTGGAATTGAGCAGGCTGTACATTCATCTGAGGCATGTATTGCGGCCCCGGTGCATATTGCGGCTGAGGCGCATACCCTGGCTGCTGTATATATTGCGGCGGCGGTTGCTGATATCCCATATTTTGCTGCATAGACATGTCTGCCATACTCCCCTCTGGACTGCCTGTATTTTGAATAGGCACACTTGGCGGCGGTGCTTGGTTTACCACAGGCGGTTGATTAGTTACCTGCGGCGCTTCGGCTTCCGGTTCTGAAATATATGATTTCATTACATCCACAAGGTTTTTTGCAAATTTTATCGGAAGAAGCTGCATGATATTGGAATCAATCAGTTCACCTATTTGCATTCGGAATTGCACACATACCGCATGTTCTTCTTCAAAGCCAAGATTTTCTAGCATTTCATGGGTAGCAAAATCTATTACAAATGCAACGGGCGTATCAATATCCACCTTTTTATTCATTAAGGATGCCATTGATGTGGACGAAGAGCCTATCATTTGGTTCATGGCTTCCGATATCGCAGAAAGGTCAATTTCTGTTAATTCGTCATCGCCTTCAACCTCGCCGCCCCAACCCATCATAAGGCTGGTTATAACTTTCACATCATGATGATTCAATATAAGGACATTGGAGCCTTGTATGCCCTCTACATAATTCACTCTTATGCCGACACATGGCCTGTCATAATTTTCTGATATAGTTTTCCATTTTATAAAGCTTACTTCCGGCGTTGTTATAAGCACTTTCTGCCCCAGAAGGGCAAACAGAGTGGTGGCAGCAGTTCCCATTGTTATATTGCCAACCTCGCCCAGAACATCTTTCTCTTCCGAACTAAGGACCGAATCCAAATCGTCAGGGTCTTTTGCTGCATTGGAAGAATCTTCGTCGGCCGCACCGTCTTCATTCATACCGCCAAGCAAAGCGTTTATTTCTTCTTGCGAAAGCATGTCGGCCATAGATTATTCCTCCTTTTCAATAAGCTGTGTAATTTGTATTGCATTTTTACCTCGGCTTGTTCCCGGTTTCCCCAAGAACTTACGCAGGGGGCCTACAAAAATTTCCAAGTCTGATGTTACATAAGAATCAAGCGGAATGTAGTCGCCTACAGTCAGATTGACAAAATCAGAAACCATAATCCTCGTCCTGCCTATAACGGCAGAAACATTAATATTGGCTGTCTCTATTTTATGCTGTAAATCTTCCGCAAAGTCCGCATCATCTCCCGCAGCATTGCTTGAAAACCAATATCTTGTGTACAGTCTATCTAAAACAGGTTCTATAACAGCTATTGGCAGACAGAAGTTCATAAGCCCTTCCACCGCCCCTACTTTTATGGAAATAGTGACAAGAGCCGTCATATCCGTAGGTGCAACCAATTGTGCAAACTGCGTATTTGTTTCTATTCTTTCAAGCCTTGGCCTTATCGGAGCCACATTGGCCCAAGCTTCAGGCAAAGGAGCCATCATATGAGCTATAAACCGTTCCAGAAGAATTTTTTCTATTTCCGAAAAGTCCCTCATACGTTTTATGCCCGTACCCGGGCCGCCCAAAATCCTGTCTATAATAGCATAACCTATATTCGCAGATATTTCAAGTATAATTGAACCTTTTAGCGGGGAAAATTCCACGATAGAAAGTATGCAGGGATTTGACAGGGCATTGGAGAATTCGTTGAAAGTAACCTGCTCTGCAGATATAACTTCTATAGTTACGGCAGTGCGCAAATATCCCGATAAAAATGAAGCAAGGGCTCTGCTGTAAGAATCGTACATTATTTCCAGGGTGCGCTGCTGCTCTTTGTTTATTTTTTGAGGCCTGGCAAAATCATAAGGAATAGCATTTTTCCTTGGGTCATCAATAGAAACGTCATTCTGTAAATCCACATTGCCATCAGACATCGACCTAAGCAGTTCATCAATTTCCGATTGGCTTAAAACATCTCCGCCCACATACAAACCTCCTGTCTGTAAGTAAATTTAATTACATAGTAACAAGTTCCAAATACACTCTTACAATAATTGGGTTGTTAAAAATATCTAAAAGTGCTTGATGAATAGTCTCTATTAAATTTTCTCTTCCATTTTCCGCTGTAAGCTCTGCATGGGTGGTATTTCGCAGGATGCCGTTAATTCTGTCCCTTATAACAACTTCTCTGTCCGCAAGAATTTGAAAAAATTCATCCGCTGCTTCAACATTTGTGTTGTTGATGCCTATACCAACACCATCCAAACGGGCAAAATGGCTTCCGCCGCCGGGAATGGGCAAGAGATTTGTCTGTATGGAATCGCCCAGTTCAAAAATTCTGATGTCCACTTCGGTTGGCTGTGTCACCAAAATTATCTCCGGCTCCGGAGCATCCGCATTCATACTGATAAAGAGGAAAATAACCCCGCCGATTATGGTAACTATTATAATCGCAAGCATTATAACAATAATCATCATCATGCCTTTGTTCTTTTCCATAGTTTCACTCCTTTATATATGGGCTGCCTCAAGTCCTATGGGGCGCTAAACTCAAGTGGTGCTTCAAAAATCCTTATTTCAACCCTGCGGTTGCTTTGTCTGCCTTCAGCCGTAAGATTGTCGGCTATCGGGCGGTATTCTCCATGCCCAACGGCTTGTATATTGCCGGGTTCTATGACACCTAATGTATATACGAAATATCTTAATATATTTGTGGCTCTTGCCGCAGAAAGCGTCCAGTTATCAGGAAATTGCGCCGTGTTTATCGGTACATTGTCTGTATGCCCTTCTACCGACACCACCACATTACCCAAAGTGCCTATAGCAGAACCAATAACATCTAAAATAGGAAATGTTTCGGGTCTAATAGTAGCCTGGCCAGTGTCAAAATACACATCACCATGAGTAGCTATAAGCAATGTTCCGTCTTCGCCGAATTCCACTATAACCGCTTCCGCCAAGCCCGCTTCTCCAAAGTATGTCTGCAATATATCAGCTATTATCTCCATTTGATGCTGGCCCTGCTGTCCTTGCCCCGGCGTAAAGTCAAATATAGCTAAGTCAAAAAACGGTAAATCCATAATACCATTGCCCAAATGATTGTTTATGCCCAAACCGGCAAAGTCCAATATAGCAACTTGGCCTTCTCCCCGCCATGAAGCCGCCTGAGCAAATTCTTCCCAAAACGCCTCGTCCACAGAAGACATAGCAAACAGCAGTACGAAAAAGGCAAACATGGCCGTAAACAAGTCAGCATAGGATGCAAGCCATGTAGCAGCAGGTTTTCCGGGAGGGGCCTTCTTTTTCTTTGCCATGATATCACTCCCCGCCGCCGCCTTCGCCGCCGCTTGCGCTTCTTAAGGACGGAGAAAGGAAAGCCTTCAGTTTTTCTTCAATAATCCTGGGGTTTTCGCCGTTTTGTATAGAGAGCATGCCCTCTATCAGCACTTCTTTAAGAAGCATTTCTTCTGCATTGGCTGATTTAAGTTTGTTTGCTATAGGGGTCGCAAGGAAGTTGGATAAAAGACCGCCGTAGAATGTTGTGATAAGGGCTATCGCCATAGAAGCAGCAAGCGTGTCTATATCATCCAAGTTACCAAGCATGATAACAAGCCCTACCATCGTACCAACCATGCCCCACGCAGGAGCCAGAGAAGATATCTGGTCCCAAATTGCCGCAATGTCGTTATGCCTGTTTTCTACGAAAGACATTTCCGTTTCTAAAACGCTTCGGACAAGTTCGGGGTCTGCACCGTCAACAATAAGCATAACACCTTTTTGCAAAAATTTGTCATCCATATTTTGGGCAGATTCTTCAAGAGCCAAAACTCCTTCGCGCCTTGCCAAGTTAGATAAAGTAATTATGCGGTTAATGGCATCTGCGTGGTCATAATTCGGCGGCATAAATACCAGCTTAACAGCCGTAAGAGCCTTTATAACCCTTCCCAAGGGATACGATATAAAAACAGAAGCAAAAGTTCCGCCGAAAACTATCATAACAGAGCCGGCGTCACCAAAAGCTCCAATTGCTGAAAAGTCCATATCTGCGGTAAAAAGTATTGATAGTATAACGAAAATTATCCCAGCCAGAAGACCTGCTAAAGAACCTATATCCACGAATGTCCCCCCTAAATACTAGTATATATATCTTTTTTGTATTCCTTTGTTTTCACAATAATGTCCTCCACAGACTCTTTTACAATTATTTTGCGGCCTGTTGTTGTAGTGATTGTCGTATCGGGATTGGCCTCTACTAATTCAATAAGTTCGCAATTTACAACTATTTCTTTGTCGTTTAATCTGGTAATTTTTATCATAACATCCCTCCTATATCATTATAACAAACAAACGCCAAAAGTCAAGAAAGTTCTACACATTTTCATCAACTTGCAGACAGTCCGGCATTTGCGCCGGACTGTCTGCAGCCGATACGCTGTTATCTTAATAAACCTGATGCTGTTTGAACCATTTCATCCGAAGCCGTTATTATCCTTGCATTGGCTTGGAAGCCCCTTTGTGAAGTTATAAGCTGTGAAAATTGTTCTCCAAGGTCCACATTGCTCATTTCAAGCATGCCCGCAAGCAGTTCTGTTCCGGCTTCGTAAGGGGTAATGCCCATGCCGTCAAATATGCCGGAATTAGCTGTCTGTATAAACAAATTGCCGCTTACGGATTCTAAACCCGCTTGGTTGTTAAAGCTTGCCAGAGGTATTTGCCATAAAGCAAAGTTTTCTCCGTTTGAATAACTTCCGGTTACAATGCCGTCTTGTCCTATAGTTATACCTATAAGGTCCCCTGCTTCCAGCCCATCCAAATCAGTTGAATTCAAAGTAAGCGATGCGCTGAACTGGGTGGAAAGTGAGCCAAAGTCAATTCTGATGGAACGTTGGCCGGGAATGGGTGAAGTCTCGTGAATTTGCCCAAAGGTACTTTCTGAACCTTCTTCGGTCAACATGTAAAAATACCATGCAGGCACAAGACCTGAGTCAGTATCTGCAATAGGGAAGCCGTCAGCCCCAAATTCTAAAACTACTCCTGTGTCTGTCCACTCTTCCTCACCAATAAAAGTACGTATTTCGCCATCACTTAATCTTGTCACTTGACGGCCTCTCCAAATTTCCCAGCCATCTTCTGTTAATCTAAACTGAACATCTATGCTATAACTTCTCCCAAGAGAGTCGCGAAAATTCATCTCTCTTGTTATTACGCTATGTCCATCCTGTGTCCATAAATTTCCTGACCACAAAATATTGCCAGTGGCTCTGGCATCAACAGAATGCATATCCGGTATGATTTGTATGCCGGAAACCGCTCCCGGTATAATGGGCTCCGGAACACCTTCATTGCGTACAGGGCCGCCTTCCTGCCAAGGCGCTTGCCAGCCTTGCAGTATCAGTCCCTGCGGATTTGTGATATTCCAATCGGAATCCTGCACAAAATCCCCGGCCCTTGTAAAAAACAAACCGTTTACGTCGTCACCCACAATAAAGAAGCCATCCCCTTCAATCATCATATGCAAAGGGCTGTCTGTTCGCTGTGCCGCACCTTGCGTCATCAAGCGGTTTATGCTTGCCACATTGACACCAAGCCCAATTTGCATAGGATTTCTTGTGCCCCTGTCCAATTCAGGAACAGCGGGTGTTGCCGCCTGCATGGTTTGGCTTAAAACACTTGAAAAACTCGCTCTGCCGGACTTAAAGGCTGTTGTATTAACATTTGCTATATTATTACCTATAACATCTATCCGGGCTTGATGGGCACGAATGCCCGAAACACCGGTAAACATGGAACGTATCATTGAATCACCTCGGTTCTTTTATCCGATAAATTACAGGCTATCATCTATTATCTTCTCAAGTTAACCAGCTCTTGCAAAATTTCATCTGACGTAGAAATTACCCTGGAATTAGATTGGAAGCCCCTTTGCGTCGTAATCATTTCTGTAAATTCCGATGCTAAATCCACATTGCTCATTTCTAATACGCCGCCCAAAAGCGATGTTCCTGCGGCACCCGGCGTAAGGCCTATGCCGTTAAAAAGACCGGAGTTTGGTGTTGTGGAAAAGAGATTGCCACCCATAGCAGCCATACCGGCCGGGTTGTCAAATCTTGCAATGGCAATTTGCCAAAGGGCAAAGCTTTCGCCGTTTGAATAAGTGCCTGTGACAATACCGTCCCCGCCTATGGAAAGGCCGATGAGCTGTCCTGATTCAAGGCCGTCCATGTCTTGGCTGCGAATAAGGGTAGCTGCATCAACTTGTCTTAATTGACTCACATCAACCCTAAGAGGTCCACTTGTAACATCGCCGTTAATCGCAACATTTGGTTGTCCAAATACTCTGGCAGGGTTTAAATCAGCACCATTTACACCTGTTGAAAATACAAAATTCACAAAACTGTTCGCACCACCTGCACCTACGATAACATCACCTTGCGTATCAAAAGTAATTACCAAAGGCGGAACACCACTTGCTCCGGGGGCAACGCTTCCCGTAGCAGGCAATGGAGGAAACCATGTTTCGTCAGGTAACGTGGCAGGAGCCGTTACAGCACCGGCGTCATTTGTAACAAGGATATCTCCGCCGCCGGTTGGCCTTAAGAATGAAGACCTTTGCACAAGCCATGTACCGTTTTCTTGCAGTACAAGGCGCATATCTACTCTATAATTTGTACCAAGAGAATCTCTCATATTGAAATTAAATGGCACGAAATCCAGCGTGTTTCCATCACTTGGGCGTACATTACCGTCTATTTCTACATTTCTGGTAGACGTAGGCGGCACTTGCCTCATGCCCGGCGTAATTTGAATACCCTGCACAGGCCCCATAACAATAGTCGTTTGACCTTGCGTATTAAATTCCAAATTTCCCGTAGGAGTAGTGTTAGCGGGCCAACCTTGCAGCATAAGCCCATTGGCAAGACCTATATTAAAATCCCTGTCAGTCTGAAAATTTCCGGCCCTTGTAAAGAATGTGCCGCCAACATCATCACCCACAACAAAGAAGCCGTCGCCCTCTATCATCAAATGAAAAGGGTCATCTGTGCGCTGTGCGCCGCCTGTGCTCATAAGCCGCTGTATAGAAGCAATATTTGCACCAAGGCCAACTTGCATGGGATTTGTTCCTGCACGGCCCACTGCGGGATTAGGTGCAGAAGCCCCCTGCATGGTTTGGCTGAAAGCATCTGCAAAAGTCATGCGGCTGCTTTTAAAACCTATTGTATTTACATTTGCGATATTGTTACCTATTACATCCATCCGGCTTTGGTGGATTCTAAGACCGCTAACGCCGGAAAACATGGAACGCATCATAATATTTCCCTCCTGTATTGGAGTGCTGCGCCATTTCGTCTGTCATTCGGAAATGGATAACCTCTTAATAAAGGCCGGCTATACAATCACAGCACCATCGATATTGGTTATTGTCTGCTCTTGCCCATTTATTGCAGTGACAACCACTTTATTCTGAATATTCACCACCAAAGCAATATTATCAATCAGCACAAGTGAATCTCTTATGCCTTTGCTCTGCGCCCTTGTTACCCCCTCTTCAAGGCGTGCCATTTGGGCATCATCCAGCACAATGTCACGGCTGTTAAGGCGCATATTGGCGTGTTTGGAAAATTGCAGTTCTTTCTTTTGGCTGATGGCATTTTCCATTAACTGCCTAAAGTCAGATGACGCCGCAGCAGTTTGCGCCGCATTTACCGGCTGGGACGCATTAACATCCCTAATAATTGGCTGTATGGGCATATTTCTATTTATTTGCATAATATCACCCTTCACTACTCACTTTCTGTATTTCCTGTGCTTACGCCTATAAATCTGGCGAATTGCATTGGCGGTACAGGTTCTGCATCCGGGTCATTGCTTGTAAAGCGTACCCAAACTGCACCTTCGTTTACAAAGACTTGGGTTATATGCCCTCGCTGTCCGCTGTGCGTCACTTCAATAGGAGCATTGTTAGCGTCACCTCTAAGGCGCAATGCTTCCGATACAAAGTTGATGCGGTCTACCCTGAACTCTCCCCCGTCAATAACCAAATAGGCATTTTCTCCTGAAATTCTTACATCAGTTATCAGCCCTGCGGGATAGAAATTTGTGTCGGAATAGAAACCGATGTTTTGACCTATTATCAAGGAACGGTCAGATACCGATATAACGTCATTAAGAATAACACGCTCGTTTCCAATTACCAAAAACGGCGGATTGTTAAGGAAGTCAATAGATTCTACGCGGCCTTCGACAAAGGCAGTCGGATTTTCCGCACTAAAGCCTACAAGCGCCTGTACATACTGCCCAACCAATTGCAGATGCTGATTCATGGCATTGCTGTGTTCAAGGCGGCTAAGCATTGTAAGGGTCATAGCCAGGCTGTCGTCTTCAACAAGGGTAACTTCATTTGCTCTAAGCGATAGGACGTCACCGTTTCTGTCTACAACATTAAGCCAAGGTTCACCGGCAACCATGCGTACAGATTCCACACGTCCAACAATTCCTTGCGCTTGGCCCGTTACAGCATTGCGGGTTATTCCCTGCACATTTTGCCCTATCATGTTGAAAGCCTGAAAGCGTCCGAATGTTGTATTTAGATTCTGCATTTGCTCAAGTGCCGAGAATTGCGCCAATTGTGCAATAAATTCCCTGTCATCCATTGGGTTTAAAGGGTCTTGGTAGCGTAATTGGGTTATCAGTAAGTTAAGGAAAGCGTTGCGGTCCAAATCGTTGCTAAATTCCCTTACACTACTTTGCCTTGGCGGTGTTTCACCGGGCACAACAGGATGCATCAAGTCGTTGTTTAACGGATTAATATTTGACATGTATTCACTCCTTTCATAAAGATTTTACTGGATATTGTAAATAATTTCTACACGGGCCGTAATAGTGATGTTTCCGGCTTCAATGGGCACGCCCCAATCGGCTTCTCCTGCGGCCATAGGCATAGACATGGCAGTCCGGGCCATTGCTATTGGCGCGCTGAACCCGCTTAACTCCACAACCGAATAAACCGAAGCTATGCTGACACCCAAAGCGCTTGCTAAAGTCTGCGCCTTTGCGGCGGCATCCTGTACTGCAAGTGTCAAGGCTTGGTTATACGCTTCGGTGGTATCTGCAGCTCCAAATGAAATAGAAGCAGATATATTGGCTCCTGCAGAAACGGCTGCGCCTATGATATTTCCTGCAGCATCAAGGTCACGGATGGTTACGGTAACTGTATTTGTAATTCTGTACCCCGAAACAGTGCTGCGGTTATTGTTCCATTCCAACACTGATGACAATGTAAAATTGTCGGTTGCAATATCATCATCAGCAACGCCGTTTGCTTTGACTTCCGCAATAACAGCGGCTGTTGTCCTGTTGTTTTCAAGCAGCGCCTCTTGCGGCGTTGACCTTTCTGTGCTTACTCCAAGCCGAAGTGTTATAAAGTCCGGTGCAAGAGATACAGAGCCCGCTCCATTTACTGTAATTCTGCCTTCGGAAGCATAAATTGACTGCGAAAAAGCAAATCCCGCAAACAATACCACCAAAAGAAACGCAAAAAATTTTGTTGTTTTCATAATACCTCCCTGTAATTACATAAAATTAAACTCTGTAATCCACCGTAGAGTCCTCGAGAACTGCTTCTTCCGGAGTTTCTTCTCCCTCTGCAAGCAATTGACGAATTCTTGCTGAAGATATTTGCCCGTCATACTCAAAATTTTGTCCGCTGTCTTCACTGCTGACAGACACTTCTATCTCTGCAATATTGATGCCCTGCTCTGCCAAAGCGTCACGAAGCTGGTTAAAGCCCGCTTCGATAATTTCTTTCACCCTTTGACTTTCTGCCACAAATTGAGCGGTCACTATGCCGTTTTGGGCAGCTATACGCATGGAAACTTCGCCAAGATGTTCCGGCTTTAACTGTATGCGTATTTCCGCCATATCGCCCCTTACTTCAAAACGCATATGATTTACAATCTGTTCCATGACATTTTGCTGACTTACCGGCGCTTTGGGCGTTTCTACAAAAAATTCGGGCTGTATTGATTCGGGTATAGGCAAGTCAACAGTTTGCGTAAACGCCATCATGGGTTCGATGGCAGTTTGTTCAGCGTGAGCGGTGGTGGCAGGTATTTGGGATTCCGTCCTGGACGGCGCCTGTGCAATTATTTCAGTTTCTGCGGTATCTGTGCCCCAATTGCCCAAAACTTCTTCATCAAAGACTTCGGCGGTGGCAGGCAAAATAATTTCTGCTGCTTCTGTGTAAGTTGCCTGTATATCTTCATAAACAAGCTCCTGCTTCTGTGCATATACCGGGGCTTCTTGCAATACCGGGGCATAGGCTTCAATAGCAGCAGATACTTCCTGCATCATAGGCAAAACACCTTCAAGATTAAGCAAATCCACTTCGGTTTCAAGTCCATGTACTGTTTGCAGAAGTTCCATTTGCATCTCTTTGTCACCTAATTGATGAAGATTTATACCCATAGCCGCCAATACTTCGGCTAATGCTTGAGGGCTTACACCCAAAATAGCCGCAAGTGACGCAAGGATTTCTTCTTCTGTTTCAAGAATTTCGGCCAAAGGAAGGGCTTCCAAAAACATTTGGCTGCAATCTTCCATTTCAATTTCCGAAACAGCTTCATCCACAACCGATAATACCACAGTTTCATCTTCTGAAGATAATTGCATTCCATGTTCTGTTGTTTCCGCATCTGCATTAACAGTAGTTTGCGCTCCCTGGTTTCCTGCCCCATTTTCTTGAGCGGAAGGCTGTCTGCCAATGCGGTTTTGAACAACTTCCCTCGAAGATACAGGGGTTTCCGTATTGCTTCTGCTTGCCGCCAAAAAGCTGTCAAAACTTCTGCCGTCGGATGCCGAACGATTTCTCAGGCTTTGCGCATTAGGCATGTTTATAATGCCGTCTGCGCCATTATTTCTTGCAACATTCACTATTCATTCACCTCCTTTTATAAGTTAGTATATATTTAAAGCCCAATACCGGGCTTTAAACCAATGTCAATACTTCTCTAAGGCTCTAACTGCCGCAATACTGCCGCTCTGGATTCTTCTGACAAATTATTTAATATCTGACCCCTGAAACCGGGTTCTAAATGAGGTAAAACCCTGACAATAAGAGGCATGTCGGTGGTTAGCATGGTTTCGATTGAGGCAGCTACATTTACGGCTGATGTGGCGCTCCATGTTGCAAGATAGTTCTGCCACTCCTCATCTGCTACTTGCGCCCCCACTAAACTTGTAAATATATCAATAGCCATTGCCGGGTTCATATATGCAAAAATATCTATAAATACATCCGGGTTATCCTCTATCAATCCTCGGTAAAATTCATCTCTTCTGGCCTGAAACTCCGCATGTTCTTCCTCAAACATACGCAATCTGGCTATTTCCAATTCAAGCCTTTCTACCATTTCAAGTAGAATTCCCAAATCTTCCTCAAGGAATGCATTTTCTGAAAGTATGCTCGTAATTTGTTCTTCCAGAGCATTAATGGTAAGGTTTAAATCAGGAGAAGATTCTGCTTCGGCCGTGTCCGGGATAAAATTCCCCAAAAACGGCACATTGCGCAAAGCGGGGAGCAATACATTATCTCTTATGCCAAAAACATTGAGGGCCGTCATGGTTATACCGGCGGCTACTATTAAGATAAAGAAAAGTAGTATTATAAGGCCCGCTTTACCTTTCTTTTTGGCCTCTTTCGGCGCTATTGCCGCTTTTGCGTTTGCCATGAATTTTCTCCCTCCTTAAATAGTTTGATTTTAATTCAGCGACCCTCTGTAACTTACAATTTCGTCCACAGTTTTTTGTTCGGCTTTTTTCTCTTCGTTCAAAAATTCCTCATAATCATTGTCTTTCAGGGTTTCGAGAGTCTTTCTGTCCCGCATTGCCTCTACAAGCTCGGCCCGCTTTTGTTCCGCATACGCTTCAGCTTTGGCTATAATCCTGTCTTGGCGTATAATCATTTGTTTTAGTTTTTCAATATATAAATTATATCTGTGTACTTCAAGCGGATTAATTCCGGCACTTACACTATTGCGGAATTCGCTGATATTATGCTCTCTTTCCTGCTCCATTCCGGCTTTTACCTGCCTTGCCTGCGTAAGTTCCATCATAGCCTTTCCAAATTCATTTTTCTTCAGGTCTTCAACCTTTTCTTTAATTCCAAGGACAGATTGAAGGCGGAAAATAAATTTAGCCATGTTTACGCTCCTTTTAAGGAAACTACTGCTCATTCAATATATTTTTAATAGTGCTTACCGCATCTTCAATTCCCACTTTTTCATGTGTATCTTGGGTTAAAAAGTCGTTTATTGCACTATGTTTGGCAATGGCATCGTCTATATCAGGGCTGGAACCCCTTACATATGCACCTATATTTATTAAATCCTCTGCATCAGCATAAACCGCCATGCTCTTTTTAATATTTCCTGCGTCCAGTCTATGCTCGCTTGTCACAATGTCACTCATAACACGGGATACACTGGCCAGCACATCAATTGCCGGGTAATGATTGCGGTTGGCTATTTTGCGGGAAAGGACGATATGGCCGTCCAATATTCCTCTTGCGGTATCGGTTACAGGCTCTGTTAAGTCATCGCCATCAACCAATACGGTATACAAACCCGTTATAGAGCCTTTTTCAGAATTGCCTGCCCTTTCCAAAAGTTTAGGCATTGATGCAAAAACAGAAGGAGTATAGCCCCGCGTTACAGGCGGTTCTCCCGTGGCTAAACCTACTTCGCGTTGAGCCATTGCAAATCTTGTAAGGGAGTCCATAAGCAACATTACATCCCGCCCTTTACTGCGGAAATATTCCGCAATAGCTGTTGCAACCTCTGCCGCTTTTAATCTTACAAGCGCCGGTTGGTCCGAAGTGGCAACCACCAAAACAGACCGTCTAAGACCTTCTTCGCCCAAATCCTTCTCAATAAACTCCCGCACTTCACGGCCGCGTTCACCCACAAGGCCGATAACGCTGATATCAGCCGTTGTATTTCTTGCAATCATACCCAATAGGGTAGATTTGCCAACGCCTGAACCTGCAAAAATGCCAACACGCTGGCCTTTGCCTATAGTCAAAAGGCCGTCAATGGCCTTAACACCCACAGATAATGGTTCTTTAATTCTGTTTCGTAAAAGCGGACTGGGCGGCGCGTTGTGTATAGGAAACTCTGCACCTTCAACAGCCGGCATATTATCCATTGGCTGACCTAAACCATCAAGTACACGACCTAAAAGATTATCAGAAACTTTTATAGACAAAGGTCTTCCAACGGCTTCCACAATGCTTCCCGGCCCAATGCCGGAAATATCACCAAGCGGCATAAGCAGCACATGATTGTCACGAAAACCAACAACTTCTGTTAAAACAGGCTTTCCGTATTTACCGGCTCTGATAAGGCATGTAGAGCCGATATTAGCTTCAGGCCCTACAGATTCGATGGTAAGCCCGACAACCTGGGCCACCCGCCCCATCTTTTTGATGAAACTGGTGTTTAATACCGCTTCATATTTATCTAAATCTACATCAAATAATGCCATCACTTTCGCCTTCCAATATCAGCCGCAAACTCTCACGCACTTCCTCATATTGCATATCCAAACTTGAATCTATTACACCGAAGGGGGTTTCAATTAAACAATCACCTGCACCAAGAGAAAAATCTTTTAACACTTCCAGATTCACTCCTCCTTCAACAGATTCCAGCAAAGTATCTTTATTGTAAATAACATTATCATAGTCTTCTTTAGAAACACGTAATGTTACATCGCCTGTAAAATTGGACTGTGCCAAGCCTTGACGTATTAAATGCAACACAACTTGAGGATTTATCTTTACAGTATCAGAAATAAGCTTTTTGACTATGCGTATAATAAGTTCAACCAAATCCGGCTCAAGCCGTGCAATAGCGGCCTCGCGTTCATTTGTAGTCTCGGTTTTCATACTGTTTGCTTCATTAATAATCCCTTGCGCTTCACTGCTGCCTTTTTGGTATCCGTCTTCATATCCTCTTTTTTCTGATTCTAAAAGTATCTGCGCTCTTTCTTTGTCTATAGCTTCTTCGGTTTCTCTCTTTAGGCGAGCCGCTTCTTCTCTGGCAGTCGTCAAGATTTTGCCGGCTTCAATAGTTGCATTGTCCACAATTCCTCTTGCACTGGAACGTGCTTTGTCTTCGGAATTTTTTACAATGGCTTCTATATCGGGCATTTCTATTGGCGCAACTTCAGGTTCCGGTTCTGTTTGCATTTCTTCTTTGGGGTTAATTATAACGGCATTTTCACGGTCCATATTCACGGTCCAAGGTTTGTAAATTCGGGTTCTAACCAACTAAATCATCTCCTCCGCCGCCTCTTGAAACAATGATTTCATTAGCGTCTTGCAATCTGCGGATAATACCCACAATTTTTTGCTGGGCTTCTTCTACGTCAGATTTACGCACAGGGCCCATAAATTCCATTTCTTCTTGAATCATTTGCACAAGACGTTTTGACATATTATTAAAGATAAGGTCCCGCACGCCGTCTGTCGCACCTTTAAGAGCAATGCCCAAATCTTTATTATCAATTTGTTCACGCAGTACTCTTTGCACAGAACGATTGTCCAAATTGATAATGTCGTCGAAAACAAACATTTTTCTGCGGATTTCTTCGGAAAGTTCGGAATCTTCTGCTTCGAGAATTTCCAAAATATTCTTTTCCGTACCTCTGTCTACAGAGTTAAGTATTTCAACAACAGAATCTACACCGCCAACGGTTGCATAATCTTCCATCATCAAGCTGGACAGCTTTTTCTCAAGGGCTTTTTCAACTTCTTTAATAACATCAGGGGAAGTTCTGTCCATAAGAGCAATCCTCCTTGCAACATCAGCCTGTTTTTCAGGGCCCAGCTCTATCAAAACCTGGCTGGCTTGCTGTGGCCTAAGATAAGATAGTATCAAGGCAATAACCTGAGGATGTTCTGATTGTATAAAGTTTAATATCTGGCTGGCATCTGTCTTTTTAAGGTAATCGAAAGGTCTTGCTTTAAGCGCAACCGTAAGTTTAGATATAATTTCAAATGCCTTAGATTCTCCAAGAGCCTTTTCAAGAATTTGCTTGGCGTGTTGTATGCCGCCTTCCGTAATATATTGCTGTGCCAGGCAAACTTCATAAAATTCTTTAAGAACAGCCTCTTTCACATCAGGCATAACCAGATTGGTGTTGGCAATTTCAAGGGTTAGTGTTTCTATTTCTTCTTCTTTCAAATGCTTGAAAACCGACGCACTTTTTTCCGGCCCTAAGGCTATCAATAAAATGGCCGCCTTTTCTTTGCCCTTTAGGCTGGTAATATCCACGGAATTTTTTAAACCTTCGGTAATAACGTCTTCCCGGCTTTTAGGCTCCATCATTACATCATCAGTTTCCGTAACATTAGACATTCCGCCGCCACCTTCCTACACTATTTATTCTGTAAATTTAACTATTAAGCTTAAGTTAACTCATTTTATTATTCCCAATCTTCATTTATCCAATTACGCAGCAACTGCGCCACATTTTCCGGACTTTCTTCTGCAAATTTGTCGATTTGTTCTTTAACTTGAGAGTCTCCGCTGTATTGAATTTCTGCCAGACGCTCAATTTCTGCGGCTTTAGCATCATCAAGCTGGCTGGATACCAAAAGGTCTTCAACAGATAGCTCAGGTTCAATTTCATCAATAACTTCAGGTGTAGCACGGCGTATCAGCAAGAAGCCCATAAGAGCCACAAATATCAAAGCCAAAACCCAAAGAAGTATATCCAAAATAGGTAATGGGGTTGTTTCCATTCCTATAAATTCATGATGATTCATTTGCAATATGGAAATTCTTTCTGCGGGTATACCTGTAGCCATGGACACATGACTTATAAGGGATTCAGCATTTTCAGGTATAATCGTTTCTCCTGTCCCTACTTGTGCCCTAAATGCCGCAAAAGATGTATCATCAGCTATTACCCCCGTTTCACGAAGGGTAGCCTCGTTATATTCAATAAAATTTGTAACAGAAACGGACACGGAGGAGTTGTCATGAATAAACTGCCCGGGCAAATTCCCGGACCTGATGGCAGTTCTTGCAAAGTTCTGTAGGAATTGGGTCCTTCTTTCTTCAGACTGCATACTGGCTGCACCTGCACCCATATCGCCAAATTGCGGGCCGCCAAAGCCTTGCGAATCCAAACCGGGTACTCCTCCCACGGCATCATCCACAGTAAAACCGGCACTTGCAGCATATTCTTCCCAATCTATAAGGCCCTGTCCATCGCCGTAAGGAGAGAAATATTCCATCAAGTCACGTTCTATTCTTTCCCAATTGATGTATACATGCGCAGATGAAGTGACTGCATGGAAATGAGGGGCAAGCGCATTTTGCGCAAGTCTCTCTGTACTTTGTCTCCAATGCGTTTCCAGCATAAGTTCCGGAGAGAGACCGCCGCCTGCGCTCCCTTCCGTCTGCTCACCATTGGTAAACAACATGTTCATATTTGTGTCCATCACTGTTATTCCGTCCGGCGTAAGTCCCCTAACCATACGAGATACTAATACAGCAATATTTTCGCCGTCCTGTGGTATAAGTACGCGATTTGAACCGATAATAATACCGGCGGTAGATGGTATCGGTGATTGTATGAGAAATGAAGGAACATCCGGTATATGCAGTTCAACTGAGGCAAAGTTAATATCATTTAAGCGCATCAAGGCGTTTGCAACTTCAGTTTCCCTTGTTCTTATCATCATCTCATGAGTCATGTTAGCAGACATGCCCATGCCCACATGATCAAGAGCCATTTCAAATGTAAAATCCCGGCTCATGGCCGCTTCCGACATTTCCACAGCCATCCATGCCGCATCAACCTGCCCTTGGGGTACTTCCACTATGCCTTGTGCAATATTAACACGACTGTTGATACCGGCATCGCCAAGCGCATTTTCAACAGCAGCAGCATCAGCCGCACTTCTTATGGTAAAAGCCGTTGTCCAGTTTGTTCTGAAAGCAAAAACAAGCGTTAAAGCAAGAGCAAGCAAAACACCGCCGGCAATAGACGCAATGCTTATCTTTTGACGTTTTGTAAGGGTTTTCCAACGCTCAATTATATTATTTAGCCAAGATTGCAGCCTATCCCGCAATTCGTTCACCTCTTCATCATTTCATTAAAAACGCTAAAAATGCTACGAAAATGCTAGATTTGCATTCGCATAATCTCACGATAGGCTTCAATAATCCTATTTGTTACTTGAACTGTAAAATATAAAGATGTATAAGCCGCCTCCTGCGCCAAAACTACTGACATCATATCATCATGCTGGCCCAAAGCGAATCCAACTTGAAGCTGCTGAGACTGCATCTCCATCCGTCCGGCTTCGTTTACGATATTCATGTAAGCTTCAAACAGCGTACCGAAGGATTCTTCGGTTTCTGTTACATTGGGTGCAGCAGGGGTACCCCCAATATTACGCAAAGGATTTATTTGGTCAAGCATAGGCGTTTGCCCCGGTTGTATTGGATTTATACCATTAATTGCAGGAAAATTCATAATTCTATCCTCCATTTTCTGAAGATGATTTAGCGGCCGGATATTTCCAAAGTGCGGTTCATCATTGCTCTGGTTATGTTCATCGAAGTAATATTAGCCTCATAAGACCTACTGGCAGAAATCATATTGACCATTTCGTTAATGATATTCACATTTGGGCGCGACACAAAACCATTGGCATCGGCATCCGGATGTCCCGGGTCAAAAACCTGGGGACCGGGGGCATCATCGGTAATAATGGAATGTATGCGCACGCCTTGCCCTCCGGGCTGTCTGCCCATCGCCCTGTTAAAAATTGCATTAAAAGACTGCTCTGCTCTGTCATGTCTTTCTTCAAAAACCACAACGCGGCGCATATAAGGCCCGCCTTCAGCCGTCCTTGTTGTGTCTGCATTAGCCAAGTTTTGTGCATGTATATCCATTCTGGCCCTTTGTGCTGTAAGGCCGGATGCACTGATATTCATAGAATTAAAAAAACTCACAGATATTCCCCTTTTCTATTCTAATCTAAAAAGCGCAGTATATATATCAAGTCTGTTTTACATCATTTGTATAGCCATATTTATAGTGCGGTAATGGTGCATGATACCGCTGGTTATTACATTAAGGCGCATGTTATTTTGGAATAGCTGCACCATTTCAAATTCTATGTCCACATTGTTTTCATCTATACGATAATTAAGGGCATCAAATTCTATCATTATCTGCGGCCGCAGGTTCGCAATATCCAGTCTTCCGGTCCTTTGAAAATCAGTTATGGCTTCCGCCAGCATATCTTCAAAGCGTACCACGCTGCGTTTAAATCCCGGCGTGTCAACATTTGCTATATTATTGGAAATAACGCCGTCACGTACAACAGTTGCCTGTGCGGCTGCCCCTAGTATATTGGTCAAATTAAACATATTTTCTATGCGCATATAATACCTCCTGTCTAGCAAACATATAATACACAAGAATTTACATAAAGCGGCATAACCCTGCATTACATATAATATCACAAAGCCTTCGTTAAAGCAAAGTTAATTATTAAACAATTTTAAAAAATTATTACTTTTGTATTACATTTCAATTACAATTTCCTAACTTATTTCAAAATTTCCTCTGTCACTAAGCTTTGCCGCAGGGTTTGAAGCGCCCAAATCTCCGATATCACTTCTAAATCTCATACCTTTAAAGCGAAGCTTTCTAATGGCACTGTACGCTTTTTCTCTTGCTTTATCCAAACTTTCACTTTCGGCCGATAGTGCCACCACTCTGCCCCCGGCAGTCACAATTCTGTCATTTTCCTGTTTTGTGCCGGAATGAAAAATCATTGTGCCTCTTTCCAAAGCTTGGTCAAGCCCTATAATGGGATGTCCCATGTCATACTTGCCGGGATACCCCCCGGAGACTGCCATAACACAGCATACAGCACTATTTTTCCATTTTATCTCCAAATTATCCAAATTCTTGTCCATGCAAGCCAGGATTATTTCTAAAATATCTGTTTCAAGCAGGGGTAAGATGGCTTGGGTCTCCGGGTCTCCGGGGCGGCAATTGTACTCTATCACCTTTGGTCCGTCATTCGTAAGCATCAGACCAAAAAACAAAATTCCCACAAATTCCCTGCCATCTTCTTTTAATCCTTTAACAGTGGGCAAATATATTTTCTCCATGCACTCCCCGGCAATTTCTTCATTATAATAGGGATTCGGACAAATTGCGCCCATGCCGCCGGTGTTTGGTCCCATATCACCGTCAAATGCGGCCTTATGGTCTTTTGCGCTGGGCATAGGTATGATGCGGTCCCCGTCACAAAAAGCCAAAACAGAGCATTCCGCACCTTCCAAATATTCTTCAATAACTACTTTACTACCCGATTCTCCAAATTTTTTATCAACAAGAATTTGATGCAAAGTTCTTTCAGTAACCTCCAAATTATGGCAAATAAGCACACCCTTGCCCTGTGCTAAACCATCCGCTTTTACCACTATAGGAAAACGGCACGAAGCCGCATAGGCCATTGCAGCGTGCATATTGTCAAAAATCTCATATGCAGCCGTAGGGATTTTATATCTCTTCATAAAATCCTTGGCATATGCTTTGCTTCCCTCTATGTGAGCGGCAGCGGCATTTGGCCCGAAAATCCACAACCCCGCCTCAGCAAAGGCATCCACAATACCGTTTGCAAGAGGGTCCTCTGTAGTGCATATAGTAAGGTCTATACCAACATTTTTAGCAAAAGCTATTAACTCATCTGTATTTGCCGCAGCAATATCCACAACCTGGGCAATATCCGCAATGCCTGCATTACCCGGAGCGCAGTAAACACGGCGAACCCTACGGCTCTTCGACAATGCCCAGCAAAAAGCATGTTCACGACCGCCGCCGCCGACTACTAATATATTCATAAGTTAAGCCTCCTCTCGGCAAATATGGATATGGCTTCTATTAAAATCTGCGATTCAGCTTCTTCCATAACACGGCGCTGCAAACTCTCTGCTGTGTCGTCTTTTTTAACCAAAACTTCTTTTTGCATTATTATTTCTCCGGTATCAATTCCACCGTCAATATAATGCACAGTGGCACCGCTTACCTCTTTGCCCGCCGCCAAAACCGCTTCATGTACCGCCAATCCATAATACCCCCTGCCCCCGAACTCCGGAAGCAATGCAGGGTGAATGTTGATAATAGGATACCCAAAATTGCTAATAAATTCCGCACTAAATATCATCAAACATCCGCACATTACAGCTAAATGTATATCATAATGCTTAAGATAGGAAAGCAAGGCTTCTTCACGTTCTTTTGCACTTACAAAATCTTTTTTGGCAAAGACCGCATTAGGTATTCTATATTTCTCGGCACGGGCAAGGGCTTTGCAATGATGATTAGTGCTTATTACCGCAGCAATTTCTACATTTTCAAGGCGCCCCGCCTCTATGCCGTCAATTATGTTTTGCAAATTTGTACCGCCGCCGGATACAAAAGCGGCAATTTTAAACATATATCAGGCCCCCATTGCCGCATTTAGCAATTTCGCCTATGATATATCCCTTTTCATTTAATTCATTTAATCTTTTAAGGGCTGAATCCGCATCATTTTCAGAAACGGCCAAAACCATGCCAATTCCCATATTGAAGATATTGTGCATCTCTGTATGGTCTACTTTTCCAATATTCTCTAGATATGAAAAAACAGGGGGTATTTCCCAACTGCCCAATTTTACTTTGGCCGTCATATCGGCCGGCATCATTCTGGGAATATTTTCTAAAAAGCCTCCCCCGGTTATATTGCATATGCCTTTTACTTCTATGTTTTGTATCATATCTAAAATAGTTCTTACATAAATTTTGGTGGGTTCAAGCAATTCTTCTCCAAGAGTTCTGCCAAATTCATCTATATATTCGACAACATTTTTACAATCAGGCTGCAAAATTTTTCTTACAAGGGAATATCCGTTGGAATGAAGCCCGCTTGAAGCAATTCCTATCAAAACGTCGTTTTCTACAATCTTTGAGCCGTCAATAATATTCTTTTTGTCTATTATTCCTACGGCTGTTCCGGCCAAATCATATTCATCTTCCGGATAAAAGCCCGGCATTTCGGCAGTTTCTCCGCCTACTAAAGCGCAATTTGCCATACGGCAGCCTTCTGCAATGCCTCCTACAATTTGCCCAATTTTTTCGGGAAAAACCTTTCCGCATGCTATATAATCAAGAAAATACAGCGGTTCGGCTCCTGTGCATATAATGTCATTTACAGAATACGCTACACAGTCTATTCCAACAGTATCATGCTTATTCATTGCAAAAGCAATTTTTAGTTTTGTACCAACACCATCCGTACCGCTTGCTAAAATAGGTTCTTCCATATTTTTAAATTTCGCAAGCGAGAACAGGCCCGCAAACCCGCCAATGCCTGAAATTACGCCATCTCTTTTAGTGGAATCCACATGCCGGGCAATAATATCAATAGATTCATAACCCGCAGCAACATCCACACCTGAAAGTTTGTAATTATCCAAAAACTTCCTCTCCCGCCTTAAAATACTGCATTCCAAAAACTTTCAACCAAGTATAGCACCCCAAAAAGTAAAAGTCAAGGATAATTTGTTTAAATTTTAGAAGAAGTAGGATAGACTTTGCGTTCATTAACGTATAGAAGGTTTATATGACAGAGTTAAATATCATTATTGGACTTCCCGTTTAGCAAAGGTAGATGCATAAAATGCCGAAAATTTTAATACAAAAGAACAAAAAATAAAAAGGCATTTTGGCATAGGCGGTTTTTATGCCCTTGCAAGCCTTTGATGTTTTTGTGTTATGAGTTCCTGTGGCCGCCCTACGGGGTTTTGGCTCTTATGCGTTGCAGAAATTGCAATAATAATATGTTATGGGATAATACGATGTGCTTTATGTAAAGCCGGTTTCATACCGGCTTTTTTAATTACTGCTCCGCCGTGGTCAGCAAGGTTGTCGGGTCCACCGGAGTGTCGTCGTTAAGCACCGTGAAACTCACATGATATCCCAGGAGGCTTGAAAAGATGGATGGGCTTCCCACAGCGCCTATAATTTGTCCTCGGTTTACTACATCACCAACAGATACCGCAAAGTCCGGTTCAAGTTGGCTGTATGTAGTAAGCCAGCCATTTCCGTGGTCGATTACTACCGTCGGCCCAAATTCTCTGGATTGTACAATATCCTTAACCTGTCCCGCCGCCGCCGCTCTTACGGCGTCGCCGCGGTTTGCCGATATAGCAATATTGTTGTTTGTGCGCCATTGGTCCAAGGTAATGTCAAATACCAGGCGGTCCATAGCAAAATCCATCACAACATCGCCCAATATAGGCCAATGCATATTGTCCCCTTCGGTAAAGTGCGCAAATTGCTGTACGGGCGTCTGCACTGTGTCAAAAACATTGTAGATATCTGCTTCGTTGTTTTCCGCTGTCTCTTCTGCCATGTTATCATCAGTATCGTCCTCTGCAAGATGGATTTCATCTGTCAATCCTATCTCGTCAAAGAACTCCTCATCTGCACTTACCGGCACTTCCGATGTTTGACCGGGCGTAGGCAGCGGGGACGCCTGCGGTTCCGGCGTTCTCACATCTTCCTCTAAATTAGCCTGAGGGGTCGGTGAAGGCTGCGGGGTTGGCGTAGCTGCACCTATTGCAGACTCGCCCCACCCGGCGCCTACGGGAATATCTTCAAAGCCCGCTTGGCCTTGTGTGAAGAAATCATCCGCATTTTGCACCACGGCAACCTCATTTTGTGAGCTTCCTGGCCCAAGGAAATTGTAATACCCTACAACCAGGGCTAAAACCAGCAGCCCGCCAAGACTGCTATACATGGCAACATAAAAGCCCTTTCCCCTAAGACCCTTTGATTTTCTTGTGTTTCTTGGCTTTTCTTCCATATGCTGTAAACACCTCCAAAGTTATTATTGACCCCGGATATGTTTATTATTCGCAATTATGAAAATTTTTGGAAAAGGTATTGGGGCATTGAAATATATAAACAAAATTATATCTTCATGCACTTTTTGTAATTATAGTGCGATAGGGAATAAACCCCAATAAATTATCCTGCACCGACAAGTTATCGGATGCAGGATAATTTATTTCCAAAATTATTTAAAAAAACGGTTGACGAATATTGCAGCTTGTTATATAATGAAAACGTATAAAAGAAATGGTGCGCGGACCATATCCTTTATACCAAAACGAGGGTCTTATATTAAAAACGTGCTTGCCCGGCAAAAGTCTCATCAAAGCTCACCCGGACAAGCACCCCAGGACCCTTAAAGAGACCTGAGATAAGTATACACTCACTCAGGTCTAATTGTCAAGTCCAAGTTAAAAACTTGCGGCAAATACAAAAAGACGAAAGGTGGGTTATTTTTATGAAAAAATATAACTCAAGGACAATTGATGAAATTGGCAGACTAATTCTGCCCTTAACGCTGAGGGATGAACTTAGGCTGGGGCCCGACGAAAAAATAACGCTGCTGCCTATAAACAGCATAGTTCTTTTGTTTTGTAGGAATGACAAAAATGCAGTGGCGCAAAGGGTAACTATGGTTCAGGGCGTTAGTGCGGCAATTGATGAAATTGGCAGAATTACTTTGCCTGATGAATTAATATATACTATGGGCTGGGAAAAAGAAGATAGTATTGAATTTTATCAGGCCGATGACAACACTGCTGTTTTAAAACGCGAGCGCAAGAATATGTACTCCGATTTTGGCATGCTTGGACGTCCTTATCCGTAAATAAAAAGGATTCGGACAATGCCTTATTCATTACATCTTACACCCCGGCTGTTTGTACAGCCGGGGTAATTATATTTCATTCAAAGCCCGCCTAAACTCCCCGCTAAAGCCTCTTAAGCCAATATCCATGAGAACCCGCAGCGGGTTCACCCGGCCGAAACTGCTTAAAAACCTCAAACTCTTCAATAGCCGGTAGCGCATTCTCTTCGCTGTATACATCAGGTACACCTATAATATACTCACTTTGTCCTTCTATGCTAATTTCTCCCAAGAGTAAATGCTTATATTTCTCAAAACTGTTATGCACAAAGGGATTGCTCTTAATGCTTTCTTCCACGCAGCTAAGTGCAGTAATATCCTGCAAACCGGCTACAATCCATTTAATATTGGAATTAAGATTATCGCCGTTTTCGTCATATTCTTTAAATACTTCCACAGTATCTGCCCCTTCAAACAGTAAAGCAATGCCGTCAGGTTCAGTAAATTCCCCTTCATCCCTATTTTCTGCGGAAACTTCGCCCCAACTTGGCAAATTCACTTCATATTCAAAATCATAAACTGATGCGGGCACTTCCTCAATTACTTCCATAACTATTTCTGCATCCGTTTCTTCGGGCGCAGCTTCGCTTTCTTCTTTAACCGCCGCTTCTCCAAACCTCAAATTAACCCGCCAGGAAAAAGGCTGTCCCTTAAAACCAACCAAAGCTGCCGCCATATCTTCAGCATTATTAACCAAAACCGCTGCCCCGTCAATATCACGGCATGTCATACCGCTTCCGCCGATATTGTTTGGTTCAAATTCAAATTTTCCTTCATATCTCCCTTTCTCTCCGATAATGATATGTCCAAGAGCCACCCCAATATTTCTGTCCCCGCCTTTCGCAACAAAAACCAGCTTGTAGCTGTGCTGCGGTGAAATATTCTGTATGTATACACTTGCCTTGCCAACACCATCTCTGGATTCTATCACAATGCGTCCGGCCACTTCCCGCCCGGGCAGGGAAAATCCGGGCCTGTCTTGTGTTAAAGTAATAAATTGTCTAAAATAATTTTTCATAATTAATGGCTCCTTTTGCATCAAATGTTTTCATACTGGTACAATATATTCAAGAATGGTATACTATAGACATAACTATAAAAAGGAGAGCATATTTAATGAAGAAAATTGCTTTTTTTGATACAAAACCCTATGACATAGAATGGTTTGACAGCCTTAAAGACGAATATGGCTTTGAAATTAAATATTTCGAATCCAAATTAGGCCCAAACACGTCTGTAATGGCCAAAGGATGCGATGCCGCCGTGACCTTTGTTAATGACGAATTAAATGCCGAAACCATTGATAATCTGCTGGAATGCGGTATACAAGCCATCGGTCTGCGCTGTGCCGGCTTTAATAATGTAGATTTAAAGCATGCCGAGGGCAAGATAAAAATTTATCGTGTGCCTGCATATTCCCCCAATGCAGTAGCAGAACACGCAATGGCCCTGTTGTTGTGCATTAACCGCAAGGTACATAGGGCCTACAACCGTGTGCGTGAGTATAATTTCAGCTTGAAGGGCCTTACGGGCTTTGACCTTAAAGGAAAAGTTGTGGGTGTTGTAGGCACCGGCAAAATAGGCCGGGCTTTTATTGATATATGCAAAGGTTTTGGCATGAAGGTGCTGGCATATGACCCATATCCCGCAGACTTGCCTGATGTGGAATATGTAGAATTGGAAGAGATTTTCAGAGAATCCAATATAATAGCTCTGCATTGCCCGCTTACTTTGCAAAACTATCATATGATAAACAAGAACACTTTAAGCATAATGAAGGACGGCGTATATATCATAAACACCAGCAGAGGTGCTCTTATTGACGCAGAGGCGCTTCTGGATGCCATTAAAACAGAAAAAGTGGCAGGTGCGGGTTTGGATGTATATGAAGAAGAATCGGACCTTTTCTTTGAAGATGTGTCTGATACAATTGTAATTGATGATGTGTTAAAGCTTTTGCTGTCCACGCCTAATATTCTTATAACATCCCACCAGGCCTTTTTAACCGAAGAAGCTTTGCAGGCCATAGCAGAGGTCACTTTGCAGAATCTGCGGGACCATTTTGACGGTGTGCCTAATGAAAATGAAGTTGTACACAAGGCGAAAAAGTAAAGAGGGGGCTGCCATGAGATTGTTTCATGTAAGTGAGGAATCAAATATTGCGGAGTTTGTACCCCGTATTCCTCTAAGGGAAGATTTGGATAAATCAAAGGGCCTGGTCTGGGCCATTAATGAGCGTTGCCTGCCAAATTTTTTAACACCCAGAGATTGCCCTCGCATAACTTACCACGCACATGAAAAAACAAGCCGGGAGGATGTATTAAAATTCTTTTCATCATCCTCTCGTCACTGCGTTGCGCTTGAACACTCTTGGTATAAAAAAATGACAGAAACTCATTTATATTTATATGAGTTTGATGCATCAAACTTCTATCTACAGGATGACCCGGCAGGATATTACGTAAGTGAGGAAAATGAAATTCCTGTAAATGTAACCAAAATGGACGACTTGTTCGCGGCTCTGTTTAAAAGAGATGTGGAAGTGCGGCTTTTGCATAATTTATGGGATTTAGGTGATGCCGTGCAAAAATCTACTTTACATTGGTCATTATGCCGCATGAGAAACGCTTCACCCAAAATTTGCTGATAATATATGAAACACCATCAAGCTTGACTTCATACCGGCCAATATCTGGCAGGGGCGGCCGAAAGCCGCCCCTGCCAGATATACTGCACAAGTTGGCGTATACAAGTTTATCTTCACCCCGAAAGGAGCCCAAATACAAGGGCTCCTTTTTTAGTTATTGGCTCTAATGCCTATTTATTATTTAACCTTCAATCTCTTCTTCAAACCCTTCCATCGCTCTGCTTGCTCCGCCTGGAATATCACAGCTTATACCTGCCATAAATTCCCTCTTTTGAGGCGGTGCAAAAGAATCCATTGGGAAAGACAATTCATCGAAGAAATCACATGGATTTGTCGGCAGCACATCGCCGCAAGAATCCGGAATTACAAATCCGCGGGATTCTACCAGTAAGGATACCAAACGGAAAAGTTTTATTATGGAGAAAAGACCAATGGTAACAAATACATGCGCATGATGCCCTTCTTCACAATGATTATGCTTAATATCAGCGGTCAAAGCCATAGCTTTAGCTTCTATCATGGTAAAAGGTTCGCCGCCCATAGTAGTTTCACCGCCGGCGATAAGGTCAGTGGCCATTGTTACTTCCGACCCTACAGAGCCAAAGAGAGAAAGACGTTGGCCCCAAGTGTTTGTTCCCCTTATTTTTTCCATTTCACGTCCTTCAGAGCCGAAAAATCTAAGGTCATAATCGAAAACGTATTTAATGTCCAAATCCCAAAAGCCATTTCTGAAGGGGCTGGGTTTTTTGCTTAAGATAACGATGCGCTTCACATGGAGGTCTTCCACAGAAACGGATTGAGCGCCTTTAGGCACAGTTATCGGTCCGCCGTGATGGCCGTGGCCTTCTTGATGACGGGCAGGGCCGAGTTCTGACGGTCCAAGGCAATTCTTTTTCCGGCAACAGTCATAGATTTTAAGGGTCATAATAGGCTCGGTTCTAAGTCTGCCTGCTGCATGTGCTAATTCTGCATGTGCTTCAGCAGGCGGCTCTTGTGCAAAAGGCGGTCTTGCTCTGTCAGGGTAGTTTCCAAATTCAAAAGCTGCCATAATTTTTACCTCCTAATTTACTGGTTGTTACTTTCAATCAAACTAAACAAATCTTAAGTGTATATGCCTCTCAGACCATAGTATGCCCGGCGGTAAAAAACGGTGAAGGTATTTCAGCTTGAAAAACAGTAAGAACTATAGTCTTACAGAGGCAAGCAAGTGTAAAAATACGGCAGTTTTTTATATCTAATACCGTGCTATTTTCAAAAAATCACTCCTTTCAATTTTGGACAAACAAAAGAGCCGCTTTCCATATCTTCATGTGATGCTGTCAAGCAAAAATCACACCCCCCCATAACCCTTTGGCAAATTCTCGGTAGATGTTAGGCAGGAAAGGCAGGGAAAATCCTATGTATAGCCGGACGGAAATTGCCCAAAGAATGGATGCTCACCGCAATACTTTTGAACAAGCCGTTGTTAATTTTATAGAAAATAGTATATAAACACAATATCCCTAAATTTCTATCTGACAAGCAGCTACACAAGCAATCTGCACAGCAGCAAGGCATGATGTTGTATGTTTTGTAAGTAATCCGGCCGCTGCTTATATAGCAATACTACCTGAAAACAGTAACAACAAATTTTTTTACGAACAACGTTTCTGGGTTCGTAAAAAAATGCAGGTGTTATTTGTTTGAAGTTGTATTGCTATAATATCGGATGCGTTATTTCCATCCTTTATAGCGTAGCTTAAAGAAAAAGAAGATGTCACCAGTGACATCTTCTTTTTCTTTAAGGGGGGATTTAAGGGGGTCACAACAGGCAAAGACCCGCTGTGTAACAGGGGTAGAAGGATTCGAACCCTCAATAACGGTTTTGGAGACCGGCGTGATGCCGTTTCACTATACCCCTACGACAAGTTTTGATTTAAAAGAATTCTATCAGAAATTTTGGCTGTTGTCAAGCAAAATTTTATTTAGTGAATAAAATACATATAGCTTAAATTATAAAACCAAGTACAAAAACAATCAAACTTTAAAAAGCACAAAGTCTGATTGTTTAATAAAGACAATGATAGTATTAAACATATTAAAGTTTATAAATTAAAGCTTCTTATGCGGCTGCTCCCGCAGTCCCAGTTTTTGCAGGAAAAGATGAAATAAATCATCCGGTTCTCCGTTGAAATTTACACGGGTCTTGTATCCGCGACCCATTGCATTAACTTGGCAGTCAACCACAGTTGCACTCAAACGAATTTCAATATATCCATTGCTCATTTCCGCTTCCAAATTAACGCTGATTGTATCACCTTTTGCGTGCTTAGATTCACTTATAATGACAGCCCCGGTAGCGCTTATATTTTCGGTTCTTACCTCAGACCACATAAGTTTTGCTTTTGTTTTCATTTGAAGCGTATCTTTTTTGCCCACAAGATAACGCTGCGCCCGCCCGGTCCAGCCTTCCATAATCTTTTGCTTCTCAAGTTCTTCGGCAATTTCGCGGTCCTTTGCAATTTTGTTCTGTATTTCTTCTTCTAAAACGTACATCGTAATTTTTTCTTCGCTGGCCTTATTGTTCACCTTAGCATCATTCCCCTTCCATGCCCACAGCACTTACTTTACGTTGCTTTTTAAATAGATACTGCATAAAATGATACTACCAAAAATCCCTCTCATTGTCAAGCAAAATTTTGATTGACAAGCATAACGGCAACATCAATAAAAAAGAAATTTATTGTCTGTTCTTCTTACTTCTCAAGTAAACTGCCGGATACATGCAAAAACCCTCAGCAATGCTGAGGGAATAGCACTAACATACGCTCTCCTCGCTCTTTCTAAATTCTTTAAGTAGTTTTTCCAGCGCCTTTTTTTCAATACGTGATACATAGCTGCGAGGTTATTGTAAGTGAATAATTTCTTCAGGTGCAAATCTAAAACATACAAGCAATTCCTTTTCTTCTGACATGTCAATTCTTTCTATCAAAGAACATAATAGCTCACGTCCAACAGAAGATGAAGAAAGAAACTTTTCCGCAAGTTCTTCAAAGTTCTTGTCTAATTTGAACGGTTCGCCTTTCAAAGCCGTTAGCCTTTCCAATCGCTCTTTAGTTTCACTACGTTGCAGCTTCATTTGTGAATACACTCTTAGAAAGTCCGAATCTTCCAATATACCGTTTAGCCGGTCACTATAAAGTCTGTCCATCTTCATCGTTATACTTTTTACCTGTGATATCAAATTCTTAATTTCCGACTCTTTTTGGCTGGCATCAACAATCTCTTGCACAACTTCGCTATAGATTTTGCTTGCCGTTTTTTTATCCAAGAACTCAGCGCATATCTCTCGTATGCGGCCGGTGATAACATCAGTTACCCTTTCAACCTTGATGCAATGACAAGTGCAAGCACTATTTTTTGTGAAGCGCTGGTATGTGCGGCAAATAAAATACAATGATTGCCTGCCGCTTGCAAGGGGCCGATTTATTACGCCTAAAGGGGCTTGACATTCTTTGCAGTATATCATGCCTTTAAGTAAATAATCATATGTTCTTAGGCGAGTATTTTTACGACCGTTTATCAATCTTCCCACTCGCTCAAAAGTTTTCTTATCAACAATAGGTTCATGCGTATTTTCAACAATTACCCATTGGTCTTCCGGTAATCTTCTGGACTTTTTAGACTTGTAATTAACCTTCTCCATGCGCCTTTGCACCATATCTCCGGTATATACACGGTTCTTTAGCATTTCCGCAATACGTTCCGAAGACCATAAGCCTGAATATGGGCCTTTTCTGCTTTGCTTTATGCCCGAATACCGGGCCGGCGTAGGAATCCCTTTATCATTTAAAGCTACAGCTATTTGTCTGCAAGATATACCTGACAGTGCCATATTAAATATATTTCTAACAGTTTCAGCCGCAATTTCATCCACGACTAATACGTTATTATTTTCAGGCAAAGATTTATATCCATATGGAGGCTTCCAGCCTATAAATAAACCTTTGCGCTGTTTATCCCGCTTGGCGCTCTTAATTTTTTTAGATGCATCTTTTGCTTGCAAATCGTTTATAATGGCCCTAAAAGGAGTAATTTCATTTGCCGACAGTTCTAACCCGGTATCTACTCCATCAAGAAGAGAAATATATCTAATTGACCTCTCCGGAAAATAACATTCCATATAATATCCTGTTTGAATATAATCTCTTCCAAATCTTGACATATCTTTAGTTATTACCATATTGACATTTTTTGCTTCTATATCGTCAATCATTCGCTTAAATGCAGGTCTTTCAAAATTTCCGCCGCTAAAGCCATCATCTACATATTCATCATGCACATAAATATGATGCTTTTTACAAAACTCCCGCAGTAGACTGCGCTGATTTGTGATGCTTTCGCTTTCGTGTGCGCTGCCATCCTCTTTTGAAAGTCTTATGTATAATGCTGCGGCATACCCAGCCATGCTTTGGTCAGACAGAGCTGCATACACCGGCCTTCCCCCTTTCTTTTTCCAAGGGGTTTTTATCGCAATTATTTACAGTATATAAGATAGGCATCTTATTTCCAATGCTGTTTTCATTTTCTGTACGCAGCTTATTCCGCAAAAATATACGAAAAGATTCGGTAACAGCTTCACGGATTTTTTCATTGTCAGGCTCCACAATGCCACCTCCTAACTATAATACTTTATGCGGCATACAATTCTGTTAAAACAATAAAACTAAAAAGGGGCTGTTGTTTTATTGTAAAGCATGTTATTATTAATTAAGATGCATGAAAGTGGTTTTGTGGTGGATATATACAAAGACAGGGATGCATCCCTGTCTTTAATTTGTCATTTTTTTATTTCCTTCAACTTTTTTATATCGCATGATTGTATCTATATCGGATAAAACTAAGCAGAGGTGAGCTTTATGCGGATTTTTAAGTCATCTATTTTGTATAAGTATATTCTATCATACACTCTTATACTAATAGTGCCCATAATAGCCTTTGTTGTGTTTGCTGAATCTCGTTTGATAAGTGTGCTAAATCAAGAACGCATGAGAAATGACGCAAATATGCTGTACGCTATGATGCATTCTACTGATGCCATAATAAAAAATCTGGACGACTTAAATCTTCATTTCTTTTTTGGTCAGCATCTAAATCATTTTGTTTTAAAAAATGAAATGTCAATGGCTTTAAACAGTATACAGTTTTTGAGTTCTGTTGTTAATTCCAATAGATTTATTTATGAAATCGCCTTTTATTTTATAGACGATGACTTTATATACACCAGCCGCGGTTCGTATTCTGTCAGGCTTTTTCACAGATACGGCTTTGTGTTTAGTAATTGGAACGAGTCAGAATTTTTGACGGATGCAAACAATATAAGACACACTTTAGTACGCCCATCAGAAGAGGTGGTGCGTCATGGCTCAAATCGGCTTAATTTGGTAACATTTATATACCCTTTCAGAATTCAATACGGGCAAATTGAAGCCATCATTATGTTTATGGTGGAAGAAAATATTTTTAATAGCTCATATAATGCCGACGAACCAATTGATACATATACTGTACGTTTTGTTTTAGACGAAAGAAATAATATTATAGCTTCGAGTGCATCCGAATTAAACACGCAACAGTATGATTTTTTGGCGTTTGACTTTGATGCGCTTTTTGAAGAAGAACGTATGGCGCATAATGTATACAGCATATCCGGCGAATACTTTTTAACAACGTCAATATTGTCACCCGCAACCGGATGGCGTTATGTGTCTTTTACCCCTATGAGCAGCGTTGTATCAATAACATCAGGACTAAGAAATGAAATGTTAGTAATGCTGCTTGCAATAATATCTGTTGCTTTTGTTGTGATTTACATAAGCATACGCAGCAACTATAGTCCCTTTGCAAAGCTAAGTCGGCTTGCCGCAAGCATCTATCACTCCGGCAGAAATTTAAATGAGATTGAAATTGTAAGAGAAACTATGCAGTATCTTGACAGCAAAGACCTAAAACTTATGAAATCCGCTTCTAAAGCATCTGAAGAATTTGTTTTTCGTAAATTGCTTTTCGGGTTTTTAGGTGACGAGCAAGAAGTGATGCGCTTTATGTCCGATTTTAATATAAAGTTTGACTATGATTCGTTCTGTGTGGTACATGTAGATTTTGGGGACGGTGACGTAAAGCATTTTGCACAACTGGTTAAGTACTCGCTAAAGCCGCCGCTTCACGGATATGTAGTTGCAGGAGACAGCGGCCAAAAACACATACTTGTTATTTTAAACTTTGATAGCGTACAGATACCATGCTTTGCCGCCTTGGTCTTGGAGTTTCACGGCATTCTTGTTAAAGCAGATGCTTTGCCCGTTTCTTTTGGTGTAGGTAATATTTGCGGCAGCCTTTCGGGAATATCAGAATCTTTCAAAGAGGCTTGCTTGGCAAGTGAATATCGCTTTACAAAAGGCAGAAGCAAGGTTATTTTTATCAACGAAGTAGACGGTACTAACTATGAAATAAGCCCTCATTTGTTTAGCGATTTAGAAAAATTGAAGCTGTATATGCACCAAGGGGATGCGGTTAGGACAGAGGCAATTCTTATGGGACTTTTAAACTATATTAAGCAAGATGACATGTCTGCTTTTGAAGCGCACAGGGTATGTCATGATATTTTTAATGCCATAATTAAGGTTGCGATAAACCCGGAAATTGATTGTAAAGTAGACCACGACTATTTATTGGGCATTATAAAGCAGCTGGAACACAGTACCGCCGATGAAGTAATTGCCGATGTTTTGGATATTTGCACCGGTATTTGTACGCATGTACTAAACAAAAAACAATCGGAAGTACAAATTTCTCGTATTGAACAAATCAATGCCTATATCCGGGCCAACTACACTGATGTCAACTTTTCTATACAAACTTTGGCCGACAGCCTTGACATGGGAGTAACCAATTTAAGCCAATATTTCAAAAAGAAGACCGGTCGCGCTTTGATAGAATGCATTACGGAATTGCGTATGGAACGGGCAAAAAATTTATTAAAACTGCAAAAATATAAGTTGGATGAAATTTCCGGAATGACGGGATATTTAAATACTTCCAGCTTTATACGGAGGTTTAAACAATACTATGGGGTAACTCCCGGACAGTATGCTAAAGATATTTTGGAGGATGATAAAAAGGACAACGAAATTTTGTAGGGGCGGCTTGCAGCCGCCCGAACCTCGCGTATAGACCAAGTATATCTCTTATAAAGGGATAATTCCGAAACACAATATAAAAGCATTCGGCAGCCATACGCCGAATGCTTTTATATTGATGTATTAAGATTTATTAAGGAGGCTATCTGTAACGCCAAGGATTAGCCGCCGAAAATGGGCTTCTGTCAAATGCAGCTTGATTTATCTCCAGAAGTCGGTTTAGCCCCATTGCATTAAGCTGTGCAACATAAGCATCCCACTCGGCATCTATATCACCTTCGCCGGACACCCAGCGGGCAGCGTTCATTTGTGAAAACGGATTTATATCAGCATTTATAAGGGATACTTCACTGGATTCATCTGCCGTAAACCACAATACAGGAAACGGGTTGGGGTCCAAATACGGACGTATGGAATCCTGTGCAGCATTGTCAAGGATTTGTTCGTGACTAATCGTTGCCCAGGCAAAATCCTCATCCAAAACCATCCACAGCCCTCTATTCATCAGAACATAATCCATACGCTCATCTTCGGGCAGCATGTTTCCGTGAATAAACTCAAAATATCTTCCGTCCACATGCCTCAGATTTATGTCCAATGGACCCTGATTGTTGTGTATGCTGGTCATAGCGTCATAGAACAAGTCCATAAATGCCATGATATAGGGACGATCCGCCTCATTTGATGCATCAGTCAAAACAAAACCGATGTTTGAAATAAGAGAATGAGTTCTGGGTGCCCACATAGGCGTAATGCCGGGGCCGGCACTAAGAGGCGGCAGCAATGAAAAATCATATTCGGATTCATAAAAATTAACGCCTAAATTCCATTGGGCAAACACGCCGACAGAAGGGTTTTCCATATCCAGCGTTTTGGCATCATACATAGCCTGGGTATGAGTAAATAATTCGGGGTCTAAAAGGCCTTCGGAGTTCAAAAGATTAAAAAAGCGAATCATTTCCCGGTATTCCTCGGTAACAGGATTCCACACAACCGTGTCGCCCCGCGTAGAAAGCCTGGTTTGAGAACCCGCTTGTCCCCACCATCCCTGCATGGAATGCTGCCCACGTATATGATTGTCCCAAAAAATCGACATAGGAATTACTCCATTGGGATTTAAAATATCCGCATTGTCCCTGAAAGCTCTAAGCACATCAAGTAATTCATCGGTAGTGGTTGGTATGTCAAGACCCAGTCTGTCAAGCCAGGTTTGATTAATGATATGAACTTCATTCATAGCACGCAGACTAAATTCTGTCATAGAGGTAAGCGTGTAAATATGTCCGTCAGGGCTGGTCTTATCATAACGGAAATTCGGGCGCAAATCAAGAATACGCGTCAAATTAGGCATAATTCCGGGGGTGATATACTGCTCTATCGGTACAAGCATCCCCTCCGCAGCAAAGGTCATAGTATTTCCTGTGCCTACAATCCACGCACCAAAAAGTGCATCGGGATAATCTCCTGTGCTGAAAGCTAGATTTAACCTTTCTCCATGCGCAGCAGTGGGCCAGAAAATCCAATCAATTTCCACATTGGCATAAGCCAGCAGCTCCTGCATGATGGCCGTCTCGCTGAAGGTAGGGTTTCCGTCCCAATGTAAAGCCGCCATAGAGAATCTCAACGTTTCTTCAAGCGGGAATGTAATTACCCTTTCATCCTCCGCAGACGCTTCTGTCTGTTGTTGTGCAGGCGCAGGAGTTGCAGCTGCGGCCGGTGCCGTGTCTGCTGCCGCACCTTGGTTATTGTTGCCGCAAGCTGCAAAAACAGTAATTGCCAGCAATAAAAGACCGATAAATAATAATGCACGTTTCATTTTTTACATTCTCCTTTCTTTTTCTTGATTTGAATTTATTTAAAATTTACATGTTGCTGTATTAAAAGGTTCAAGAATTTGATTAGCCTTTAATAGACCCTATCAAGACACCCTTATTAAAATACCTCTGCAAAAACGGGAAAATCATCAACATGGGGACGCTTGACACAATAATGACGCCGTATCTTATCTGCTCTGCCAGGCGAACCCTTGCCATAAGCTCCAAATGGTCATCCATCACCGCCGCTCCCACTTCCGCTTGAATTAGTATAGAGCGCAATATCATGGCCAGCGGAAACATGTTCGCATCACGCAGATATATCAAAGCCGTAAAGAAGTCGTTCCAATGCCTAACCCCATAAAACAGAGCCATAACAGCTATAAGTGCCTTTGAAAGAGGTATAGCGCAGGATATAAAAAATTTTATCGGGGTGCATCCGTCAATAGCTGCGGCTTCTTCCAAATCTCCTGCAAGATTGGTTTCAAAGAATACACGGGAGATTATAATATTAAAGACGCTTACAGCTCCCATCAGCATCATTATAGCACGGGTGTTAACAAGTCCCAGGTTATTCATAAGCATAAACGTAGGGATTAAGCCGCCGCCAAAATACATGGTAATCATTAAAAAGATTGTTATAATATTTCTTCCGGAAAATTTTTTTCTGGACAGAGGATATGCTATTGTCAAAGTGAAAAACAGGTTAATTACGGTGCCGAAGAAAGTATAGAAAATAGTATTGGCATATCCTCTCCATATTGCCTGATTGGCAAAAATCTGTTCATAGCCTGCAAGTGTGAAATCCACAGGCAAAAACAGAACTCGCCCGGTCCAAACCGCATCAGGATTAGAAAAAGAGGCAATTATAACAAACCAAAGAGGATAGGCAACAACAAGCCCTGCCAAGCCCAAAATGATGTAGATGGCTATATCAATGGCAACATCATCTTTAGAGCGTCGAATTTGGTTTTTATTTGACTTTTTCGGTATTTTAGAATTAATTGTCATAATCTCTCTCCCTGCTCCTTATTATAACTTCTAAAATAAACTGGTGTTGCTTGCTCTTCTGGCTATCCAGTTAGCAGCCAACAGCAAACAAACATTGATTGCCGTATTAAATAATCCGACGGCAGTCGCCAGGCCAAATTGGGGATGTGCAGCCACCAGGCTTATTCGGTAAACATATGTAGATATTACCTCGGAAGCCATTAGATTATGAGGATTTTGCAGCAGAAATACACGCTGGAAACCCAAGCTCATCATAGAGCCTAAATTTAATATAAGTACAATAATCATAGTCGGCGCAATGCTTGGAATATCTATATAGCGTATCAGATTCGCTTTATTTGCGCCGTCTATCCTTGCGGCTTCGTATAATTCGGGATTGACGCCGGAAAGAGCGGCAACATATATGATGGTTGCCCAGCCCGTGCCCTGCCAGACACCCGTCCAGACAAACATATGATGGAACATGCTTTCTTGAGCCATAAAATGTACAGGTTCTCCGCCCAAACGCTGGATAATCACATTAACAATGCCCGCCTGCGGTGATAAAAACAGTATAATCATACCTGCCATTACAACAACAGATATAAAATGCGGCGCATAAAGTGTGGTCTGAACCATCTTTTTAAACTTTGCATTGCGGGTCTGATTAAACAACAATGCTATGAATATTGCAATCGGCATGCTGACCAAAAGTGAATATATATTTATTATAAGTGTATTTGAAATGGTGATATTAAACCAAAATGAATCAAAAAATGTACGAAAATTATCAAAACCTACCCAAGGACTGCCCCAAATGCCCTCCCGTGCCCTAAAATTACGAAACGCAAGCTGTATGCCATACATTGGACCATATTCAAAAATAGCTATGTATATAATTGTTGGCAGACATAACAGATACAATTGCCAGTCCCTGCTAAAAATCTTGCGCATACGCGAGAAGCCTTTGTCATTTTTATGCACATGTTTCAAAGACAGCATATATTCCACATCCTATCCAAATCAAATTGTTTTTAGCTGTTGATTGATTATATAAAATTTATCATATTTATGCTATGAACAAAAATTCACTATGCATATTTAACAAATGCCAAGCAAGTAAATGGCGGAATAACAGGAACACAAATGCTGCCTTTCATTAAAGATGGCAGCATTTGTGTGATATTGTATTTTATCGCAGCTGCTTATTTCAAATATTCACGACTTCTTAGAGGCTTTTCCCCCTGCAATTTCTTACCAAACTATATAATAAGAATAGCCGACGAACTTTTAAGAGCCATCGGTTATTCTATAGGTAAAATAAGTACATATCTTTTTTAAATCAGTGTCAAATTTCATTATTTTGAATATATTGTTAATACAAGCCTTTGAACAATCTTCAAAGGGTAAGGGGGGTGAAATTAAATGATTAATGATTTTGAGCGTAAGTACAAATCTGAACATGAACATGAGCATAATCATGAGCAGGAAAATTCTAAAAAGTTTAGAAAAGTCTGCGAGGTAAATACCAGTGAGGATTTAACCATAACTGTTCCTGTTGAAGTTAGGGCCCATGTTAATACTCATGATGTAAAAATTGAATGCAACGGGCATGAAATTATAAGAGAGCCTCATTGCAGACATAATGTAAGAAAGTTTAAAATACGCCAGAAAATCCATATCTGTATACCTGTTGACTTCGTGGCGGAATGCGAAATCGGAGAAAGTGATGTTGATTTCGATTTTAATGGCGTGTAAATGTAAATTTATAGGCTAGTCTTGTCAAATTAAATAGTGCCTATGCAATAAAGATTGAATAGGCACTATTACTCTGGTTAGTATTGCAAAATTGCTTATTGTAAGTACATATAAAATAGACATAGCATTTAAGGACTATTTATAGTTATTATCAACCTAACATTTTCAACCAATATCCGGAGGCGCCATCTATAAGATCGCCCGGATTTTTCATTTTAAAGGTACAGAAAATCTCTCCTGCTTTAACAGCGCAATGCTTGCAGTACAAATCGGGTATTCCCAATATACATCTGCTTTCATCCCCTACTACACGGCCCAGCAAGAGGTGTTGGTGACTTTCAAAGCGTTCGGCCGTAAAATCATGATTTGCAACTTCATGGAAGCCTGCACCCAAAGTATTTATATCTTTCAAGGCGCCAATCATCAATTTGGTGTCATTTCTGCGGCCATCTGACGGCGCTGCTTTGTTATCAAAAAAACTGGAAGACCGATTAAAAATCTCATTGAAGGTGGAAGCGATTACTTTTAAGTCTCTCAGAGTTATGGCGACCCATTGGATATCGTGCGCAGGCGGGTCTTCGAACACTTTGACAATAGGATAATTATCAAAAAATCCCGAAACCAGGTCGCTGATTCTATGGCAACCTTGATTTTTTGTTTGATTGGCAAGCTGCCCAAGATAATTGCTCATAACAAAACTCCTTTTGAAAGTAGATAACTTCATGCTGTTTATTCTATAACCCATAATATGTAAACAGCTAGTGTAAGTTGCGATAGACATGGGACACACACCAAACTATATGCATAATATAAGCGAGGAAGTGATAAAATGTCATTTATCAATGTAATATATTTTGAATTAACAGCAGACAACCAGCCAATAGACACAGCTCACAATATGATGTTTGTAAAAATCAGGGTCGAATACGAAGGCGGGCCGACAGGGATATACTCCGGAGACAAAATTATAATAGATATTGACAATGTCTCAAACGAAATATTTGATATTGTTGGGTTTGGCAACAACACTATAAATATTTATGGTGATGGCGATATTGGCAAGGTTGGTACACGAACATACCGTAACGACCCGGATGGAAATTACTATCTTGAAGTGGAGTTTGACGATGGATTCTATAACTATTACGGCGGCTTAATGCCTGATAATATAACAGGCTGGCTGGAGGCATCCGCTTTCATTACGTATAAGAAATGGATGCAAGAACCTACCCAAACAATTATGACAGCGATTATTAACGGAGTTCGGAATGATAAAATTATCAATGTAGAAATAGGAGGAGGTCCGGGGCCGGAAAGATTGGATACACCGGGGCCTGTTATTGGCAAGTCTGGGCGTTATGGTGCCCATAGCGGAAATATGTGGGACCTGCCAGAAGTAGAGTTTAACGACTACCTTAACTTTGAGATAATGCGTTGGAGTTTACAAGCGGGCTATCAAAATCTTACTTGGAGAGATTTAAGAGCTACTGATGGCGAATTTTACTACACTACAAATGAATCTTTAACATATTCCAACAATAATCCTACGGGAGAAAGATATCAAAGCAATAACGAACCCTATCTTATGCCTTATGCACTTCAACAAGGATATCCAATAGATTCGCCTTTTCAATACAATAATTGTGTTCTTGAGGATTATCTCATTATAGGCCCATTTGGTAATGTAATCAGCAGCGCCCACGATTATGTAAAAGATTCTCTTCGCATTATACGAGTTATGGGCAGGGAGGAAAACACTCCCTGGTGGGGCAAGGATGCATTTAGGGCACTGGCAGACAGTAACTTCTTGAAATATGACCCAAGTGAACCAATAGACAGATATCTTACTGACCTTTATTTTAAAGGTTACAGAGGTCTTACCATAGATGAATTTTTTATGCAGATGCAATCCGAGGGACAATTTTTGGATAAAACTACTTCCGGTGATATATTGTCTTTCTATTATGTAAATAATGGAGACGCCCCGGGTGTACCTGACCCCGCAGACACAAGCCAAATCCCGCACTTTAAGCTGATGTTGGGGGATTTGCATTTTAGCGAAAACCAATCTCAGACAATAGACCTGATTGGCTTTGATAATTCTGTGGTTTTTGAGAGTGTTCCGGCTGAAAATCTTCCTTATGGATATGCGGGTGTTATAATAAGAACAAAGCCCACAAAGCCCGAAAATACTTGGGTTTTGCCGATTTAATCCCATAGCGCAATACTTTTAATTAGAAACATAATCCGCAAACCAAAACGACCGAAGCCATCCATCATGCACTTCGGTCGTTTTGGTTTGCGGATTATGTTTATTAATATCGAAAATATCGAACGAATCGAGTAAGTCGAACGGACAATCGAAAACATTGTCTTTTGTCTTGTTTTCAAGGCTTTCCTATGTTAAAATTTAATTATTAGCGAATCTCTTTGCCCCGATCATCACGGGACAATGCGCCGCGAAAGGAGGGGTGGCTTAAGTGACTTGCACACTAATGCATAAAAACATGCCAGTTATGGATTTGGAAATTGATCCGGACAACGGTTATATTGATAAAATCGGGATTTTGCACAATCCCGAACATTTGCCGATAGGCACGACAGGACAAAAGAATGCAGATAAAGACAGGCCAAACCGTGCCGCCCTTAACGATTGGTGGCTTGGCCGCTCCATTCCTGCAAGCAGAGACAAAGTAGAGGCTGCTCTTTGCGCTTTGGATTTGCGTACATCTGCAGCTCTAATCGTCAAGTGTTATGGTTTAAGTCTGTCTGACCAGTATTGGGCAAAGCCCAAAGGTTCGGGGCTTTGCTGGAATGACATAAACTTTTTTGATAATGATTTTTCGGGAGATATAGGCGAGATATTGTTTGGCAGTAAGCTCAAAGACATGGCAAGTATAAATATGATTTCGCCTGACAACACATCGGATGGATGGCTCAGAAAAAAATGGAGTATAGCAGAGGGCACGCGAGTTTTGATTAAAGGCGGAAGCGGAGTATTTGAGCAAGAACCCTTTAATGAAGTCATTGCAACCGCAGTAATGGAATGCTTGAAAATTAACCATGTACCATATGCGTTGTTTTCCGCACCTTCTTCCGAAGGAGATTCTTTATCCAAGGGAGATTCTTTATACGAAAGAGATTCTTTATACGAAAGAGATTCTTTAAAAGAGGAAAGAATATACAGCGTTTGCGAAAACTTCGTTACAGCCCAAACAGAGCTCGTACCCGCATGGCGTGTCGTGCAGACCATGAAAAGACTTAACGGTGATTCCGAACTGGCTCATCTGCTACGCTGCTGCGAGGGGCTTGGCATGGAGATGCCGGGCATTATATCTGCTGTTGATAAAATGCTTACACTTGATTATATAATCGCAAACGAGGACAGACATTACAATAACTTCGGATTCTTGCGAAACGTCGAGTCATTGGAATGGATAGGTTTTGCTCCTATTTACGACAGCGGTACATCGCTTTGGTATAACACGCAAAGAGTTGGGGCGGCTGCCCCTGCAAAACCATTTAGAAAAAACCATGACGAGCAGATTAAACTTGTACAGAGCCTTAGTTGGTTTGATTATGATTCATTAAAGGATATCGTCGCATATTGTGCTGAAATATTTGCAAGGTCAAACACGATATCACATGAGCGTGCCGAAGCTATTGGTAATGCTGTTATGCGCCGTGCGGGACTTGTTGAGCAAATGCGCATTGATTTAGAAGTTCCTTCAGTTACAGAAAAAATCAAGGCTCATAAAAATATTGTCAAAGAGCCTTTGCAAAGAAAGAAGGGTGTAGAGAACAACGAGCCGGATTTATAAATTCAGAGCACGATACAAGAATATGATACATGGGCATAAGCAGATAGCTTATGCCTCAGACTTGCTGTGAACATAAAAAATCGAGGCATAAGGGCAAGGAAATATAAACTGTTGTCTATAATAAAGTGAATTATATTATCTAGCATCTCATATGCATTATAGGCAAAATATTAATCTTCATATTCGCTTCCACCATCATCCTCATACTCAAACCATTCCATGAGAGCTCAGAATAACTCCTGTGACTCATCGTGCATTTGGTTATAAAAAGTCTGTATTTTTTCGCCTATACCCTTGGTTAGCAGAAGGCGAAGAGACCACATCGGTTCTCTATTGTCGGTAGAAATATCTTGCGTGATGCTCTTATTGTTTTCGTCATCAGTCTTGTTGTTATGACTTCCATCACTATCATCATCGTCAACATAAAGCGCACAATCAAAGTTTTCCTCATGTTCACAATCCTGTGAGATGCCATAATCGGGACGGTGTTCGGGGTAAATAGCGAGGCATGGGTCGTAATCATGGTGGGCATTACTTAAATCCTTACTCCAAAATGGTGCATTTAGCTGATGAACAACGGCTTTGAGGAACTTCAAAGCAGTGGAATGCCCGATGTTGATTTCTGTTTCCCGTGCATCTTTGGGTGAATTATAATCAATTCGTTTTATTACGCCCGAATTATCAGGTATTATAAATCTCATATGAACAGGAATTTCGTCACTATATTCATCCCACACTTCGCCGTTTATATAAAACTCCAACGAACGAGCAGTCAGCCTTTCTTAATAATGTTGCGCTCGTATTGCGGGAATTTTATTCTATGAGCTTCACGAGCGGCATCCCGGACTTCAGGGCGCGGATCATTCATCTTCTTGCGAAGCCATTTGATTTCTTGGTCATTCAGATATCTAAATGCCATATTTTCTGCCCTGCGAGTTGCTACCATCTCATCGCGCTCGGTTACAGGGAGAGCATGGCATTGTTTGCACATATGTGTGGCATGACCTCTGCCTGAGAATTTTTCATGAGCTTTATGTTCACCGCAAACCCAGCAGAAGTGTTTGTCGCCTTGGTCTGCCGGTTTCTTTTTGCGCTTTTTGTTTGAGTTATTTGATTTGGATTGTTTTTTCTTGTTGGACAAAGTTTATCACCCCTTTTACCTTGCTTTGTGCAACTATCGTCATACGGATGTTATGTGAACCGTGTCTTAGTATTTATAAAAAGGTACACTTTTTATTATAGCAGATTCAGACAACCAATTCAATGACGAGATTTCCATTTTGTAAGATTATGGCTACCGGGTATGTATTCATGTACAAGAACTTCAGCCGTTATGCCCGCAGAAGCAATCCAGTATTACCTTTTCGACATCGGCATTTCTGATTGGAAAGACATTGAATTTAAGCGGATTGCTTCTGGCATACCTAACTTGGGCGAAATGATGACAAAAATCATAGCTGATGAGGACGTGTCCCCTCATAGAATAAACGAGATAAACTATCTTGCGATTAAAACTCAAGAAATGAGCGAGGACGAACTGGCGGTTTTCACAGCAAACATTGAAGATTTTGCCATTGCATCAATCTCTGCAAATGTGGCCGATTCGGCTTGTTTGATGGCAAGTTTTTTGCTCAAGCTATCAAATTGTTTTTCTTTCTTCTCAACTTTTTTGTCAAGACCTATTGAGGTTTGTTGCTTGTTAGAAATAACAGCGGCTAAATCATCAACCATAGCCTGCTGTTCTGTACGGATAGGGCTGTGGGTGTTGGTGGTGTTGATGTATGTGCTGATGCTAGTGTTGGTGTATCAGTTCTCTGAATAGGTACAGTTATTATTGATGATGCAGTTGTCTGAGTAGGCGCATTTGTCGCTGTTAGTTTTAATTCTTGCATTAAATTCCTCCATTCGGTTTTGGAAATATTGGACGATTTGCCCAATCATCATTTTGTGATTTTTCATTTGCCGATGCTCTCGGAGCAGAAACAACAGCAGTTTTGTTTAAACTTCATTTGTCCGCTTTCACCCCGACCACGTTCCTATACCTTATCTTGTTTGGCAGTGGGTACGTTTTTAGTAAAATACCTCTCGCACCACCCCTCCGAGTAGATGGCATTGGCAAGATTGTATTTTTCAGTATCAAGTCGGCTGCGGATTTAATTGTTGATGGTGCAGTGGTGGGTATCACAACCTTTCAATAAGCGTGAATTTAGGGACGGTTTGCACATGTGTTTTTGTGGTTATCGAGCAAGAAGATTTTTATCCCCTCATATAGCGTGAAAAAAGAGGTGTTTTGTAAGGTTGTTTTGTGGTTGTTGGCAAAAATATTTTTTGTTCGCTCATTAAGTAGGCGATTTTCCCGCTCCATATCCCACTCTATAAGGTGTAAAATAATCACTGATTTGTACCCCCTCTACTAAGCGTGAAAAACTTGGCAGTTTGTCACCCTATATAGCGTGAAATATTTTGCTGTTTGAGGGGGGTATCCTCTCATATAGCGTGAAAATTTTGGTGATTTGGGGCTATATTTTAGGCTGCATGATGGTGAAAAATTTGCATAAGGCATGAAATTTATAGTTTTGCCCCTCATATAGCGTGAAAATATCAGTGTTTTGGTACCCTATAATTCGCAAAATATTTTGCCGTTTGAGAAGTTATCTCTCTATAAAGCGTGAAAATCATAGGTGTTTCACAACCTATTTTTTCTCTCTCTAATAAGCGTGAATTTTTTTGATGTTTTGTTAAGTGCTTTTGGGTGGTAGTCAAAAAATATTTTTCTATGTTGCACCCCTCTACCAAGCGTGAAAAATTTGCAGTTCTTGCAAGTGGTTTTCAAGCAGTCAGCAGAAAATATTTTTAAGTCCTCTCATATAGCGTGAAAAAATGGCTGATTTGAACCCCCTCATATAGCGTGAAAATTTTACTGGTTTGGGGACTATATTTTGATGGAAAATTTATGGTTTGGATAAAGTTGTTTGGAAAAATCTTTATTGATAGAACCAATAAAAAAATCCCGATAGGACGATAATCCTATCGAGACAAAAAGAAGATGCCTTGCAAGCGCTAATAAGCGACAAATGAACACAAAACGAGAACCTATAACACCCATAACGAACATAAAGTCGAAATTTCATCTATTATTTTAATGGCAGATATGGTATAATTATTTGAAGAGGTTCGGAGAGTTTTTGCGAAAACCTATTTGTCGCTTATCTGATGATTTTTTCAGTTTGTGCAACAAATTAGTTGGTGCTTTTCAGATAAAGGCAAGCCTAATGACCTTTGGGGTCGAGGTACTTTTGAAAGTACATAACCTACTATAACACTTTGGCGTTGCCGAAAGTGCCGTGGGTGCTTCCGCAGGACTCTGCCGAGGGCTTTTTGCCACGGCTTGCGCTGGTGGTGAAATGAAAAACGTAGGCAAATGGCAGAATACAGTCTCAAAATTAAGATTGCCGCCTTATCCGTTGCCATGTTTTTTGTAACAGCATTACTTCACTTGCAAATAAATTGCTAGACTTTTTAGAGCGAAAGAGCAATAGCTATTATCTTTTCAATGGAGGGGAAGAGATGATAAAGTTTAACGCAAAAGAAATACTCGGAACTATCGCAAAACAAGTTGCGATTGCTTTTGCTGTTCAAAATGGTGCAGATAATAACACTGCAACAATTGTTGGTAGTGCGGTTGAGGGTGTTATAAAAGGCGTAAAAATAGAATCATGCCCAAAGACAATCCCGCAAAAATTAGATAATGCAATTTTGACAGGAATAAACAACACATTTCAAGTGCTAAATCTTGATTTGCCTACAGAGTTTGAAAATGAATTAGCTGAAAAAGTGTTTTGCATAGATATGATAGAAAAATATTTGACAGATGATAATCCTGTTCAGGTTTTGGAACAGGAAATCTACTTCGCATTTGCTACATCGAAAATTTATGATATGAAAACCCTTCCTATTAAAAATATTGCCGAGACATGGCTGAGAGCTATCAATGAATCAGTTATTGAATGTCATGAACTTACTTCTCTTGCAGCTTTTTATGAGACAAAGAAAATATCTAATGAAATTGCCGAATTATCTAAAATATTATCCAATAGTACGACCGATTTTCGTGAAGTAAATCAAAATGCAGACCAAGCTTTTGATGCGATAGCTCCCTTTCTTGACGCAGTCAATAGACCTCTCTTCTATGAATCATTAATAGTTAATAAAATCGGAGGAGATGAAGCTACACTGCTTGATGTTTTTGTAGAGCCACCTTTTCAATTAGTTACTGAACGCTTTGAATTAATTAATAATTCTGTTTCGATTATGCAATTAGTGAATAATTTTCATCGAGGTTTGATTTTTAACTCGGTTAAAGTGTGCGATTATTTCAAGAAAAATGTGAGTCCTTTTGATAGAAAGCATAGAATGATGATAATTATTGGTGAGGGAGGGATGGGCAAAAGTTCTTTAATGTCAATGCTTGCACACCGCTATGAAGCCGATGATGGAGCAAGTCGCTTAAAAAATCAGCATTATTTTTTGAAGCTGAAAGAGATTAAACCATCATCAGTTGGAAATAGGTTGCAAGTAAGCAAAGGTATTCGAGGGCTACTATCACGCAGCTACAAAATAATTAGCTTTAAAGACAGCACATTATTTTTGGATGGGTTTGATGAGTTGTGCATGTTGTCTGATTTGCACAATACTCAATCTACTAACGAGCTTTTGTACGATATTAATAATTTCTGCGAGGAAAATGACTGCAAATGTGTTATCACTACACGCCCAACGATAATTGCTTATAACAACTCATTTATGGATACAGTGTTGAGTGTTAAGCTGTCTTTTTTATCAGCGAGCTTCCTGCGAAAATGGGTTCAGAAATATAAAGCAAAGCATCCCCGAATTTCGGATGATGTAACTAATAAATTTTTACATGACATTAAAAACAAAAACACGAGCAATGAACTTGTGTTTGGAATTCCACTTACTAACTACATGGGGTTTTGTGCTTCAATTTTGGATGAAACCTTTGACTTGTCAAGCGCAACCAATGTCTTTCATATTTATGACAAAATATTCGGTGAAAACAGCGTGTTATTTCATCGTGAATATGACCAAAATGATAATCATCCGTCAATTGAAAATAAGTATCAGTTGCGAGATTTGACGAAAAAGATTGCTTTGGAGATGTTTAATAAAAGACGCTTCTTTTTGCAGTTATCTGAAGTAAATGAAATTATTGATAAGGATTACTCAGGCGGAAATCTGAATAAGGCTCAAAGAAATTGGCTTTCCTCAAATTTTGCTGTTGGGTTCTATATTGGTGCGTATAATGGCGTAGCAGAGTTTGCGCATTTAACAATTCAAGAATACTTTGCGATGGATTGCTTTTTTTCATGCATTAAAGAGGCATATGCGAAAATCAATGCATTGGACATAGATAGTAATGTAACTGATGAAAACATTGTTGGTTTTTACACATATATTTACAGCCTTATTGCTCACAATGTGATTACAGGACGAATGCTTGACTTTCTTTTGTTTCGAATTGAATATTTAACTGCAAGCAGTGAAATCATTCATATTGAAAAGAAATACTCACTATTTAGAAATAGCCTAAAGTATTTTTTACTAAAAGAAGTCGCATTATTTTCTGTTGAATATAAAACTAATACAAATCGGATAATTAAATATTTGTTTTTTAATTTATGGAATATTTCGCTACGTCTTAATAAGCTGAATCAAGATGGTGCGGCAATTTTCACCGATGATGAAATGGAAGCTATAAACACACAGTCAAATTTCAAAGAGCTATTTAGTTGGATGAGTCGTGAAATTAAAGATTTTTGTGCACTAAATCTACAGGGGGTAAATCTCAAAGAAACTTTGCTTACTGATTTAAAGATTGTTTCTTCTAACTTAAAGGATTCAATTTTGGAATATACCAACATAACTCAATTAACAATGAGTAAAACTAATTTATCATTTGCGAGTTTGCAGCATAGCTCATTGAGGGGTAATGAGTATTATGAATGTATATTTTCACATTGCAAATTTCACCACACAATATTGATTCAAAACAAGTTCACTAATGTGTTATTCGACAACGCTAGCATGTTTATGGCGAAGTTTTTGAATTGTATTTTTGTTAGTTGCTCATTTAGAAATGTCGATTTAACGTATGTAAAATTTAATGAATGTACATTTGAAAATGTTGATTTCAGGGGTGCTGATACCCGTCAATTACAGTTTAGTGTTTGTAGGGCATCGAAAGTGAAAATTAGCAAAGATTCATTGCCTGTTTTTTTCAATCACTATAATGCTGATGACGACTCTATAATTGTTTATGCCGATGATGAGAATGTAGCATTAGAATCAGAGATTCTAAAAATAATGGAAAGAGAAAGGTCAATAAATCCGCCTGTATTAGTAAAGAGGAACATAGAAGAAGATACTCATGTCTATGAATTATCAACAGTAAAAGACTTGCAGGGTTTATCCTTTGAGTATAAGCTAGAACAGCTTACAAACGGGAAATTGTTGAGAAATTTCAATAATGCAATCCAAGATTTACTATCTGGCGCAACCTCAGCTGATATTTCAAACAAGTATGACATAGAGATGACTGATGCACAACATATAGCGGATGCATTAAAAATAATTCTAGCTGTAGCCCGCAATGAATCGCTGGAAGAGCTATTTGAAGATTTCGATAAAATAATGGCGGCAATCTCAAAAAAACTGTCAAAAAAAAATTAATCAAAGATTCAAATATTACAGAAGCCGAAATTTTAGTTTTTGAAGAATATTTTAGACAGTTTGCGAACGAAAACTATACTGAAGGAATTATAGAAGGAGTTTTTATAGTAAAGCAACTTACAGCAGACATTAAGAAAAGTATTTCCAAGGGGATTGTATATGACTTTAAAAAGTTAGATGCTGACTATAGCAACATCTTTACTGACAGTGGTTTGCACGACTTGTATCTAGAAATTAAAAAGTTTATAAGGCTAAAAAGAGCGATAAGCGAAATTTTATGAATATCAAGGAAAAATGATTGTTACCCTTAAACTTAACAGTCGGAAAACACGACTGTTAAGTTCGCCACTTAAAGGCCGATACTTTGGTGACGATGAGCACCCAATGTTTGTTGCCGGAAGCAATTTTGTTCAATTAATGAGCTAGGAGATAAATTAGCGTAATCATGATTAAAAAAGGGGTGGGGCGTACAAGCGCTAAAAATACTGAATGATTTTCGTAATAAGCGAAACGGACACCTAGATTAATGAGTGTCCGTTTTCTATCTAATCCCTAAAAATCTTACAAAATAAAGGTTTTCTCTATGTGCGCGTCCTAAAATTTACTTCCAACTATTTGGGTGTGTAGTGAATTACCCCGTGAGTATGGCGTATCAATAAGTGCAATGAGTAAGTGGGTTAAGAATTACGCAGAGGTCAAGATAGACGAAGATACTATCATGACAGCCAAGTAGGTCAAGGAACTCCAAAGGCGTAATGCTATGCTTGAAGAGGAGAACCTTATTTTAAAAAAAGCCATTGCCATATTCACTCCAGCCTCAAAGAAAGACTAAGAGCTATCCATATTCTCAGGCA
>Ga0131853_10000216_pt1 | contig 102415 bp, 92 predicted proteins | sample TergutLab28metaG_FD_92764 | JGI IMG/M metagenome (GOLD analysis project Ga0131853, IMG submission 92764) | Labiotermes labralis P1 segment gut microbial communities from Petit-Saut dam, French Guiana - Lab288 P1 (version 2) (version 2) | ecosystem: Host-associated > Arthropoda: Insects >...
GGCATTGCCCTGCGGGCTTTTTCTGCATTTGCAACAAAATTCCAGACATTTTAGCCCGCTAAGCCTCTTTCTTTTTTCTCACCATTGACAAAACGCTGACTCTGATATATAGTATCAACAGCAGAAGTGGGGTGCTGCCGTCAGGCGGCTGAGAGGGTATGAAATGCCATACCTAACCCTTATGACCGGAAGCGGATAATGCCGCCGTCGGGAATTTGTGGATGCGCCTCATTTTGTATTAAATGGAGGTGTATTTTTTTCATGAACAACTCAAACTCAATATCGCGCGAAAACCTTCGCGCCCTTGTCGAGACGGCGCTGCTTGTTGCAGTCGGCTTTGTGCTTAGCTGGATAAAGCTGCTATCCTTACCGCAGGGCGGTTCGGTAACGCCGCTTGCAATGCTGCCGATATTAATAATCGGTCTGCGTCATGGTCTCAAATGGGGTCTGCTGGGCGGGCTTCTTTACTCGGTACTGCAAATGCTCCAGCAATTTTGGCCCCCGCCGTCGGGGACGGTTCCCGCATTCATATCTGTGATTATGCTTGATTACGTTCTGGCATTTTCTGTCCTAGGACTTTCCGGACTTTTTCGCGGCAAGCAAAACGGCATAATATATGCTGCTCCAATTTGCATTTTCCTGAGATTTATATGCCATTTTATTTCCGGAATCGTGATATGGGGTGTCTATGCAGGAGATCAAGCGGTATGGCTATTTTCACTCATATACAATGGTTCGTACATGGGGCTTGAACTGGTGTTCACAACGATTGTAAGTGTGATTTTATGCAAAGCTGCGCCGATTCTGTTTAAATCTCAAGCAGTAAATAATGCTTAACCATCAAACATTTCACTTAGGTAAGCGCTGATTAAATCCGCCCTTACTTAGCTACATCGTTGACCATATTTCACCTGTAGCATCATCTATTATGAATCGACCATTATCTGTAGTTATAAGCCAAGCAGGCTCCAGTACCCCTTCACCGAAAAAACCAACTACCCTGTGACGATATCCGGATTCCACAAAGAAGATCTCGCTGCAAGTTATCTCTTCTCTATACTCATCCCTAACAGCTTCCAAGAAAATGAGCAATGCCGTACCGAGTGGAGATAACTCAGCAACTTCTTCCTGAGGTTCAACTCCCGCAATATACCTACCTCTGACCGACCTGAGATTGCTCCCTTCAAACTCGAACTCGATCTGGCTATTGAAAATTCCCACACCCCTGTATGCAAGCATTACCGTGATTATTTCGGTTGATGCATCGTAATTAGTATTCACAGTCAGGCTCGCTGCTTCAAGTCCCATATCCTGCAAAAACGACCGCACAGTTCTTTCCGTACTGCCTGTATACGATATCGCCCCATCATTTATGTTCATAACAAAGTTTCCCGCCAAATAAAACGCTGCGGTTCCTAGTTCAGTATTCTCATGATGGACAATAACACCAAAGTCGGCAACTTCTGTGGGGCCTAAAATAGCATGGACAATGCCATCCTCAATCTCATAGACACGAGAGGTTCGCATTGTCCTAAGCCCTTCGGCAACTTCGATATTGCCGAGATCGATCATAATTCCGCTTGCTCGCAATATTTCGCCGATGTTTTCAATAGTATCTCTTCGTATTCGTGCGTCAACAGCCGTATCAATTACTATCACAGTCAAAAAGAGGAGATTTATAACCAAAAGCACCGCTATTGCTATCGTTCTGATTTTTGATCCGCTCATTTAATTACCAACTCCCAACCCTTACCCACGATGGATGCAAGACCTCTGATCCGGTATCCGAATAGCTCAACATAAACTCACCACCGGATGCAGCAAGTACCTGTTTTTCCGGCAGAAGTCTAACCTCCTCTCCGGTCAATGTGAAATTTCTGAAATTCAGCTCAGATTCAACAATCACACCTGACGAAAAGCTCACTCGTGCAGCATGCCTATCATCATGGAGATGCACTCTTCCACCAGCTACATAGTATCCAAAGAAAATCATATACATTCCCTCATCGTAAATAAATGCTTCAAACTGTACATAAGCATCGCCGCTGGTAAGAGATATCGAATTGGCGACAATAATTCGTGCATGCTCTATCATTTCCCCATCACTCAATACCCTTGCGTCGTCCTCATTTGGCAAATCGCTCGTCCAACGATAGATCACCCTGCCATCAGGGTGCACCCATATGCTAAACTGACTTCCGACACAAACCAACGTATCCCCGCTTAAAAATGGCGGGTATACTTCATGGCTATGCCCAAAAGCACTAAGGGCAACTTCAAACATTTCCTCTTGGCTATGTACTAATGTACGCCTTACATCAGGATGATGGCTTCCGGGCATAAGAATCATGTATGGCGCATTATCGGAACCTACAACATTGGTTTCAAACGCAAATACCGCCCCATTAGAACTCAACGTCTCCAGCTCCTGTGCCTTAGTCGCTGTGGAGGCGGTGTCAGCACTGAAGTATTTTCCTGTATAGTAATCCTGATAGTAAAGCCTGTTTCTGTTTTCATCAAAAGATACGAAAATCCGTCTTATCACAATGTCATCTACAGTTTCAGGCTTGCGCAAACCGAACCATCCGTCCAGTATCGAAAGTCTCACCGGAAGGATATATTCGAAATACACATTTGCACGCGACAGCGCATCTCGCCACTGTTCTTTGGTGATTTCCACAGGCATCGCAGCTGAACCCAGCGCTTCACCAACTATACCGCTCGCTCTCTCAAATACCGTATTTCGCATATCTGTATCATATCTTATGCCGAAACGCTCGCCCTCTTCATTTGTTATCACGATACTCAGTGGACGAGCGGCCTCTTCCGGTGTAAAGCCGCCATAATCTGTGACGCCACCGGTCGGTCTCATCATTCCAGCCACATCGCGCAGCATCGGAAAAGCGATTAAAACATCATTGAATAGCCCCGTGCGCCACGCAAGGAACATGCCGCTTATTGTCAGCATAACTATAATTATTGTTTTAATCAGTTCAATTGCTCTTTTTGACATGCTCAACTTGCCATAACTCCCCCTTCTATCGGGAGTTTAACCGTAACCGTTGTTCCAACTCCGGGGGCACTCTCAATGGTGATATCTCCACCGTGTTTCATAATAATTTCCTTTGCTATTGAAAGCCCGAGACCTGTTCCCCCAGATTCACGTGTGCGCGCCTTGTCAACACGGTAAAATCTATCAAAAACGCGCTGGAGATCATCAGCCGGTATCCCGACTCCTGTGTCTTCGATTTTCACCCAAACATCATTACCTGTTGTACCGCTGAAAATAGCGATTGTCCCGCCATCCGGTGTGTATTTTAACGCATTGGCAATAATATTCATCAGAACTTGTTCAATCTTTGCACGGTCGCCTTTTATCATTGGCAGCTTCCATTCAAGTTCAAGATTCAATACATGACCGCGCTTTCTCGCATCAAGGGCAATTGCAGCGTAGACGTCCCTGACGGCTTCTTCTATGGAGAATTCCTCAACGGATAGAACGCTTGCTCCAGAATCAAGACGCGACAGTTCGAGAAGATCCTGAACTATCTTTGTCATCCTGTCACTTTCATTGATTATAACACGCAAAAATTCCTCTTCGGTATCCGCCGGGATATCCTTGTCTTCTGAAATTGTTTCAGCATAGGATCTTATATTTGTCAATGGTGTGCGAAGCTCATGTGATACATTTGCCACAAACTCGCGGCGCAACTTTTCCGCCTTTTTTAGTTCTTCGAGACTCGTTTCTATTTGGAGCGCCATATCGTTAAATGTCTTTGCGAGTATGCCTATTTCGTCAGCGGATTCTACTTTGATCTTTGTCGAGAAATCTCCACCCGCCATTGATTCGGCGGCTTTTGTCATGCCCTGAACCGGTGTGATCAACGCCTTTGAAATAATAAGGCTGATTATGACCGCTATAGCAAACCCAATAAGAACAGCGCGAAGTATTATCATTAATATATCAGCATTCAAGCTTTGAACCGTTTGTTTATTGTCAACGATATATATAACAAAAGTGCTTGCACCATCATGTGATGCTATTACTACAGCTACATCCATATAGTCAGCCCTCGGGCTTCCTCCACCAAATGCGCTTGTACCCAGAAGTGCGGCAGAAATGTTCGATGTTATATTTACTTGCCTTCTGCCATCAGGATTTGAGGTCGCAAGGACAGCACCGGTCGTTCCGTCAAGAACATAGAAGTTTCGGGTGACTCTGTCTATACCCAAGTCACCCTGAAGTGCAACCAGCAAGGCATGCATTCTCATAACAGCGTATTGCTCGCCTGCGGCTATTCGTAATGCACCTACAAATTCAGTGTTAAAAAAAACAGTTCTCATCTGGGTTTCAAACTGATTGGTGTAAAAGTCTTGTACACCTGTGATAAGGAAAACAAGCACTACAGTCATTAGCAGTGCCATTATAAGAAGCATTATTATAACAAGTTTGACGCGTAAACTATTGGACATGGTAAATACCGTTATTCCTCAAAGTAATATCCTACGCCGCGCTTTGTCATAATATAGCGAGGATGACCTGGGTCGTCTTCAATTTTTTCTCGCAGACGTCTGACAGCAACATCAACGGCACGCAAATCGCCGAAGTACTCATACTGCCATACATCTTGCAAAAGCTCTTCGCGTGAGAATACCTTTCCTGGGCTGGCTGCTAAAAAGGTTATAAGTTCGAATTCACGCTGCGTCAACCCCACACTAATACCGTTGATAATAACATCGTAGCGCTCTTTGTCGATAATGATTGATTCTTCTCTCACTTCAACGCTCGCGGAGATTGTCTCATGGTTGTCGTCAATCCTGCGCATGTTTGCTTTCACTCGCGCTTGCAGCTCTCTGATTAAAAATGGTTTTGTTATATAGTCGTCCGCCCCAAGATCCAGCCCTAGAACTTTATCGGTCTCTTCTTCTCTGGCCGTTAACATTATTATTGGCGTTTTGCGGTCTTTTTCCCGAATCCTGCGACATACTTCAAATCCATCAAGCAGCGGCAGCATCACATCAAGTAAAATAAGGTCGGGAGCTTTTTTTTCGTATTGTTCAAGCGCGGACTCCCCATCATATGCGGGTACTATTTCAAATCCTTCTTTTTTTAGGTTAAAACTGAGTATATCAACAATGTTTTTCTCGTCGTCAACAATCAGAACTGTCTTTGCCATATTTCCCCTCCAATTCGCTAAGTGGCGGTCGGTATGTCAGTTATTATTGGTACTGCGACTCAAGAAATTGCTTTGCTTTCATGATTCCAATAATCGATTTTGCGTCAGGTAGCTCGTTTGCCATTATTTTATCCATCAATTCATCAATGCATACTGCCTCAACGCTGAGCAACTCATTTTCATCAAGGTGCATCTCGCCATCCTGCAAGTCAAGCGCGAGGTACAAATACAATGTTTCCCTGCAAAAGCCTGGCGATGGGTACATTGTGCCTAAATCAACATACCTACCGGCGGTGCATCCGGTTTCTTCGGAAAGCTCACGCACAGCGCATTCGAATGGATCTTCCCCATCATCAAGCTTTCCGGCGGGTATTTCAAGGAGCTCCTCCTCCATCGGATATCTGTATTGCCGCACCATCAGGATTTTATTGTCTTTTGTGATTGGAATGATGCCCACTCCACCCGGATGCTCTACTACTTCGCGCGGCACCCTGTTTCCGTTCTGCAGTTCCGCCATGTCGCGCCTGACGTTTACAATGAGACCTTTATATAAAGTTTCAGATTCTACCTGTTTTTCATAATGTTCCATACGGGCTCTCCTGTGATAATATCTGCAAACTGCAAACAAACGCCCATTACAAGGCGTTTGGAGTTTAGAGCGATTTGGAGCGGGTGATGGGAATCGAACCCACGCGACCAGCTTGGAAGGCTGGAATTCTACCATTGAACTACACCCGCACATCTATGTGCCAAATACGTACCCGCATCTCGCCTCTACGGTATGTTAGCAGAAAACGGATCAAAATGCAATAGCTTTTTTATGAATTGACACATTTTTATGCATGACGAATAATTTGACAAATTTAAACTCCAAGGTTAAAATTCAGTCTGGATGCAAAGAGCGGCAAAACTATAGGATCCGAGCGCAAGTGCGCAAATATCTATGCGAATGGCAATATTCCCAAGTTACTTTTCAGTGGATATCTGGAAATCATAAGAGAACATGGGCATTGAAGGAATATGACTATGACATTAAACATCGTACTTGTCGAACCACAGATACCGCAAAACACAGGCAATATTGCACGTACATGCTCTGTGACAGGCGCACGGCTACACCTTGTCGGACCAATGGGTTTTGTTGTTGATGACAGAAAACTGAAACGAGCAGGTCTGGATTACTGGCATTTGCTGGATATAACATTCTATGATGATATAGCGAGTTTCTTTAATGAAGTGACTGATGGCGTACTATCAGCCCTAGACGCAACGCCGGATACTTCAGAGTATGAGTTTTACTATTTTGAGACAAACTCTCCAAGGATATATACACAACCTGAGTACAAGGACAATGTATATATTTTCTTTGGGAGTGAGACAAAGGGATTGGACAAGGAATTGCTGAACCGCAACTCAAGACAATGCGTACAGTTTCCTCAACTGGCGGGTACCCGCAGCCTGAATCTTTCAAACGCAGTAGCAATAGGAGCATACGAAGTTCTTCGCCAATGGGGGTTTCCGGAACTGGTGAAACAAACGTGTAATGACAATACCTCCGAATGATGATAAAATCTTAGATAAACACTGATTAAATCCGCGCTAAATACGGATTAAATCAACCTCAGGGAGACTGGTTTGATCATAACGGAGAATTTTATCATGACAAAGCACGAAGCGCTCTTTAAACACTTCGGATATACTGCATTTCGACCGGCTCAGGAAATCCTAATTGACACATTGCTAGGTGGACGTGATGTTCTTGGTATTATGCCGACAGGAGCAGGGAAGTCCATCTGTTTCCAAATTCCTGCATTAATGCTAAGTGGCGTAACACTCGTAATCTCGCCGCTGATATCGCTTATGAAAGATCAAGTTTCCCAGTTGCGTTATGGAAATGTACCCGCTGCTTTTATAAATTCATCTCTATCTACTGCTCAATATCGAGATGTTCTCAGACGAATTGGAGCAGGGCAATATAAAATAATCTATGTTGCCCCGGAGCGCCTTGAAACCAGCGACTTTTTGCGTTTCACAATGGAAATAGAGATATCGCTCATAGCAGTTGACGAAGCACACTGTGTATCTCAATGGGGTCAAGATTTCCGACCAAGCTACCTGAAGATTGAAGATTTTGTAAAAAAACTCAATAAGCGACCGACTATCGGCGCATTCACAGCAACTGCAACCTCTGATGTTAAAAGTGACATTATTGAATTACTAAGACTTGAAGACCCTTTTAGCCTGACTACAGGTTTTGACAGACCGAACCTATATTTCGGAGTTGAAAAACCAGAAAACAAATCGGCGTATTTTCATGACTTGGTCGCCAAACGCAGTGACGTATGTGGAATTGTATATTGCTCGACCCGAAAAACTGTGGACAAAGTATGCACAGAACTTCGACGCCGTGGTATATCAGCATCACGCTATCATGCCGGACTTGAGGACATAGAAAGGCGTCTTAATCAGGAAGATTTCATCCAAAACCGTGTGTCGATAATGGTTGCGACCAACGCATTTGGAATGGGAATTGACAAACCTGACGTCCGTTATGTTATCCACTACAACATGCCAAAAAACCTCGAAAGCTATTATCAGGAAGCAGGCAGAGCTGGAAGAGATGGGAACCCATCAGACTGTATACTATTATTTTCAAGCGAGGATATCAGGACTGCAGAATATTTGATTCGTGACTCAGGAAAGAACATTGAGCTCAATGAAAGCCGACGCAGAAAGGTGCGCAATAGAGATGCAGTGCGTTTAGACAAAATGATAAGATATTGCGAAGTCGATTCATGTCTGAGGTCATATATCCTGAGATATTTTGGCGAAAAACAAAAAGGCAACTGTAACAATTGTAGTAACTGCAATCGCCCCAGCTTATGGAAGCGCATTGCATTATGCAGCCGGATATGAGTTTTACAAATTTACTCGAGCACATTCAAGTGCTTCCGCAATTACCTGACACATACTAAGACATCTGTATCTACCCAAACGACCGCCCAAAACAACATTTTTCTCTTTTTTTGCAATTGCTCGATAATCATTATAAGTAGCTATGTTTTTTTCGTCATGGACAGGATAATAAGGCTCACATCCACGCGACCACTCACGCGGGTACTCGTAAGTTATAACAGTTTTATCCTGTGTGCCGAACTCAAAATGCTTATGCTCAACTATTCGGGTGTATGGAACATCATACGATGTGTAATTGACTATGGCATTACCTTGGAAATCCGGAATATTCAGGACATCAAACTCAAATAATAAGCTGCGATATTCCAAGCCGCCATAACAGTGATCAAAAAATTCATCAATCATACCGGTGAAAATAACTTTGTCAGCAATATGGCTGTACCTGTCTCTATCGGAGAAAAAGTCCGCACCAAGCTTAACATCACATTTTGTCAGTAATTTTTCAAAGATTTGATTATATCCGCCAACTGGGATGCCCTGATACTTCTCGTTGAAAAAATCATTATCAAAAGTGAATTTAACAGGTACTTTTTCGATAGCAGTGGTGGGCAAATCCACGCATTTCTTTCCCCATTGTTTTTCAGCGAACCCTTTGATAAATTTCTCATAGAGATCAGCACCGACAAGCGAGATTGCCTTTTCCTCAAGGTTTAATGGGTTGGGGACAATTTTGCGTTGGCTATCTATAATACTCCTTGCCGCTTCCGGAGTTGTAACCCCCCAGAGCTTATAAAATGTGTTCATGTTGAAAGGTAGATTATATAAACTGTCATTGAAATTAGCGATAGGGGAGTTGGTAAACCTGTTAAACTCAGAAAAGCGATTGATATAGTCCCAAATAAACTTATCGTTAGTATGGAAAATGTGAGCACCGTACATATGCACAGTCACTCCTTCAATATTCTCGCAATAAGCATTACCGCCTATATGATTTCTTTTGTCAATAACAAGGCAGCGTTTGCCTTTCTGTGATGCTTCATAGGCAAACACAGCGCCGAAAAGTCCGGCTCCAACTATTAAATAATCATACATTTATATCACTCCAATTGGATTTATGAACTCTATTGGTTGCAGGTAGTGAACTTAGCCAACTATGGTTGCTCGTAAAGAAGCTGTTCTACAGTATAGACAGGAGTTGATGTTAAGCATCGCAAATCTGCTGCGATTTCTTCTCCACCGAGAATACTTACTATTATCACATCGGCTGATGACTCGATAAGCATTGTTTCAAAAGGCTTTTCAGTCTTTATATTCTTATCAAATATCCCTGAAATGGGGACAAGGTAATCTTCCATTACTTGCTTTATCCTCTTACCTCTTACACCAAAACCATAGATGGCAGGGCAACGAAAACCAAGCAGACTCAACTGTTTAATAACCGGGTAAAAGCGATTGTTTTTTATTGTGTCAAGTGATTTTGCGGTTTCAAATTCCGGCAGATTTAAGATGCTACTGTTTTCATTTATTTTTTCGTTTTCTGCAAAATCCACCTTACATGGTTCGTCCTGAGCATTCACCCTTGCTTCAACAAGGTATGCGTTGCACATGAACTCAAAAGCATTGTTACGTATTACTTCTTTGTAAATGCTGCGCTCGTCATACATAAGGGTGAAGTCGTCGTAAATATATGGAGTGAAATGCTGTGTGAAATTTTCATCCGGGAGCTGGTTTTCAGAGTAAATAACTTGCGTGAACCAATGATCAGCGAGAGGGTAATACCATTTTTGACCTCCAAAACCTGCTTCCGTCAGGCGCTTGCTTGTTTCCGCTTTACTTATCCTGTCATCGCGGCTGAGCAGGGGATAATAGGGCATTCCGGATACAGGGCTACGCTTACCGCTCCAATACCGAAGCGCGAACGGGTTCTCGAAGGCGAGCAGCAGTTTTCCACTTGGGGTGAGCTTTTCATATAATTTTCTAAATGCCTCAATTCCAAAATCATTCGGGTCGATGGAAATGATATAGTCGAACTGCTCATTGTCACATATTTTTTCGGATATAACTCTGTGGCAGCGCGTATGCAGAAATTTTGTCAGTGCTCCGTTGCTTAAATCAAGCACAGTAGCATCGGGGCGAAAGGGATACCAGCTAAGTATGCCCTCGCACAATGGGGAGTTATGGTAATAGTCACACAGTCTTTCAGGGATCATAATCAATACACCTTGTCTTTAGGTAACCACTGATTAACTTGCGCTCCTCGCAATTACTTCAGGCAGATTTAATCAGTGGTTACCTTATCAAATCCATTTTACAACATTTTCCACAATAACTTTGTCCCTTCCTGCTCCGAATCGGACAAAATGGGCTTTTTGATCTTTCAAATTTAGCAGCAATATGTCAAATAACTCCTGTGATGCTTCATCCAGTTTTCTCTCAGGTGTTAGAAATTCATTTGTTTTATGCTCGTGGTATGCCTCACATTTGGCGTTTGCTATTGAAATGATAGGGAACCCTGCCTGATTATCAAGCCTGTCGGCGTGATTATGTCCATTGATCCAGGCAAATATTTTCTCTCTATGAAGCTTGAATATAAGCGCCAGCTCGTTTTCACCGCGCACTATTTTTTTCCAGTATTGAAGTCTTGTAAAAGGAGGTAGGTGAGAGAAGATGATGACTTTGATATCATCCGGAGTTTCTTCAAGCGTGTTCTCAAGCCACTGAATGTTATCGGGAGAGAAGCCGTAGCGCAACTGCTCATTATGGCGAAATGAGTCGAGGAAAATGAGTCGAACACCGGCGAGGTCTTGATAATAGCTGATATCCCTGTTGTCCAAATATATCTCTCGCTGTTCTTTGATTGTAAATGGCTCATTGTTATTGCGAAAATAATTGGCATCATGATTTCCCAATGAAACCCATATAGGGACGCCGCATTTGTTCAGCCCGTCAAATATGAGGTTAACATAATGTATGGTTGCGTCTCTTGTGACCATGCCGTCAGTCATGTCGCCAAGATGTATAATAGCATTCGGGTTTATTTCACGGCTTAGGAGCTCAATCGACTTTTGTGTATCCTCCCATGTGCCGTTGATGTTGTAATGAGTGTCTGAGATCAGGATGAAAACAAGATCGCCCGCATTTTTTTGAATATTGATGCGTTCTATTGTACGTTTGACTTCCTCTTCAATCCATAACTTTGGTTCTTTAGCAATCGGGTTAGAATCAAAAGCTATTATGTTATTTATATTTTCTGTTTTGCTCAAAGCTTCTCCGCTTATCTTACGCAAGCAAACTCTAAAATAGACATCGCTTTTAAATAAATAATCAGATTGCCTGTAACAAGTTTCGCTAAGATCGCAGTTATATGCAGTCCAGCTTTGGTCGAGGGCATATGTATAAGAGTGTATCCATTGCGGATCAATATTAAGACTATATGTCGCCACACTGAACTCATAAGCAGCATCCAACAAAATCAGCTTGTCGCCGGGGTGTGCGCGATAGAAAAGGGGAGTGCTTATGAGCTCGGGAAAACCCAACTCTTCAAAGCCATCTTCGGCACGGATTTTCATTCCGGCGCGACCCATGAGGGGGATTTTCAAAATATCACTCCCTTCACCAAAATGGGCTGTAGAAACGTATCGGGCAGACTTCGTGTCTGCCCGCATTTTGCTATAGCACCCTATTATGGAGCGGGCAATGGGAATCGAACCCACCTCTAAAGCTTGGGAAGCTGCCGCGGACATTGCAATTGCAATGTGTTCAGCCAATTCATCCACGCTTTAATACACTTAGCGCCCATATAATTAGTTATTAAATTGCCCTAAATGCATTAATTTTTTCAGCGGCGATTTGAATAGCTCTATCGGTAGTTTCTGTGTAAATTTTTGCCGTTGTTGCTATATCTGTGTGCCCCATTAAATAGCGAGCAATATTAATGGGCACACCTGCATCTTGCAGGTCGGTGCAGTATGCGTGCCGTAAGCAATATGGGACCAAATCCGTCGCGACCACGCTCAAAATAATTTTATTACGATATACTTTAGCCCCCATTAGTATATCAAGGTCACGCTTAAAGCTGCCCCACAGCCCTCTCATGCTTGCAGTTGTATGTCGTTGATTTGTCGTTATCTGCTTAAATATTGGATCAAATGGTTCTGCGCGAGATCGCACAAAATCGCCGAGCAGAGAAGTCGGAATGGGAATATCTCTAATCCCTGCTATTGACTTGGGTGTACCTATAGTTTCAGTAGAGGCTTTTATAGATTGTTCTATATGCAATATGCCTCTATCAAAATTTACATGCCGCCAATCTAAAGCGCGAGACTCCCCCGGGCGAATGCCTGTATAAAGTAGTGTTTTAATCCAGAGTCCAGCGTGATGTGTGTCAGCAAGGTGTAATATATATTTTCGCTCATAATCGTTGATGCTTCGGTGTGTGCCGTCGGTCGCTGCTGGTAACTCAAGATTTTCTGCGGGGCTATATAATATAAGTTTCGAAGATTTCGCGCGTTCAAACATGCCCTTCATTGTCGCTCGAAGTTTCATTAAGTACGACTTGCTATACCCTGTATGGGCGTTCATGATCCGTTGTAAGTGGATTTCTTTTACGCTTGTTATTGACATGTCACCGATAGCGGGAAAAATAGCGCCGTTAATTATACTTTGATAATTGCGAAGCTGCCCATAGCCTATAATGGGTCTTTTATATACATCAATCCACTCGTTCGCCCATTTTCGCACAGACATATTTCCAGAAATGCCAATTTCACCACGTTTGAGTTGGTCCTCTTTTAGCGCGGCTTTTTTGTCGGCTTCTTGTTTTGTCGTGCCGGCACACTCATAGCGTTTGCCTTCAAAAGTGAATGTAGACCGGTACCTATGCTTAGTCACATTAACATTCCTCAATTTCTGTATGGTGCAGTTTTTGCAACTTCATCTCGGATACGCTTTTGCCTCGCCGGACTTGTCTTTGCGGTAAGCCCGAATAAATTCTTGATCTCACAACGGCAGGTCTCGCAAAAGCATAACGTTTTTCTTTTCAGTGTTTTTACCCAAATTGCATTTGCATAGGATAAGCAAAAAGCATATAGCGGGAGATACTATCAACTGTGACTGAGCTTGGAAGTGATAGTGCGACGCCCTCAAATCCGATCCTATCCCCAGGGGACAGGACCTCCATCAATATAGTAAAGAGTTGCCCTATAGGCTTGTCGTTATCGTCAAAAAGGATCGCGACTACATAAATAAAAGTCTGATCCTCTTCGGTTGTGTTTTCTATGCGTCCTCTCATCCTGATGTTAAATGCGTCCTCAGTTAATTCAAATTCAGTGATAGGTAAGCGAATATTTTCAACCCGCGCTCTGCGTATGCTGGGTCTTTGGAGTACGGTTAGCTCAACAGCTTCGTCCATATCTTGAAGTATAGTTGCTTCGTAAAAATATCCGCGTTCGCCGGGGGCAATGACATCAGGAAAAGCCGAGAAAGTAGTGCTGCTCCGCACCAATCGCCCATCGGCGGCTTCCAAATCATAAGCCCCACTGCTGAGGAAGAGCGGAACTGTACCAGTATTCTCAATTTCGACGATTACCTGCACCCAAACCGTGCCAATGCTATTGACCCATGTGTACGCATTTGCAAAAGTAATTTCATATGCAACATCATCCCGAATAGGTATGCTTGCTGGCTCGGTTGGGGCAATCGTGTCAGACTGCTCGGCGGGTGCTGTTTCGGGTGGGGCTGCGGGTGTGGGGGCAACCCCGCAAGCAGCCCCAAACAATAAAAGTCCTGCGACTAATAATACTGCAATTTTTTTCATACTTATTCCTCCAAATTTAATTTGCACTGAATGTGAAAATTATACTATGCAAAACTTCACAAAAAAGTCAACAGTAGATAGTATGAATTCCATAAATTTGCATACTTATCGTAATATATCCCCAAATAATTAACAAATAATGATATAAAATTGTGTTTTTTGTAATCTTTTGTTGGTTGACATAAAGCCCCGACGCGCTATATAGTTACATCCCAAATAAAATTTGTAAAAATATAAGGCGGTGAGAGTGTGACCCTAACAACAAGTGTAAGTGTCAAATTATTATAGGGAGGGCAGAATGCAGCATGACGAATTAAGGTTTTTACACATAGTTAATCAAATTAAAAATAAAGACGCTATTCTTGAGGTTCTGCTTTCTCTGCTTGAAGCAGAAGCAGTATGTGCTCAAGAGCCTTTTCTTTGCTCCTGTCAAGAGATAGTCGCTGATAAGCGTTCATAATATCTTTAGTTTTTTCATCCATTAAAGGCACTGCTTCGGCAGTGTCTTTTTTTGTGTTATGGGGCGTGGGGGCATCAATGCGTCCAAGCAAATAGTCTGCCGTAACATCAAAAAAATCAGCAAGCATTACAATTCTGTCGCTGTCGATGTCGCGTATTCCATTTTCCCAATTTGCAATTGTACTTTGCCCCGCGCCGATGAGTTTCGCAAATTCAATCTGGGTCAGGTTTCGCTGATTTCGCAATTCTTTCAAGCGGTTCATTCACTCACCTCTTTCGAGAGAATATCGCTAAATGAAATAAAACGCAAGAAAAATAATGAAAATATTTCAAAAAGGGGTTGACAAACAACGCGACAAGGGGTAATATCTCATTGTGAAATAACACTGAGACAAGGAGCGCCCGTAAATGAAAGCGAGAAAGTATCTAAAGAATCTGCGCCTAGCAAAAAATATGACGCAAGCGCAAGTTTCCGACGCAATGCAGATGTCACAGCATTATTATTCGTTAATTGAAGCTGGTGAACGCCAGTCAGACATATCGCTTTCAATAATAAGAAAGCTTAACGAATGGGCGTTAGGGTTGCTAACGGCGTTAAGAACAGCGCTTCAAGAAACAGACTGGGATCAAATATCGGACAGTATATCATTGTTCCTATCTGAACTTGATTGGAGGGGCATTGCGGGGAATCTTGTTGGGCTTATCCGTGATGTGCTAAGTGCCGCATGGACTGTTTTTAGCACCCTTTGGAGTGAACTTGATTTTGGGCATCAGGTGTTGATTGCCTTAGGCTCAGGTTTTGCGCTGGTTGGCAGTGCAATTTCCAACCTTGTTCCATCTATTGTCAGACTGCTTTCTAGCTTGGGGGTTTTAAAACCCGCATTAGCCGCACTTGGTATTGCAAAGGGTGCAGTCTTAATAAAGTTTTTAGCAATCCCCTTGGCGATTGCCGCAATTATCGCACTGATACGATATCGCACCGGAGACATGTCACGGATAATCGCACAGCCGTGTCCTTGTGGTAGTATTGTGCGGAGATTTGACCATATTGCAAATAGGGGGATAGAAAAATGTTTGAGCTGATTGGGAGAAAAAAAGATAATCAAATTGTGATAACGAAACAACTATGCGATGATGCTATCCGTTTGCTTGAATGGGGTGAAAGTTTTATTCAAGCGACGATTCTTAAAAGCAGCGGATCGGTGCCGCGTGGAACCGGCGCGTGTATGCTAATCCTTCGCGATGGAAGTATCCGCGGCACAGTAGGTGGTGGGGCACTTGAGGCGGGAATTATTAAAGCTTCTGCAAGCGTCATGGGAAATAGCACGAGTAGAAAAATTGACATGGTGCTTGATGGCAACGATTTAGTTGCGACTGGAATGATTTGTGGGGGCAGTGCAACCGTTCTCATTGAATATATAGATGTGACTCCTGAAAACCTAGAAATTTTTAAGCAATGGCGCGAACAAGCTAGTGTGAATAATGGTACAGTCTATATCTTCGGTGCTGGTCACTGCGGCGAAAAGCTTGCGCATGTATTATACACCGTTGGATTCAACACGGTTGTTATAGACGACCGTGCAGAGTTTGCAAACGCCGAACGTTTTCCTGAAGCGGATGAAATACTTGTGCCGAAGTCAATGGATATTCCGTTTGGAAATATAGCATTCAACACCGAGAGTTACATTGTCATCGTCACAAGAGGTCATGCGCAAGATGAACTGGTCCTGCGCGGTGCATTAAGGACTGAGGTCGGTTATATCGGCATGATTGGAAGTAAGAAAAAGCGTGACAGTATTTACGCTAGACTACTCGCGGATGGTTATATGCAAAGCGATATTGACCGTGTTACTTCTCCGATAGGCATACCAATAGAAGCAGATACACCGGAGGAAATCGCAGTTAGTATCGCGGCAGAACTGATTAAATTAAGGGCAAAATGGAAGGCAAATGACTTATCCTGAGGCGAAGCACTAGTTCCAAGTTGTGAAGGCTTGCAGTACTTGAAGTATTGCGATAAAAATGCTATTATTAGCACTATCATACTCTCTTATGGAGGTTGCTATTGTGGTAAAGGTTAATGTTGAAGGAGCACTGGAATTTCTTGATGAGAAGGCGCTGCATGGAATAGGTACTGAAAAGGCGCTTGATGAGCTAAAAGCGCTTGGCGAAAATGGGTGGATAAATCTTCCGGAGTTATTTGATTGTGAGTTATCGTCGGAAATAAAGCGGATTGCAAAAAAAATAAACGACCAATCTGATGTTCTGGTGGTCATTGGCATTGGCGGCTCATACCTTGGCGCTCGTGCGGCGATTGAATATATCCTTTCGTCGAATTATAATTTGCGTGCCAAGAAAACACCTGATATTTACTTCGCTGGGAATAATGCGTCGGGTGAATATTTACAGCAGGTTATTGATCAGATAGGGGAGAGGAACTTTTCTGTAAATGTTGTTTCAAAATCGGGATCAACGATAGAGCCCGCGATAGCACTTCGGTTTTTCAAAGCAATGCTTGAAGAGCGTTATGGAGCGGAGGGATTGAAGACTCGATTGTATGTAACAACAGACAAGGGATCTGTGCTTAATCAGATGGCTGATCGTGAGGGTTGCGATTGCTTGCTTATGCCTCCCAACGTGGGTGGAAGATACAGTGTGCTGACAGTTGTTGGGTTGTTACCCTGTGCTGTTGCAGGCATTGATATTGATGAGATGATGTCAGGTGCAAAAAAGGAACTCAGCATGGGAGCTAATGAGGCTTGCCTGTATGCTTCCGCTCGCCAACTGCTTTATCGCAGCGGCAAGAAGATCGAGATGCTGGCTTGCTTTGAGCCTGCGTTTAGACGTATGGGAGAATGGTGGAAACAGTTATTTGGTGAGAGCGAAGGGAAGGGGGGCTCTGGTATTTTTCCTGCATATGCCGATTATACTGCGGATTTGCATTCGCTTGGGCAACTTATTCAGGAAGGGGAGCGCACCTTGATGGAAACGTTTGTCACATTTGATAAGCCTCGGATAAATCTTGTTATACCAAGCGGATCGCTTCATGCGGATAAGATTTCACATATTGCAGGAATGGATATTAATGCTGTAAATTGTTCTGCATCACGAGCAGTTAAGAAAGCGCATATCGATGGGGGCGTTGCTGTACTTGAATTGTGCGTGCCGGATATGAGTGCTGCTTCTTTCGGGGCTCTGACATACTTTTTCATGCGATCCTGTGCTGTATCAGCAATTCTTTCCGGGGTGAACCCTTTTGGGCAGCCCGGCGTCGAGGCTTATAAGAAGAATCTTTTCACACTATTGGGACTTGACTAGTGTGAAATTATTTTCTCTGTTGTATTGAATACCTAACTGAAAACTGATAGAATAGTATTAAGTAAACGCTGATTAAATCGCGCTCCTCGTCATTGCGGGTATTTTTCCGTCTGTTTTCCGCATTTTTCAGTTAAATATTGCTAGTATTCGCCCTCAAAATCCAAAAAACAGGCGAAAAATACCTCGCAATTACTTCGGGCGGATTTAATCAGCGCTTACCTAAGTTAATTGTTATAGTGATATTTATTATTTCTGACTTATTATTTATTTTAAAGGGGTGGTTAAGATGGTTAGGATCATCATGGGTCTGAAGGGCTCAGGAAAAACCAAACAACTCATCGAATCCGTGCATACAGCAATCGGCGAGGAAAAGGGTGACGTCGTCTGTATTGAAAAAGGCTCAAAGCTTAGATATGACGTTCCTCACAGAGTAAGACTGATAGAGGCTTCGCAATATGATTTTGATGGGTATGATTTTCTCAAAGGATTTATTAGCGGTCTCCATTCGGCCAATTACGATATAACGCATATCTTCATTGATTCCGTTCTCAAAATTATCGGGGAGGAACTTGATGAACGCATGGATGACTTCTTTGATTGGTGCGAAGAGTTTAGCAGTCGTGAGCATGTTAAATTCACGATTTCTGTAAGCGCCGACATATCACTGGCATCCGACAGAACTAAAAAATATTTTTGAGTAGTATAATCAATAACGCGGCGGTACATCCCATGCCGCCGCGCTTACTTTTGCATTGCTGTTGTGCGCCCTGTGCTACGCATGTTCTTGAGGTTCTTTCGCGTGATTATAAGGTAACTGCTTTTTTTTACAATCCGAATATTAAACCAAGAGCAGAACATGATCTAAGAGCGGCAGAACTTGAACAACTTTTGACTGTGGCTGAGCATTTTGAGCGTGTAGATTTAATTTTATATGATTACTTGCCTGAGGATTTCGATAATGCAGCAGCGCCTTATTTAACTGAACCTGAGCATGGATTACGATGCACAAATTGTTTTCAATTGCGCTTGGGCAAGGTCGCAGAGAGGGCGAAAAAAGACGGTTTTGATTATTTTGCGACGACTTTATCGGTCAGTCCACATAAAAACGCTACGCTTCTAAATGAAATAGGAATTAGGTTGGCGGAGTTGGTTGGAGTAAGATACCTAATCTCTGATTTCAAGAAGCGGGATGGATATAAGCGCTCGGTTGAATTATCAAAGATCTATGGTCTCTACAGGCAAAAATATTGCGGATGCACGGAGCGGTAGTGGACCTTTTGTTCAAAACGCCTGCCATCATATTTTTGTTGTGATTTTTAGTGAAGGAGTAAAATTGAGTTAATGACAATAACAACTCGAAAAATTGCGTTTGCGGGAGTTACTGCTGCAATGTATGCTGCATTAACCATGTCGCTTAGCCCAATATCTTACGGACCAATCCAGTTTCGTATTGCCGAGGCGCTAACAATCTTGCCGTTTTTCTTTCCGTTTACAATCTGGGGGCTGTTTATAGGCTGCATCATAGCAAATCTCATAAGCCCATATCCGCTTGATATCATAGTAGGTCCGATTGCATCACTTCTGGCAGCAATATGCACCATGAAGCTTGGTCAAATAAGTTCAGATCGCGTATCTATTAAAGCTCTTGCCTGCTTTCCACCGGTTATATTCAATGCAGTTTTCATAGGGGCGATGATTGCATATCTTGTTGTGGGTCTCGGAGAGGTGGGTTTATTTTTTCCGGCATTTGCAATTTATGGACTGCAGGTTGGATTTGGGCAGCTCGTTGTACTATATGCCCTAGGTCTGCCGCTATTGATATTTCTTCCGAAATCGTATCTTTTTGGGAAGATGAAAGCTATGTACTACAAATGATGCAACAAGCATAAGGTGAAATCATTGAATAATCCATTTGATGGGAGACATTTATGAAAGTAAGAAAAGCTGTAATCCCGGCTGCGGGACTGGGTACGCGGATGCTTCCTTCAACAAAGAGCGTACCAAAAGAAATGCTGCCGCTTGTTGACAAACCGATGATCCAATATATTGTTGAGGAAGCTATAGAATCTGGAATAGAAGATATCCTTATTGTCACGAACAGAGGAAAGCATTCATTGGATGATTACTTTGATTATACACCGGAGATTGAAAGTGCTCTCTTGCGCTCAGGTAAAGAAGCGGAGTTTCAGGCTGTGCGGAATTCAGCTGATATGGCAAATATTTTCTATGTTCGTCAGAAAGAGACAAAAGGTTTGGGACATGCTGTGTGGAGGGCAAAGGGATTTGTCGGTGACGAGCCGTTTGCTGTTCTGCTGGGTGATGACATAATGGTTGGAGAAGTGCCGGTCACAAAGCAACTTATAAATGCTGCTGAGAAATTCGGAGCTTCAGCAGTCGGTGTGCAGAAGGTGATGCCTGAAGCGATTTCACAATATTCATCTGTGTTGCTATCAGAACTTGAAAAAAGAATATTCAAGGTTTTAGATATGAATGAAAAGCCCGCTATTGAGCAGGCATTCTCTGATTATGCAATTCTTGGAAGATATGTGCTGACACCGGATATTTTCTCGATACTTGAAAATACTCCGCCGGGTTACGGCGGAGAAATACAGCTTACTGATGGTCTTTGCACATTATGTAAGAGTTCTAAAATGGTTGCTGTTGATTTTGATGCGATCCGCTATGATACCGGAAATCTAAAAGGCTTCCTTGAAGCGACAATCGACTTTGCTCTGCGAGACCCTCGCGTCGGGGATTGGCTTAAAAGCTTTATGATTGAAAGGATGAAAGGGTTTTAATACTCAATGAGGCGTTTTGCACCATGCCAAACGCTTCTGTAATATGCGCTGTCAAGACGACTTATCACTACACCTACGCCTGAACGTGATGAGTGGACAAACTCACTCTCGCCGATATATATACCAACATGGGTTACTGTCCCAAGACCATTTGAAGAAAAGAACACGAGGTCGCCGGGTGCCAAATCATTCCTATGTATATGTACACCGTTATCTCTGAATTGACCTGATGCGTTTCTTGTGACAGGCATTCCAAAATTTCTGAATACATAGGTGACAAAACCTGAACAATCAAAACCTGTCGAGGGTGAAGCCCCACCGAAAGTATATTCATAGCCTAGAAAACCAAGCGCGAACTCAGTCAACTCTAACCCAATAATGAGGTTTGCAGGCGGTACGGGATAAACCGGTGCTGGAACAGCAGGTCGGGAAGCTGCGGATGCTGCGCGTTGACCCGGGATTATTTCCACTAAGTCGGAGCGTATGTATCCTGTGAAGCTGTTATGGCTGACTCTATACCATCCGTTGTTGATGCCGGTAACTGTAACAACGGTGCTTTCGGCTATGGTTGTAAGAACAGAGTACGAGGTTGCCGATCCTGAGCGTATATTGACCCTAGAGCCGGTAATGCGCCCCTGCGCATTAAAGTTTTCGACAGCAAGAACGTCTCGTAGTAGCGGAGCGCTGACATACCCGACATTCCCTAGGAAGTTGACACGATACCAATCGCTGTTAGTCCTGTTGAGAACCACGACTACGTCACCTTCGCTAAGGAGCATGTTGACCGAGTGGGTCAAACCGGGGCCTGAGCGCAGACGCAGTGATTGGGTGTTTACAGTTGCCGCACCAAATGCGAGATTGCCGGTTGCAGAGACAAAGACAACAAGCATCGAAGCGATAATAGATATTATGAGTAGCGTTATTATGAACTTCTTGAATGGCTTCATGTAAATGACCTCGTTGAAAATGACGAACTGAGTACTTTTACTTCATGCTTACAGGACGCGCTATCCCGATGCGAGAGCTCTGTCAAGCCACACTGCTGCAACGTCAATTGCTTCGAAAAAACTGGACTTCTCACTCTTTTTGAGAACTCTGTCACGTGATTTGAGTTCGGGGTCGGTATATTGCAATTGAACGACTACACGTGTTGCTAAGCTAAGGTCCTCAAATGATTTGCTTTCTGTGACCTGTAACATGATTATATACTTATCCGACATGCTGCCGTAGTAAATCAGATTGTCTTTCCTTCTAAGCGGGTGACCTTTGTATTCGAGGATTTTATTTTTATCCTTTGTTGCCGATGCCATTGCTTCACTCCTCTCATACGATATGTAACGAAATTGTAACACATTGTTTATCATAAGTCAAATTGCAGGGCGAGATTACTGTTTCTCAGAAAAGTCTTTATTTATTATCCAGATACGCTGTAACAAGCTCCTGAAGCAACTCGTCCCTGTCAAGTCTGCAAATCAAACTACGAGCGTTGTTAAAGTTTGTTATGTAGGTCGGGTCTTCGGAGAGTATGTATCCCACGATTTGGTTGACTGGATTATATCCCTTAATCCTCAACGCCTCATAGACAGTGGCAAGGATTTCATGTGTATTAATTCCTCCGCCGACTACATTGAATTTTCTGGTATAATCGTCCATGTTCTACCCTCCTTAATGTTCGCTTGTTCGGTCATGCCCGAGCAAGCTCGGTCGCGACACTCTCTTCGCTCCATTATAGCAAATTGAGAAAATCTGTAAAGCGAATTAATATTACAAATAAATGACAAATTTAAAATTACGTCGAAAAAATCACTCGACGAACCGACTATTGACTACTGATGGCTCATTTGCTCCTTGCCGAAAGGCATTGGTAAAAGCGTAGCCAAAGAATAGCTCACATAGCGACCATCCGAACGAGCACTAAGCACCTCAAGGTCCGGAGAGAATTCACAGAGCAATTGACGACACGCGCCACAAGGGAAGCAATATGCGCTACCCTCCGATATGATTGCGATGCGCTTAAAATCACGTTTACCTGCCGAGACTGCCGAGGACAATGCTGCCAACTCAGCGCAAATTGTAGAGCCGATAGACGCATTTTCTATATTGCAGCCGGTAAATACAGAACCATCTCTGCATTCAATCGCAGCTCCGACCTTGTATCGCGAATATGGGGAGTACGAGTTTTCCATGACTTCTGTTGCGGCGCTGATGAGTTTCCTGTCTGTCATAATGATTATCCTCCAGTTTATTTGAAATAATTGATCCCGCTTTCAAAAATAGGTTGATGCTTAACGCCGTATATGTTCTTTGCGACATGCTTTCCATAGCGTTCTGAATGCCCCATCTTACCAAAAACCTTGCCATCCGGGCTGAACAGACCTTCAACCGCCAGCGCTGAGCCATTTGGATTTATGAGTGTTTCCATTGAGGGAATGCCATCTTTACATGTGTATTGAGTTGCGATTTGCCCATTATTGACGAGGTGTTCTAGTTGTTTAGGCAACGCAACAAAACGCCCTTCGCCGTGTGAAATTGCAATCGTGTGTATGTCTCCGACATTTGACAGACTCATCCAAGGGGAATTCACAGATGCGACTCGGGTATAAATATATCTTGCCTGATGTCTTCCTATCAAGTTCTGCACAAGTGTTGGGTTTTCGGGATTCGGAGTAACTATGTCGCCGAAGGGGACAAGTCCAAGTTTTATAAGCGCCTGAAATCCGTTGCACAGACCAAGCATAAGTCCGTTTCGCAAATTCAGATGTTCGCGGATGCTGTCTGTAATTACAGGATTTCTGAAAAATAGATTAATGAATTTTGCAGACCCATCAGGTTCGTCGCCGAGTGATGAGCCTCCGGGTAATATGATGATCTGGCTCTTAGCAATAGCTTTTGATGTTTCTGATATGGATTCCTCTAGCATTGCAGGGGTCATATTTTTTATAACTAATATTTCAGCGACGCCTCCGGATTGAGTCACTGCACGCGCAGCGTCGAGCTCACTATTTGTGCCGGGAAAGCACATTACTAGTGCACGAGGTTTAGCAAATGACTCAGATGTACGGATTACAGAACGGTTATCGAAACTAACTTTTTTGATATCACCGGATATTTCTGTTTTGGTTGGGAAAATATCTTCAAGAACTTCTTCCCAAGATGATTTGAGCTCAGATATGTTGATAGTTTCATTGCCGAGTTTTATTACCGGATCTGATATAATTTTTCCGATAACCATAGCTCCATCGATTGGTTTTGTAACCTCGGCGATTACGGCTCCGGCGGGGTGTGTAAAAAAAGCATCGGAATCAACATTAACATTTAATTCAAAGCCGAGTTCATTGCCGAGCGCCATTTTAAATATGCCCTCAGCAATACCGCCATCCGAAACGGCCCATGCTGAGATGATGGTTTTATCCTCGACAAGTTTTCGCACTGTTTTCCAGCTTTCTTTCAGTGTGTCCAAATTTTCAGAGGTGTCAATCAAAACTACTTCATGCCCGGACTTTTTAAATTCGGGTGTTATTACAAACTCCGCATCATTAGGCGCAATTGCAAAAGAAACAAGTGTCGGTGGCACATCAAGATTGCCAAACGAGCCTGACATGCTGTCTTTTCCCCCTATAGCGGCGAGACCAAGCCCCATCTGTGCCTCAAATGCGCCAAGAAGCGCGGAAAAAGGCTTGCCCCAGCGTGTCGGGTCATTTGCAAGTCGTTCGAAATACTCCTGAAATGTAAGATATGCTTTTTCCGGATCACATCCGCAGGCGACTAATTTAGCAACAGATGTTATAACTGCGGTCTTAGCGCCGATGAACGGATTTTTGGTTGATAATACAGGATCGAACCCAAATGCCATGACCGAGCAAGTTGACGTTTCCGAGTCATATTTCACAGGAAGGAGGGATGCCATTGACTGTGCAGGCGTAGACTGTGTTATGCCGCCGTTTTTCACGAGAACCGCCGAGGTTCCGACCGTGCCATCAAACATTTCCTGAAGCCCGCGTTGCGAACAATAACGAAGGTCAGTAACCAGTGATTTCAACCGTTCGCCGATAGTCGATGATTTATGACCATCTGTATCCGGGGTGTCATATCTAGGAACTTGCACAGTTGCATATTTGACAGCTCCATTTGTTGACAGAAAATCGCGTGAAATATTTACTATGGATTCTCCATTAAAACGAATAACCATTCGATTAGTATCTGTTACATCGGCAATGACATAAGCATCGAGATCCTCGCCAGCTGCTTTGGTGATAAAGGCATCAACATCACCGGGCGCTACTACGACAGCCATGCGCTCCTGTGATTCGGAGAGGGCGATTTCCGTTCCGTTGAGACCCTCATACTTTGTGCGAACCAGATTGAGATCGATATCAAGCCCATCGGCGAGTTCGCCAACGGCGACCGACACGCCACCGGCACCAAAATCATTACACTTTTTTATCATTTTTGTTACTTCGGGGTCAAGAAATAACCTCTGTATTTTTCTCTCTTCAGCTGCATCGCCCTTCTGCACCTCGGCAGCCATGGTTACAAGAGATTCAGTAGTTTGAGTTTTTGACGAGCCTGTCGCACCGCCTATTCCATCGCGCCCTGTTTTGCCTCCGAGCAAAATGACTTTATCACCGGGCACAGGGGTTTCGCGGATTACATGCTCTGTTTTGACTGCGCCGACGACTGCACCGAGTTCCATGCGTTTTGCTACATAGCCGGGGTGATATATTTCATGAACCAGTCCTGACGGCAGACCTATTTGATTGCCATATGATGAATTGCCATGTGCTGCGGTGAGCGTGATCTTTCTCTGGGGGAGCTTGCCGGGCAGGGTTTCTTCAATTCCGACGCGCGGATCGCTCGCTCCGGTAATGCGCATCGCTTGATACACATAAGCTCTTCCCGATAGAGGGTCGCGGATTGCACCACCGACACAAGTTGCAGCGCCTCCAAAAGGCTCTACTTCTGTGGGGTGGTTATGAGTTTCATTTTTAAACATGAGAAGCCAGTCTTCGATTCTTCCGTCAACATTTGCATCTATATGAATCGAACACGCATTTACTTCTTCAGAATCCTCTATATTTGACAGCAGCCCTCGCGAACGCAGGGTCTTTGCAGATATCGTAGCAATGTCCATAAGGGTCTGAGGGCGGTCATCTGCGTTACTTCCGTAAGTCTCGCGTCTCGCGTCAAGATAAGACCTATATGCTTCGAAAACATCTGGGTCTTCAACTTTCACATTGGTTAGATGGGTGAAGAACGTTGTGTGGCGACAGTGGTCGGACCAGTAAGTGTCGAGCACACGAATTTCTGTTATTGTTGGGTCTCGACCCTCGGTATCCCTGAAATACTCCTGCAACATTCTGATATCAGCCATGTCCATGGCTAAAGAGAAATCTGAAAGATACTTACTGAGAATATTATCATCAGCTTCGATGAAGCCATCTATAGTAATAGCAGGCTTTGGCTCCGGATGCCTTACTGCCAGCGTTTCCGGTTTTTCAGCCTTTGCCTCGCGTGTTTCAACAGCATTAATAATATGCCCTTTTATTTTGGTCATGTCGTTTTCACTAAGGTCGCCATAAAACACATAGACTTTTGCGGTCTTGACTGTTGGGATGCTTTTGTTGATATCCAGCAATTGCAGGCAGCTTGCGCATGATGTTGCTCGCTGGTCAAGTTGCCCAGGCATGGCTTCAAGGATAAGTGTTTGAGTTTTCTCTCCGAACTCAGGGGCGACATCATCATAGATTATATCGGTTTGCGGCTCAGATAAAACCGTTTGTCTGGCAGCTTTATAAACGCTTTCAGAAACACCCTCTATGTCGTACCTGTTCAAGATTCGTACGGACTTCAGTACTTTGATACCTAGAAAGTCAATCAACTCACGTTTAATCGAATTTGCCTCAAGGCAAAACCCTTCTCTCTTTTCACTAAAACACCTGTATACGCTCATTTTTCCTCCTTGTTATGTAAGCATCATTAAATTTATCGTCCAGTCGGAAAAATTACGAAATACGCTGGACTGACTTGGCGTTGCACCTGTTACCGCACCGATTGGTGTGTATATTACATGTCTTTTATATAAAATCGGAGCGAATGGTGCGTTTATACTTATTTCATTAACCAATCTCTCAGATGCCCAGCGGATCTCGCTTTCTGTCTGAGCACGAAGAAAATCGTAGATAAATGGGCGAAACTCATTGCTGGCACTCCTGCCGAAATTCAGCGGACCGGGCAATAGAAGAGGGGAGAGGTCAAAGTCGGCTCCAAGTTGCACTTCGCCATAGAACATGTCGAAATTGCCGGTCTCAAGAGCTGTCACAAATCGATCCCAAGGCAGTTCACGTACCACAACATCTAAACCGTTACGTCTGAGTCTCTCGGTAATTTGATGAGCAGCCAGTACCTTGTGCGTGTTTTCTATATTAACAATGAAGTCAATGCTAAAGGCAGTATAGCCTCCGCGTCCATCAGAGAGATCGAGGAAGAGATTCTGAGTGAAATCATAAAGCCCTGCGCGTTCCATCAATCTGCCCATTTCTTCGAGTGGTGGTAAATGTGAGTATCCCCATTGCTCGTCATAGAATTGGAATGCTGGAGACAATGCCACGGGTGCTGCAAGAGTCAAGCCGGGAGGCATTATGTTTTCGGTAATATATTGGCGATTGATGGAAACCCCTATAGCGCGCCGGATATCCGGGTCTCTGAGGGCTGTGTGGTTTGTGTTAAAGCCAATAAACTGCAAGGTCGTGGTTTCAAAATAACGTGCTTCACGTAAACGGTTGAGTCTGATTTCGAATGAGCTGGCAGGATCATCCCAAAGCAAACTCAAGCCTCCTGTATCAAAAAGCTCGGTTAATTCGGTGTCTAGGCAATCTCGCAGATGGATGATGGATACCGGCAAATCATAATGGTATCTATGCAGCGGAAAAGGTTCGAGTCGCATTTGTACGAACTCAGAGAATCTGTAGGGACCTGATCCGGGCGGCAGTCGGTTTCCGCTAGTTCCGTTTCTAATGATCGGTATATCAAGAAGGTGAGTAAAGCGGCTGTTCGGCGCATTGAGCACAATAGTTACTTCCAATTCACTTGTTGCTTCTATGCGAGTTATGGAATTGAGGCGGTTGACGAAACGACCGCTTCTTGTGGCTTGCCTAATCGAGTACGCAACGTCATTTGCAGTCAAATTTGCATTGTCGTGCATCATAACATCAGGTCTGATTTCGATTGTAAAAACGACATTGTCGTCTGATGACCAGTTTGCGGCAAGCAGTGGATGGGGAATCAACTGAGCATCCAATACAAAAAGACTTTCGTAAAGAAGCGAGGATAGAACAATATTGTCTCTGTTCAGTGAAGTTAGCGGATTTACAGTACTGTTTGGATCATACCTCAGGGTGAATCGACCCGGTCTCGGAGGTCTGACCGGAGCGGGTAATTCGGGGAGATCGTACTCTTCGATGTAGTGATATCCCTCAATGGCTGTCGTTTCCGTTTGAGGTGAGGAAGTCGGAAAGCACCCCTGAAGAAAGATTGCAGGAGTCAGCAACAGAAGTATGAAGATGCGGAAAAGATTTTTTTTCAATGGAAATATCCTCATAAAATTATCATCGCAGCCTGACTGCCGCGTTTGCCTTTTGTTTTGCGATGTGACCAGTATTTATCGCTTAGACATGAGGTGCACTCATCTGAAACTGTAATATTAACAACTCCCGCCCGCCCAAGCATGAGACGATTGGCTTCCTTCAGATCGACAAGATATTTTTCACCTATTGTTTTTATGCAACTTGAGGGTTTCTCCTGCAATGCATCCATAATAGCATCAGCAACATCCGCATCTGTTTCAAAACAACACTTTGAAATGCACGGGCCGATAGACGCACTGATATCGCACGGATTACATCCAAACTCCGACATCATTTTTTTGACCACCGCGCCCATGATGTCAGCGGCTGTCCCTCGCCACCCGGCATGTACAGCGCCTACAACTTTGCAAACCGGGTCATTAAGCAAAATTGGAACACAATCACCGGTGTATACCATCAGTGCTACATCGGAATCACAGGTTATCATTCCGTCCGCCTCTTGTCTAGTATGAGAAAATAACTGACCGCGATCATCTTTTGAGACCACGCGGATTGTTGCACCATGCACTTGGTTAGATACAACAAGATCATCTTCGATGATGCTTAACGTATTGCATAAACGCTTGTAATTTTCCTTTACATTGTCCTGCTCATCACCAAGCCTTTTACCTAAGTTGAGCGAATTGTAAATTCCATCACTGATTCCGCCTAAGCGTGTGGTAAATGCATGGGTGGTTTTGATGTTAGGGGAAGTCATATAAACAACCCCATTTGTGTTATGCTCTATAAACAATACAAACCTCGTATTTGGTAATTTATAATCATTATGCTCCGCGACCGCAGCAATCCTTGTACTTCATCGGCAATCCATTCGGGCGCTTCTTGCCGCAAGGACAAGGATCATTGCGACCGATTTTATGTCCCTTTTTCACAGGTTGTCTTCTTATTAACCCATCGCCTCCTGCATTTTGAGCCGCGCTAAAGTTTCTAGCAACACCTTTGCGCTGTAGTGCCTCATCCTTTCTCAGCCTGACTACGAACATGCGTCGGACGACTTCTTCCTTTATGCCGCCGACCATTTGCTCAAACATATCAAAACCATCTCGTTTATACTCATCAACGGGATTTGTCTGAGCATATGCACGCAGGCGCACAGAGTCACGTAAGCTCTCCATGGCATCAATATGCTCCATCCAGAATTCGTCTACAACGCGAAGCATAACAACACGCTCAAGTTCACGCATTACCGGAATGTCACTACCGAGAGCAAGACCTAATTCGTTCTCTTTAGCCGCGTATGCAGCCATAGCTTTTTGCTCAAGCAGCGTTTGTAGCTCCTGTCTATTGAAGCCGGATTCCGGCATTTTTATCTCGCCCTTGGGCAGGAACAATGATTCGAAAGGCAGCAAAATTTCTGAAAGGATGGACTTATCATTGATAAGATCATGCCCGGCAAATCCGGTATCAATTACAGATTCAATATTTTCAGAAATCATGGATTGGATATTTTGCTCAATATCTTCGCCGTCGAGAACTTTTCGACGCTGGTTATAAATCAGTGTTCTTTGGGTATTCATGACATCGTCATACTCAAGAACAGATTTACGCGATTGGAAGTTCCTGCTTTCCACCCGGCGCTGCGCAGTTTCGATGGCGTTAGAAAGCATTTTTTTGTCTATGGGCATATCCTCTTCAAGTCCCAGTGATTCCATCATACCCATTATGCGCTCGGAACCGAAGAGCCTCATGATATCATCTGTCAGTGCTATATAGAACTTTGTCTCACCCGGATCGCCTTGGCGACCCGCTCGACCGCGCAACTGATTATCTATTCGTCGGGATTCGTGGCGTTCGGTACCAAGAATGAATAGTCCGCCGGCAGTTCTGACTTTTTCACCTTCTGCTGATGTGACGGCGCGGTGTTTTTCCATTTTTTCCGCAAACATCCTTCGTGCTTCGATGATTTCCTCATCGTCAGTTTCCGCATAACCTGTCGCCTCAGCTATAAGCTCATCAGTCATGCCTGCCTTTTTCATTTCGGTTTTAGCAAGATACTCGGGATTTCCGCCCAGCATTATATCCGTACCACGACCTGCCATGTTGGTGGCAATCGTAACAGCGCCGACCTTGCCGGCTTGAGCGACGATTTCAGCTTCCTTTTCGTGATGCTTAGCATTAAGCACATTGTGTGGAATACCGCTTTTTTTTAGTAAAGAGGCAAGCAACTCTGACTTCTCAATCGAAACCGTACCGACAAGAACAGGCTGACCTTTTTTGTGACAGATTTCGATTTGCTTGATTATCGACGTAAACTTTCCGTTTTCGTTTTTATATACGACATCCGGATTATCGATTCTTGCAAGGGGCTTGTTTGTTGGAATTTCTATGATATCAAGCTTATAAATGGCGCCGAACTCCTCGGACTCGGTGAGGGCGGTACCGGTCATGCCTGAAAGTTTGTCGTATAGACGAAAATAGTTTTGGAAAGTTATGGTCGCAAGAGTTTTGCTCTCTCTGGCTACCTCAACATGTTCCTTTGCTTCAATTGCCTGATGCAGACCTTCAGAATAACGCCGACCTTCCATGAGACGTCCCGTGAACTCGTCAACAATAAGAACTTCACCCTCTTTTACAACATAATCTACGTCCCTGCGCATCGTTCCGTGAGCCTTTAGAGCTTGATTGATGTGGTGAGACAAAGTGCTGTTTTCGAGGTCTGCCAGATTTTCTAGATTGAAATGCTGTTCTGCTTTTTTTATTCCTCGAGCCGTAAGTGTGGCGGTCTTAGCCTTTTCATCAACGATGTAATCGGACGAGAGCGTTTCATCTTCCTGCGATTTTTCATCGACTGACGCAAAAACGGTTTTCTTTAAACGTGCAACGAACTCGTTGACCTTTGTGTACAAATCTGTGGACTCATTGCCTTGCCCGGAAATGATGAGCGGAGTTCGCGCTTCGTCTATCAGGATTGAGTCTACTTCGTCAACGATTGCAAATACATGTCCGCGCTGCACCATATCCTGCTTGTAGAGCGCCATATTGTCACGCAGGTAGTCAAATCCAAGCTCATTGTTCGTTCCGTATGTTATATCGGAGGCATAAGCTTCACGCCGCTCGTCACTGCTCAGACCATGGACTATAAGCCCAACGCTTAATCCCATATACCTGTGAACCTTGCCCATCCACTCGCTGTCGCGGCGGGCGAGATAATCATTGACGGTTACGACGTGCACACCTTTGCCGGCGAGGGCGTTGAGATATGAAGGCATGACGGCAACAAGCGTTTTACCTTCACCGGTTTTCATTTCGGAAATCCTTCCCTGATGAAGCACGAGTCCACCTATGAGCTGGACATGGAAAGGACGCATGCCTAAGACGCGATCACATGCTTCGCGAGTGGCGGCAAAAGCTTCTGGTAAAATATCATCAAGCGTTTCGCCGTTTTCGAGACGTTTCTTAAATTCAATAGTTTTTGCTTTGAGTTGCTCATCAGGTATAGTGCGGTATTCGTCTTCAAGGCTTTCGATTTTACTTATGATGGGCATAAGCGCTTTAAGCTCTCTATCATTGTATGTGCCAAAAACCTTTGCAATTACTTTATTTAACATATATTCATGCCTTTCGCATACTCATTGTGTCATTTGTGAGCGCTTGGCATTATATCATAAAAAGTTTGAAAATAAAACTGCTTGGTAAAATTTTAATAATTGTATTGACAAAAGCTGTTACGTTTGTTATCATGACTTTCGCGTGTCTGTCGGAACAGAGAAAATCCATTGATGTGCGCGGCGTATTCGCTGGTGTAGCTCAGTTGGTAGAGCAGCTGATTTGTAATCAGCAGGTCGGGGGTTCGAGTCCGTCCACCAGCTCCATTTTTTATTTTAATATGGGGGATTACCCGAGAGGCCAAAGGGGGCAGACTGTAAATCTGTTGTCAGTGACTACGGTGGTTCGAATCCACCATCCCCCACCACATCATGAGAAACCTTGCAGTTTCATAAACTGCAAGGTTTTGGTAATACACATTTTTATGGGGGCGAAAGACATGACGTTATATGAAGAACTCACAGCACGAGGACTTATTGCACAGGTAACGAATGAAGAAGAAATCAGAGATATGCTCAATAATGGAAAGGCAACATTCTACATTGGGTTTGACCCTACGGCAGACTCTCTTCATGTCGGTCACTTCATGACGCTTTCATTCATGAAGCGGCTTCAGATGGTCGGGAACAAGCCAATTGCACTTGTTGGAGGCGGAACAGCCATGATAGGAGACCCATCTGCTAAGACGGATTTGCGCGACATGATGACGGTTGAGACGATCGACCATAACTGTGAGAGCTTCAAGGAGCAGATGTCAAAGTTTATTGACTTTTCGGAAGATAGGGCGTTAATGGTCAATAATGCTGACTGGTTGCGCAGACTTAATTACCTTGAGTTCCTGCGCGATGTGGGTCCGCATTTCTCTGTAAACAGAATGTTGACTGCTGAGTGCTATAAGAATCGCATGGAAAAAGGTCTGACCTTCCTCGAGTTTAACTACATGATTATGCAGGCTTATGATTTTTATGAGCTTTTCCTCAGATATGGTTGCAATATGCAGTTCGGCGGCGACGATCAGTGGTCGAATATGCTTGCAGGCACTGAGCTGATTCGCCGTAAGCTGGCAAAGGACGCGCATGCGCTGACCATTACGTTGCTGCTTACATCGGAAGGAACTAAAATGGGCAAAACAGTCAAGGGTGCGGTTTGGCTTGATCCAAATAAAACCAGTCCTTTCGAATTTTATCAATATTGGCGTAATGTTGATGATGCTGATGTTATAAAATGCCTGAAGCTTTTGACATTTGTTCCAATTGAGGAAATTTGGGAAATGGAAAAATGGCAAGGCGAACAACTTAACCGTGCTAAGGAAACGTTGGCATTTTCGTTGACAGAGCTCATCCATGGGACAGACATTGCGGTGCAGTCGAGGGATACTGCGAGGGAACTATTTAAGTCGGGAGGAGCTGCGGATATGCCGTCGGTGGAGTTAGCGAAAATTGATTTTGCAGATGGCAATGTGGATATTTTGTTGCTTCTTCAAAAGTCCGGTCTTTGTCAGACTAAGTCTGATGCAAGACGAGCTGTCGATCAGGGCGGCGTTGAAGTCAACGGTGAGAAGGTAACTTCGATCACGATGAGTTTCACAATTGATGAGTGCTCGGGTGAGGGTATAGTTGTTAAAAAGGGAAAAAAGAATTTCCGTCGTGTATGTGTAAAACAATAAGTTGTATTAGCACAACGTGAACAGTAGCTGCCATTGTGGGGATGCACAATGGCAGCGATTTTTTGTTTGACGTTGTAAACAAAAAAATGTATAATCTATTTATAAAAGTTGTTTATGGTGCGGACCATGTATGCTAACCGGAGGTGGTAGATTGCCATTGAAGAAAATAAGAGGGATTTTTCCGCCGCATAATAAAAATACCGCTGCCAGCAAGATGAGGGTTTTGCCCGTGCCTGATGAAGTTTACATACCAATGTCCATGCACTCAGGTGTTCCGGCAAGACCAGTTGTTAAGGCAGGTGATCTTGTAAAAGTTGGACAGATCATCGGAGAGTCTGCCGGATTTGTTTCCGCGCCTATCCACGCGAGCGTTTCAGGCAGGGTGAAGAGCGTAAATGACCGCGATATGATCACAGGGCATAAAGCTATGTCGATCACCATCGTTTCAGATGGTAAGCAGGAACTATATGAAGGACTCAGACTGCCGGAGGTCACTAACCTCCAAGAATTTCTCAACGCAGTAAGGGATTCGGGCGCTGCAGGACTTGGCGGTGCAGGTTTTCCCACGGCGGCAAAACTGACAATAAAGGAAATAAACAAGCTTGATTATATCCTCATAAATGGCGCCGAATGTGAACCATATGTGACTTCGGATACGAGAACTATGGTCGGTGGCTCTGAATATGTTTATGCTGGGGTGGAGTTTCTAAAAGAGTTTCTCAATCCGAGAAAAGTAGTAATTTGTATAGAGGATAATAAACCGGAGGCTATAAGCAAAATGAGGGCGGTATTTGCCGGAGACGAGGATGTTGATGTTGTTGTTTTACCCAGCATGTATCCGCAGGGAGAAAGGAAAGTCCTTGTCTATAATGTCACAGGGCGGATCGTTCCGGAAGGGGCGCGATTGCATGATGTTGGCTGCCTTGTAATGAACTGTACGACTATAACTGTTTTTGCACGTTATATCAGACTTGGCATCCCGCTTGTACAGAAGGTTGTTACAGTGGATGGTACTGCGGTCAGGACTCCTAAGAACGTTCTTGCACCGATCGGAACACCGTTTAGGAATCTGTTTGAGTTTTGCGATGGCTTTATAGGTGAGCCGAAAAAAATTATCGCTGGGGGACCTATGATGGGCATTGCACTTCCAAGTCTGGATATGCCTGTGGTCAAGACTACAAATGCTATTTTGGCTTTTCTGGAAAAAGATACGCTGACTCCTAAACAGACTGCATGCATAAAATGCGGGCGTTGCGTTACGAGATGTCCGATGAGCTTGATGCCGGTCAATATTGAGACTGCGTATTCAATCAAAAAGCCTGAGTTGCTCGAGAAGCATAAGGTCGGCATGTGTGTCGAATGTGGTAGTTGCGCCTATGTCTGTCCTGCAAAAAGACCGCTGGTACAGGTTATGCAAATGTCGAAAGTTGTGTTGAGAGAATACAGAGCTGAGCGGAAAGCGGAAACTGAGAAAAAGGCAAAGGGGGAGATGCAGTGAGTAATCTTAAAGTTTCGCCCTCGCCGCATATTTATGACAATTCAACCACGAGTCGGATCATGTTGGACGTTTTGATCGCACTTATTCCGGCGTTTATAGCTTCTATTTTGATTTTTGGAGCACGTGCTGCGATTGTTACCGCTGTCTGTATTGCATCCTGTGTGTTTTTTGAATGGGCATTTGCAAAAATAGCAAAGAGACCAAATCCAATCGGGGATTTTTCTGCGGCAATAACCGGAGCGCTTCTTGCGTTTAATTTACCGGTTACAATACCTGTTTGGCAGGCGGTGTTCGGAAGCGCGATTGCGATTATCCTAGTGAAGCAATTGTTTGGTGGACTAGGAAAGAACTTTGCAAACCCAGCCATTACGGCTAGGATTGTGATGTTTCTGGCTTTTTCAACCACTATGACAACTTGGGTGTCGCCTGTAGATGGGATAACCGGGGCAACTCCGCTTGCGCTTATCGGACGAGGTGAACTTGATGCGCTTCCAGGGGTTTGGGATATGTTTATTGGAATGCGCGGAGGCAGTTTGGGGGAAACCAGCAATCTTGCGCTTTTGATCGGTGGAATATATCTCATAGTTCGTCGAGTAATAACATGGCATGCACCGATAACTTTCATAGGGGTAGTTTTCGTATTTTCCGCTCTACTCAGTCAAGAGCCAGTACATCAATTATTTGGTGGCGGGCTGTTCCTAGGCGCTATTTTTATGGCAACAGACTATGTTACCACACCGCAGACGAATTTCGGAAGATTGATATTTGGTATAGGTTGCGGATTGTTAACCGCAGTTTTCAGGATATACGGTAGTTATCCTGAGGGTGTATCATTTGCGATTTTACTTATGAATATACTAACGCCATATATAAATAAGTTCACGATGAGCAAACCTCTGGGAGGTGTGAAAGCGTGAGGAAAAACTTCATTATGCCGATTTTGGTCCTATCACTTATATGTCTTGTTGTAACCGGCGCTTTAGCTATGATGAACTCAGTTACGCAACCTGTAATTGAGGCGGCGGCATCGGAGCGTGCATATGCATCAATGGCAGAGAAAATTTCGCATGCAACAGGTTTTGAACGAATTTATGCTGAGGGGCTGCCGAGATCCATACGGTCGGTTTACAGGACAACAAATGATGTTGGATTTATTTTCATTATCTCTGTTAACGGATTTAGCGGAGAAATTAGGGTCATCTGCGGGGTCGATCCTGACGGCAATATTATCAGCAGTTCCGCTTTACAACACACCGAAACCCGGGGCATCGGTACAATTTTGGACCAGAGTTCATTCACAGTTCAGTTTGATGGAAAAGATAGTCGGCTGGAGGGTGTTTATGCTGTTTCCGGCGCAACGATCTCCACGCAGGCATATATAAATGCGATTCGAGATGCATTGAAGGCGTTTGAACTCGTAGGAACGAGCTCTGTTGGTCAATAAATCGTAGGTGCAAATGTTTCTTGCCCGCAACATTTTACTAGGGGGTGACTATTCAATGAACAAACTCAAAACCCTAACGAGAGGCATGATAAAAGAAAATCCTGTTCTGGTGCTCGTTCTTGGCGTTTGCCCAGCACTTGCTGTTTCCACGCAAGCTGAGAATGCCATAGGGATGGGGGTTGCGACCACCTTTGTGCTTCTGGGTTCAAACATAGTTATTTCGTTGCTCAGAAAGCTCATACCCGATAAAGTGCGCATACCTTGCTATATAATACTTATTGCAAGCTTTACAGTACTTGCCGAGATGGCAGTTGAGGCTTATGCCTATTCGTTATATCAGTCCTTGGGAATATTCCTGCCGCTTATCGCGGTAAATTGTATAATTTTTGCTCGTGCGGAAATGTTTGCAAATAAAAATAGGATGTTTGATTCGGTTTTGGATGCCCTTGGATTCGGTGTCGGTTTTACTGTGGCGCTTCTGGCGATTGCGACAATTAGGGAGATATTTGGAAGCGGCTCATGGTTTGGAATGGCAATTCCGTGGCTAAGAGACAATAATGCAGTTATTTTCACCATGGCTCCGGGTGGGTTTATAGTTTTTGCATGTCTAATCGCGTTGGTAAATAAAGTTTCAAAGGGACATGCACTCAAACGAAAAGAGTTTGGATGTGAGGTTTGTCCATCGGCTGTTGTTTGCGGCAGAAAAACGAGAGAGGGGAGTGACACATAGTGGATTTCAGGGGTATGGTTGTAATAATGATGAGCGCAGCTCTTGTAAATAACTATGTGCTGCGGAAATTCTTGGGTGTTTGTCCATTTTTGGGAGTTTCAAAAGATTTGAATAACTCAATCGGCATGGGCATCGCTGTTATGTTTGTTATGCTGTTGGCGGCAGCAGTAACGTGGCCGATCCAGATGTTTCTCCTTTTGCCAAACGGTCTTGGTTTTATGCAGACTGTGGTATTTATTCTTGTCATTGCGACGCTCGTTCAGTTAGTTGAGATAATATTGAAAAAGCATATCCCTGCGCTTTATGACGCGCTGGGAGTATACTTGCCATTGATGACGACGAACTGTGCCGTTCTTGCGGTTACGATTTCAAATATAAGCAATGAACTGACATTTGGTGAATCTATAGTAAATGCCCTTGGCTCTGGACTTGGATTCTTTCTAGCAATGGTTTTGTTTACAAGTGTACGCGGACAGACGGAAGCATCGGATCCACCGGAGTCATTTAAGGGGATGCCACTCACGCTCATATCCGCAGCTATTCTTTCACTGGCTTTTTTTGGGTTTGAAGGAGTTATTGAAAATCTGTTAGGATAAGGGTTTACGCTGCGGATGAATAGATCAAGGCTCCTCGCCGCGACTAACCAAAATCATCGGAATCATATATACATGAGGGTCACATAATGGAAACTATCATTATTGCTGTCATTTCGATTACTGCCCTTGGCTTTATTTGCTCGTTATTGCTGTCTATTGCGTCTAAAGCAATGGCTGTAGAGGTCGATGAGCGTTTAGCATTGGTGCGAAACGCATTGCCGGGGGCAAATTGCGGTGCATGCGGATATAGTGGCTGCAATGGATATGCTGCTGCACTTGTCGAGGGGAATGTTGCCGCGAATCTTTGCCCTCCGGGCGGCGATGCTGTTGTTGCGATGATTTCAGAGATAATGGGACTTAGTGGCGGTGATGCTGTTGAAAAGAAAATCGCAGTTGCTCATTGTGCTGGCGACTGCGATTACAGATTGGAAAAGATGGATTATTCCGGAATCCGAACATGCCATGCGGCACAACTTCTTTTTGGAGGGCAGAATGCTTGCTCATTCGGTTGCCTAGGATATGGGGATTGCCTTGAAGCTTGCCCAAGTGATGCCATTTGTTTGAAGGACGGTTTGGCCTGTGTGGCACCAAATAGGTGTACTGGCTGCGGATTATGTGTTGGAGCCTGCCCGAGCAAGGTGATTTCGACTTATACAGCGCCGGTTTCGGTGGCTGTTTTATGCAGGAATATCGAAAGGGGAGCGGTGCTAAAAGATAAATGCTCCAAGGGCTGTATCGGTTGCATGAAATGCGCAAAGATTTGTCCGACACAGGCGATAACTGTTACTGATTTTTTGGCTTCGATAGATTACTCAAAATGCGTGGGTTGCAAAGAATGTGTAAGCACTTGCCCCAAGGGATGCATTTTTGATTATTAAATTGTTAAGACGTATGTTTTGATTTCTTTCTATCAAGGAAGTTTCTTCAGAGTTAGTTGGGCGACCAATCCGGTCATGGCTCCGGTTGCCACTGCGATAATTATCAATATCGGCAGGTATGCGGCGATTGTTGGGGTTGCGGTTACTAGCATTGCTGAAAGTATTTGTCCTATGTTGTGAAATACTGCACCTATTGCTCCGCACGCCCATAGTTGTTTATTAGATACGAATTTTTTCATTATTATCATCGCTAGAAATGCGAGAATACCGCCGGAGAGGCTTAGCAGTAATGAGAGTGCTCTTCCGGTTAGCAGAGTTCCTAAGAGGATGCGGCATATCAAAATAATAAGCGCGTCGGTGTTTTTAAAGCTAATCGATCCTTGTTCATTTTTATGTGGGTAGAAAAGAACAAGCAATGTTACTATATTAGCAAGTCCTAATTTTGCACCCGGGATCGGTATGGGCATTGGTATTTGAGCCTCGATAATAAATATTGCCAATGCAATAGCTGTCAAAGCTGCCATTAGTGTAAGTTTTTTTGTCGCTATACGCATAAATATTGCTCCAATTTGGCATTTTTAGGCAGGCAAACGCGTCTCGACCTTGCGTCATTTTTAGCCTACAATTGCATCAAGTCCTAAGCCATCCATAATTGTGCTGCTTAGCCTTATGACAAGTCTGTGCGGAAGGCATACTATCGGAATCACACCATCGCTGAGCCACCCCTGACGTATGCAAGCCCCATCAGGGCAGTTTGCATCATATACTCTTACTCTTCCGGGCTGCAACAATATAGTGTTGAAATTGCTGCCGCTGGAAAGATGCAATTCGCGCTGTTCTGTAACTCCGGTTAAATCAATTATGTCAACCAGTGTTCCATCAAGATATATTCGCGCGTCTGCCGTCGGCTGTTGCATTAATAATAATGCAATTGCTGCTGACAGAATAATTAGCCCTGATAGAATAATGATCCAGAATTTGTTTGTTTTCAATGAGTTCACCTTCCAACTGCTCGCTAACAAGTAGTTAAATTCTAACATATAAAATAAGGAATAGTAACCCATTTTGTTTAAATTTACTGAATTAGTGTGCTAAATTACTTTTTAAATAATTATTTGATTGACATTGTTATTGCAAGTAAATATAATTAGGTAAGGCAAAAGTTGCTGTTATAGTTATAAAATTAACTATGGCACAATGGCAGAAAGAGGCTGCACGAGCGTCGCTGGGAAATCATGCTTCATGTTATGGTTTCGGGCGATTGTTCGGCAGCACTTGAAAATTAGGAGGAAAAATGATGAAAAAGAGAAGTTTAGTAGCTTTGATAGTTGCGCTGGCAATGTGCGTTGTGTTAGTTGCGGCCTGCGGTGAAGATACGAGTGGAACCGGTGGGACCGGTGGTGGAGCAACAGAGGTCACAGAGGTTCATATAGGTATGCTTACCCCATTAACAGGGGGGGCTGCATATTTTGGTGTTTCAGTCCAGCAGGGGGCAATGCTATACATCAATAATTTTAACGCCCAAGGCGGACTCCAGATAAATGTAAGTACACGCGATGATGAGGGCAGTACCGCCGTCGCGGTCACCATGTATCACGATCTTGTAGATGCCGGGGTTACAGCGATTCTGGGTGCGGTAACTTCCGGACCTACAATGGCGGTTGTGCCTGAGGCATTTTTAGAAGGCATGCCGATGATTACTGGAACTGCAACACATGCTGGCGTTACAGTAAATCAGGATACAGGTGAGGTCTTCACCAATATGTTTCGCTCATGCTTTATAGATCCGTTCCAAGGTGTCAAGATGGCTGAATTTGCCGTTGAGATTCTTGGTGCCAGAACTGCCGCGATTCTTTACGCACATGATATCGATTACTCAATCGGTCTTATGCAGGCGTTTGTCGAGCGTGCGGCAGATATCGGTCTTGAGGTAGTTCATGTTGAAACATTTGCAGACGAAGCTCCGGACTTTATGGCTCAGCTTACAAACATTGCCGCTGCTGATGCTGACGTCCTCTTTGTCCCGGTATATAACAGACATACAGCGCTGATCGGTCCTCAAAGCGTTGCTGCCGGTGTTACGGCGACTATGCTTGGTGCAGACGGATGGGCGGGCACGATTGAGGCGATAGCGGACCCCTCAACTGTTGAAGGTGCATTCTATCTTACAGGATTTACATATGAATCTGAAGAACCGCATATCATAGAATTTATTGAGAGATATGAAGCGGAATTTGATACGATGCCGAACATGTTTGCTGCTCAGGCATATGATGCTGCTGCGATTTTAGTCAGCGCAATAGTAAAAGCAGTTGATGCCGGTCATATCCCGGGCAGTGATGAGTTTAAACAAGCTGTCATCGCGAATATGTCTGCAACCGATATGAACGGAGTAACCGGACGCATCACATTTGACGAGTTTAATAATCCTCAAAAAACCGCGTTCATCTTGCAGATACAGGACGGCGTTGCAAGATTCTGGGGTACATTCTAAGTAAAGATTAAATCTACTCGAAGTAATCAGCGTTTACCTAAGCGTTAACGCGCAATTAAAGTGTCTTGAGGGGTTTAGCGCCCCTCAAGGTTGTTATTTCTCGATTCCCGCATAGGAGGACACATATGTTATTTGTTGCACAACTTATAAATGGGCTTCAACTGGGATCAATCTATGCATTGATCGCCTTGGGGTACAGTATGGTATATGGCATTATCAAGCTGCTTAATTTTGCACACGGCGATGTGATCATGGTAGGGGGATTTATCGCAATGTACGCCTTTGCTGCCGGGTTGCATCCTGTTGAGGCAATAATATTTGTCATAATCGGATGCACAGTGTTGGCTATTCTTATGGAAAAACTTGCATATACACCGCTTCGCAATGCATCGAGGATATCGGTGCTTATCACGGCTATCGTTTTAGCAGGCGGATTTATTGCTCTGTTTGCACTGGCTGTAGGTTTGAGTCCAATAGTAGCGGGAATACTGGTTGTTGTTGGCTGTGCTGCTATTGCCATTCTAATAGTGACGTTTGAATACACTCCACGCGGGAACGCACCGAGAATTTCCGTGCTCATAACTGCTATAGGAATATCTATCCTACTACAGAATCTTGCTCAGCTTTTCTTTGGAGCAAGACCCCAACCGCTGCATATTCCTTTTCCGACCGGGAGCATTAGCTTAGGGGAAGTATCAATTGCCTATCCGATAATTATTACTGTTGCTGTTTCTGTGCTTTCAATGTTGGCGCTCAACTATGTTGTTTTGCGAACAAAGCTTGGCAAGGCAATGCGTGCGGTTAGTGAGGACACCGAAGCAGCACAGCTCATGGGGATAAACGTTAACAATATAGTAACATTCACTTTTGCAGTTGGCGCGGCGCTTGCAGGCATCGGCGCAATCCTATATTTCGTGCGTTTTCCGGTCGTTACTCCGACAGTGGGTGCGGTGCTTGGACTCAAGGCTTTTATTGCCGCAGTTTTCGGTGGAATCGGATCTATCCCTGGTGCTGTTATAGGCGGGTTTGCAATTGGGTTTCTCGAAGTGATTGTTACCGCCGCCGGTCTATCAAGATGGACCGATGGTGCGGTATTCTTGGTGCTTATTATCATATTACTGGTTCGCCCTGCCGGTCTCATCGGAAAACCGATGATTGAGAAAGTTTAGGTGAGTAATGAAAAGTTTAGCAATTAAAACACCTTTACGCTACTCAATAAACACAGTTTTAATCATTATATTTCTGGTTGCAGGGTATTTTATCACACAGGGTGGAATACTCACAAGAGCGCAGAACAATATACTCATTCAAGTTGGTTTCTTTATCATTCTTGCAGTATCTCTAAATCTGCCCGCAGGATATATGGGACAGCTTCCTTTGGGACATGCCGGATTCATGGCCGTCGGAGCCTATGTTGGTGCGATATTCTGGCGCTCAGGGTTATTATCAGGTTATGGTTCTGTAGCAGGAGGGCTGCTTCTTGCAGGTATTGCCGCTGCCATTTTTGGGGTTATTATAGGCATTCCAGCATTGAGATTGCGCGGGGACTACCTAGCGATTATAACGTTGGGTTTCGGCGAAATGATCCGCGTTCTTATTATGAATATTCCCTCGGTGACAGGTGGTGCGCAAGGACTGCAGCAAATTCCGCGTTATTCAAGTTTTCTGGTAGTCTACATTTGCGTTATCGTTTGTTGCGCGGTGATTCACATGCTGATGAAGAGCCGACACGGCAGAGCGATATTATCAATCCGTGACAATGAGATTGCGACGGAAAGTTGCGGTATCAACACAACGTACTACAAAGTTATGGGTTTTGCGGTTTCAGCATTTTTTGCAGGGATTGCAGGAGCACTTTATGCCGGAAATCTTGGGATTTTGGTTCCGTCGGATTTTAATTTCATGATGAGCATCAATATCCTTATGATCGTTGTGTTGGGAGGGATGGGCTCGATGATGGGTTCCGTCATTGGCGCGGCTGTACTGACAAGCCTGCCGCTTTTGATGCAGGGACTCAATCAGTACAGAATGATCATATACGCACTTTTGCTTATAAGCGTTATGATTTTCAAACCATCAGGATTGATGGGGACTTATGATTTTTCCTTGAGTCATGTTCTTGAAAAAACCGGTGGTTGGGCAATGCGCAGGAAGCGTGAAAGGGGGTCGTCGGATGTCGGTTCGTGATCCTAGATATGCCTTTATCCCTGAACGAGACAAGCATAAAACTCCGGTTATGGAGTGCAGGGCGTTAGGCATTGATTTCGGCGGGTTGACCGCTGTTGATGATTTTAATTTTACGGTTGCGCCTACGGAGATAGCAGGGCTTATCGGTCCAAACGGCGCGGGGAAAACAACTATTTTCAATCTCCTTACGAAGGTATATAAGCCCTCTAGGGGCGCGATGTTTCTCAATGGAAGAAATACAAAGAAGATGAATACGATTAAAGCAAATAAGGCAGGCATTGCTAGGACCTTCCAGAATATACGGCTATTTAAAGAAATGTCTGTTCTTGAGAATGTTCTAGTAGGTCTTCATAATGAGATGGATTATACTCTGGCTGAGGCTGTCTTCCGGTTGCCGGGGTATTGGCGTTTCGAGAAAATTGCTAAGGAACGTGCACTTGAGCTTTTATCCATTTTTAATATGCAAGATGATATGGACCGTAAGGCTGGTTCTCTTCCTTATGGCTCCCAGCGCAGACTTGAGATAGTCAGGGCATTGGCGACTAATCCATGCATATTGTTGCTTGATGAGCCTGCTGCGGGCATGAATCACTCTGAAACGAGTGATCTTATGGAGAATATACGGAAGATACGTGATTTGTTTCAAATTGCTATTTTGCTTATCGAACATGACATGAACCTTGTTATGGGCATCTGCGAAGGTATTGCGGTTTTGAATTACGGACGTGTTATTGCTAAAGGAACACCGAGAGATATACAAGATGACCCTAAGGTCGTTGAGGCGTATCTCGGAAAGGAGAGAGGAAATGCTGACAGTAACGGACATTAATGTTTACTATGGAAGCATTCACGCCATAAAGGGTGTTTCTTTTAATGTTGAGCAAGGGGAGATCGTAACGCTTATTGGGGCCAATGGCGCTGGGAAGAGCACAATATTGAAGGCGGTTTCAGGCTTGTTAAGGGCTAAGACTGGGGCGATTTCTTTTTTAGATTCGGAAATCGGTAATGTGGCTGCGCATAACATAGTCAGACGTGGATTGGTTCAAGTGCCAGAGGGACGACGTATATTCTTGAGGATGAGCGTTCAGCAGAACCTTGAGATGGGGAACTTCATCCACAAAAGAAGTACCATGAATGAACGAGTAGATGACATTTTTACGCGCTTTCCGAGACTAAAGGAGCGCAGAAAGCAAATGGGGGGGACCTTGTCCGGAGGAGAGCAGCAGATGCTTGCTATTGGGCGTGCGCTTATGACATGCCCTAAGCTTTTGATGCTTGACGAGCCGTCGATGGGTTTGGCACCGCTGTTGGTTGAGCAGATTTTTGACATCATCAAAGAACTCAACGAGTCAGGGGTGACAATTCTTCTGGTCGAACAAAATGCGAGAATGGCTCTTTCCGTGGCGGATAGAGGTTATGTTCTGGAGACAGGAAGAACTGTTGCGGCAGCGCCTGCCGCTGAGCTTCTTGAAGACGAGGCTGTAAGACGAGCATATTTGGGCGGTTAGTAATGAATTATAAAGTGAGCAACACTATGCAGGATTCACAGTGTTGCTCACTTTTTAATGCAATGTATGAGTTATGGAAACGGAAAAAGCTGCGAAAAGTCCGGTGTTACGCCCGGCGCGAGTCTGAAAACCATCAGTGTGAATACAAGACCCCATGCAATTGCGATTACGCCGAGAACAATCCCGGCAATCGCTTTTCCGCCTGCATAGCCTAAACTCCTTGCTTTTCGACCTTGGAAAATTGCAAGCAATCCAAAAACCGGCCAAAAAACGACGTTTCCAATTATTCCGCAAATTAACGATATAGTTGCAGCGCTGCTCGCTTTACGTTCAAGTGCTTCTTGTTGTTGGCGCTGGTATTCATTTGGTGGCCAAGGACTCTGGAGCTCATTGTAATCAGATTGTTGCCATTGGTTGTATTGTTGCGCGTTTTCATATTGCTGACCTAGAGTATCCGCCTCTGGTTGGGGCAGTGGGGTAGGTTCAGGAGGCTTATACATAGCGTTCCTAGCGCCGCAATAGCCGCAATGCTCGTCTCCGTCAGGATATCTAGCGCCACACGCACAAATCATTGGTGACCTCCAATTTGTAAAATAGTGAATATATCGAAGTCTGAAAATGCATACCCACCGTAATGTAACTATTCTACCATTGATGTGGCAAAAAACAAGGGTAAAATGAAGCGTTTTTTGTTGTTTTATCGGATACTTGTTATTCTGTTTACGATAGTTGCTTAACCATCTGCAGGCGTTAGTGGATTAACCAACCTGCCGCCTGCGGCTTTTTTAAGCCTGTTTGCCACTGCTTGACCCAATCCTTTTTCGCAGGGCATTTGGGCGAGTATAGATACGACATTCATGTTGTCCAGCGTTCTCAATGCATCGAATAAATGCGCTGCCTGTGCGGTGAAATCTTCACTTGCGCCATAAGTTACGATATTAGGGTGGTCGAAAGCGAAATCATCGAACATTAACGCAGCCATGTTATCTTTTATGTGATTCTTGATGTAGTTGGTTGTCTTATCTGGTGAGCCGAGGATTGCGGTCATTGGGGATTTAGGTGCATAGTGGCGGTATTTCATTCCGGGTGATTTGGGTGACTCGGTTGTAATTGAGCTGTCAGTTTCAACATGACCCAGTATTGTTTTTATTTCTTCGTATGTTATGCCGCCGGGTCGAAGTATCCGTGGAATATCTTCAGAAATATCAATAACAGTGGATTCCAAGCCAACGCGGCAGTCACCTCCATCAAGTATATAGGGGATTTTGCCGTCAAGATCGTTTTTAACGTGGCTTGCGTTTGTCGGGCTGGGTTGTCCTGATGGATTTGCCGAGGGGGCTGCGATCGGACAACTGCTTGCTCGTATAAGAGCGAGTGCGGCAGGGTGTTCCGGCATCCTTATGGCTACGGTATCAAGTCCAGCAGATACATTGTCGGGGATGAGCTTGCTTTTCTTCATTATCATAGTCAGAGGACCGGGCCAGAAGGTGTCCGCCAATTCATAAAATATGTTTGGTATTTCAATCACTAGGTTTTTTACTTTTTCAAGTGTTGCAATATGGACGATTAGTGGGTTATCCGGCTGGCGTCCTTTTGTTGTAAATATTTCCAAAACTGCTTTTTCATCGAGTGCATTTGCTGCAAGCCCATATACGGTTTCGGTTGGAATTGCTACCAGTCCGCCATTTTTTATCACTTGGGCGCAAAGTTCGATGTTTTCTTGTTTTTCTGAGTTCAGTATTAAAGTTTCCATTTATTCTCCGTTATGTATTCCTGCTCAATATCCACCAAGGGAATGGGGGGAATACGCGATTTTCACTATGCTTTAAGCTTGATAAGGATATCACAAGGCGTTGTGGAAAACAACGATATGTTTCACTACCATTGTGTGGGTGCGGATTTAGGGGGAGAAATGTAAGTTCGTTGCTATAAGATTATTTGAGTGCGCTCAATAAAATGAAGCCCGAAGGTAAAAGAGCCTTCGGGATTTTGTGTTATCCAGTTTAGTCTTTCAGGCATCCGATTGGGATAATCTTCACACCGTCATTTCGAGTGTACGCCATCTCGCCCCCTGTAATTACAATCAAGAGATCAGGCTCTCGAAGTTTCGCTCTCTTTTCTGCATTTGCTTTTTGAATTAACTGTTTGAGTTCAAGCAAATGGGCAGCACCTTCTTCAATTCCTTTGCTACCGAGTTTGAATTCTATCAGTGTGTATCGACCGTCGGCGAGATGCAGAACACAGTCGGCCTCTAGTCCATATCTATCATGGTAGTAAGACACGCGCCCTTCCAATGCCGAGGAATATACTCTTAAATCTCTGATGCAAAGGCATTCAAACATAAATCCAAACGTGTGCATATCTTGTAACAATGCTTCCGGTGACAGGGCGAGAGCGGCCACAGCAATAGATGGATCAATGAGCCCCTTTTTCTTGCCAGATCGAATCGCTGTTGCAGAGCGGATGGACGGACACCACGCCGGAATATCCTCAATCACATAGAGTCGCTCCAAGGTATCCAGATAGGAAAATAGCGTTGGCTCAGAAATGTCCATATAGTTGGAAGAGACATCTTCAAGAACCGTTTTGTCCGTGGCAAGTGTTGAAATGTTCCGTGCATACGACTGAAGCACAGCACGTACACGTTCCGGACTTCGTTTCACTCCGTCCACAGTAGAGGCATCACTATCACAAATATTGGTGACGTAGTTTTGTGCTTCGAATAACTTTGCCTTATCTGTTTTCTTGCCTAGGCTCGAAGGCCAACCGCCACGGCAAGCCGCAAAGACAAGGGCATTAATTGACAAATCCGACTTGATACCATCAATATCAAGTGTGGGATCAGAAAACAGGGCTGCCAATGAAATCTTTCCGTTTGATTCCTGAGACTCGTATAAACTCATCGGGTACATGATCATACGAGAGATACGTCCTGTACCGGAATGCATGATAGACGACTCATCAACTACGGTAGAGCCGGTCAAAATAAACAAGCCAGCCTCGCCGCCACGCTTATCAACTGCACTACGGACAGCATCCCAAAGGACGGGAGCCATCTGCCATTCATCGATCAAGCGCGGATTTTCGCCTTCCAGCAAAAGAGATGGTTTCACCTCTGCTGTGGCGAGATAGCCTTTAGTCTGATCCGGGTCTTGTAGTTTCAAGATGCTTTTTGCCTGTTGCTCTGCCGAAGTCGTTTTGCCGCACCACTTTGGACCGGCAATCAGTACCGCCCCTACCGCGTCCAATCGTTCTTCTAATAACTTATCTATAATCCGAGGTAAATAATTAGGCTTCATCGCTCAATCCTCCTTGATAGGCTCTTTGGTTAGTATACGCATAGCCGAGGAAAAAGTCAATGCGAAATTAAGTGTTTTGCTGTGATTTGCTTAAGCATTTTGTCGATGTTTTCTTTTGTAATTTGTGAAGACGGATCTGCTTTGCCTAAATTACTTGCTGCTATCTTGACAGGAAAACGAAGACTTTCTATTGTTACAATTTCTTTACGTCTGCTCATTCTTGTGCGAAATGTTCAATTTGATGAAATGGTGCGATTTGAACAATTGCTTGATGGATTTGAGGATAGATTCGAAGATATACAGCCTTTCAGATATTCACATATTGAAGAACAATTCTTAGAGTGCGAGCATATGATTGATATCACTCATACTAAAGCCGTGCCTTGATGGCACGGCTTGGATAACTTATGTGAAGCATTGGTATTTCAGCCATTGTTTTGTGTTTACGACAAATGACAACCCTCGGAAATAAGAGTTGTCATTTGTTCGTCTTTGGCACGCTTGGAGGGACTCGAACCCCCGACCCTCTGCTTAGAAGGCAGATGCTCTATCCTGCTGAGCTACAAGCGCATATGATAATTGTTTGCTGTAAAAACAGACCGACGGCTATTATACAATGTTCCTGTGCAAATATCAAGCGTTTATTTACGTGATTTTGAACAATTTGTGTCGCAATCTATAGCGGAACTTGCCTGATTTATATTATCCACCGCCGGAAGGGGAGAGCAGCGCGACTGTATTGCCGTCGAATAACCTGTGAGAGAGCTTCTTGATTCCTTTGAGTTGGACATCATCCACGAATATAAGTGCACCTCTCAGCAAATCCTTATCAACTCCCGCGCATTCGGCTTATACCAAAACATCACGCACCGTTTTTGCCTCGACAGCGAAAACCATAGGTCCGTCATATGAGCTTAATAGTCCGTACAACCGCACAACGACCATTTTAGCTCCGTTCCCACTCTTTGATCCCAAGTTTTTTTAATCTGTTTTTCTTTGGAATTCCATGCTGGTCCCAGCCGCGTATGTGATAATACTTTTTTAACATTTTGTCAAGGTGTACAATATCCTGCCCGGGAACTCTTTGAAGAGGAGATTTTAACCGGGCGGGCAGGTTGTCTCCGTCGTATAGTCCCTGCCTTATATTTATCATGCGTTCAATATTGTAAACACGTTCTCCTGTTCGAATGAATTTACCGATGTTCATCTTATTACCTGTTACTTGTTTAAGCGCATAGGGATGTGGAAACAATCTAGGGGCGTTGATGCCAATAAGAGCTGGGTGGTTATGAATCAGCCTGACAATACCGCCAAAGCTCGGTAGCAGTGAATAAACCATTCTGGTGAAAACACTATTTGGGTTTTTAACGAGAGCCGGAGGCAGAATAGCATATGTTGTAAATAGACAGCTTCCGGCAGATGTTGTTGCATCCATAAGATCTTGGAAAAAGACCGTTAAAGCGGGTTTTCCGCGTGTGGTAGATCCGCTGACGCGCATCCCTAAACCTTCCAACACCACCATGTATCCACCGTTGAGATGGCAGCCGCCGCGGTTTGCGGTTGCATATCCGAGCCCCATGCCTTGTGCAGCGCGTGGGTCATAAGCAGCAAGCTCCATGCCCTTAACATGTATAGCAAACTCACGCCCACCGTATTTTTCGGACATTCTCATCACGCCTTCAGCTATATCATTTCCGATTTCATCACGATGTGCGACCTTCTTTAGCAGATCAGCCAGTATTTCCGGCTCGCCGAAGCGCAAACCATTATCCCAGAGACCTTTCTCACATAGCTCCATTGCAAATCCGACAGCACCGCCGAATGATATAGTGTCAATACCATACTCGTCACAAAGATGGTTAAGGTTAATGATACTTTCCAGATCGTTATTAAGCAGGTTTGAACCCAGTAGTCCGAGGGTTTCAAGTTCAGGTCCTTTGATTTTGTTGCCTTCATGAGAAACAATGCGTCCGCATTGTATTGGACAGGATATGCATCCTTTGTTGCTTATTGTATGTTTTTCACTCAGAGTTTCACCACTTATGCAGTCAAATTTATCAAATTTCCCGCTTGCATAATTTCTTGTTGCGAGCAGGTTGTTATATTGCATCATGCTGACTAGTGCGGCTGTTCCGAGTTTAGGTAATTGTTGTCCGGTTAGTGGATGACTCCTGAGATTGGATATCCATTTTTTATTGAATTCCTTAAAACTTTCCGTGGTTTGCACCGCTGCTGTGGTTGCGGTTCCTTCCGCAACTATTCCCTTTAGCTGCTTATGACCAAAAACTGCACCTACACCGCCGCGACCTGCAACGCGTTCGTTACACGCCACACAAGCAAAACGGACGAGATTTTCGCCTGCAACTCCAATCGCCAACTTGCCGCCTGATCCCATCATAGCCTGAGTCTCACTGGTGCTTTTGCCCCAAAAGAGCGTTGCATCCAGCAGCCTGATGCTGTCATCTTTGATGCTTATATATGCTTTGGAAGGGGATTTGCCGCTGATTATCAATGCATCATATCCCGCCCGGCGCAGATGCAGACCAAAATCTCCGCCGCAATTAGATGAAACGAGCAAACCCGTCAGCGGTGAGATCGTCGATATGTTGAAACGAGATGAGCTTGGTGCAGTTGAGGGATTCAGAGGTGACGTGGTAATAATGATAATGTTTTCGTCTGAAAAAGCCTCAACTTTCTTATCAAAGGCAGAGTAGAGCATCTTAGCAGCAAGACCTTTTCCACCGATGAAGTTCTTCAAATCATCTTTCTGCGGCATAAACGTCTTGGTTTTGCCGGTTGTCAAGTCGATATGTGCCATTTTGCCTACATAACCCTGAAATCCGGATTTACCCATCAAACGGTAATACACACTGGCAAAATCATCACGAGAAAAAATGCGCGGCACTGGGTAAGTTGGGTTGGCCTCGCGATAGGCATGGTCAGAGAGTGCAATTATATCCTCTTCGGCGATGCCGGTTATGGTTGTGGGGATATTCATTGCAGCGTTCATATCACGGATGCTTGATATGAAATTCTTTGCCTTTTTTTCAATTGTGCCGCCTGAGATGCCAACGACATCTGCAAGCTCTGAAAGTGGCTTATATACGGATTCGCCATAATCATCAAGTACGTAGGGGAGAATAACTGCATTAGCCAGACCGTGTGCGATGCCGTACCTGCCGCCGAGTGCGTGTGCAAGTGCGTGAACATTGCCTACATAGGCGCGGGTAAATGCGACTCCACCATAGTATGCGGCGAGTTGCATATAAGTGCGTGCCAAGATGTTTTTACCGTCACTGTATGCTATGCTAAGATTTTCAAATACAAGCTTGACTGTCTGTTTAGCCATCTCGCGAGTTTCTTTGGTGTTACTATTTCCTATATATGCTTCAATAGCGTGAGTAAGTGCATCCATCCCGGTGGTTGCGGTGAGATGAGGCGGTAGCTTCACCGTCAATGATGGATCAAGTATTGCCTCTTGCGGGATGAGGGCTGGGTCCATGAGTGCGTATTTGTCTTTTGTGTTACTATCAACTACTACTGCGGCAACGGTTGCTTCACTGCCGGTTCCGGATGTAGTTGGTACAGCAAATATGGGTGGTATCGGAAAAATGACTTTAAGAAGCCCTTTCATTTTTTTGATGCTTTTTTTGGGTCTTGCAACTCGTGCACCAACGCCCTTTGCGCAGTCCATCGGGGAGCCGCCGCCAAATGCTATAATTCCGCTACATTTATTTTCTTTATACATCTCGAGGGCTTCTTCGATATTGTCTATGGTCGGGTTGGGAACAGTTTTATCATATACTGCTGTATGTATGCCTGCGTTTCTGAGGTCAGCAAGTAGTGTGTAAATCAGTCCTAATGAAACGACAACATTGTCTGTCACAAGCAGGACGCTTTTTATGCCTTTTGTAGATATTAGTTCGGGGAGTCGCTTTAGTGAGCCTTCTCCGGAAGTTATTTTGGGTTTGCGCCAGGGTAAGGCATGTGATGCATATTTCATTATTAATTGAAATGCTCTGCAGTATATTCTAAATAACATGATTAATCTCCATTTTGTTTGCTTTTGTGCAATGAAAGCCTTGCAGCACTTGCCGCAAGGCTCTCACAAAATATATCATAGTATTAGCACAGTGTCAATGTCTGGAATATAGGCTTTGAGCGCAAGCGCACACATAGCTGTGTAAACTGCAATGCCCGAAGCAATAACCCGAAAAATTCTATTCAGCGTCGCCCCAGTTCATGCCTGATAATGCCGCGCCATTCGGGTCAACTACGCATGAGCCGGAATCGATAGGAAGGACTGTGCCTGTGATGACCGCAGAATCATCACTTGCGAAGAATACGACCGCGCCGGTGATTTCGTCTGCTGTTGCAGGGCGGGGGATAGGGTTGAAGCGTGTCATGTATTGTAGTGCTCCTGCAGTGTCAGTACCAAGTGTTTTAGCAAGTCCTGCCATTGCTGTCTCAAGCATAGCAGTTGCTGTTGCGCCGGGGGCTACCACATTACAGCGGATGCCGTCGCTGCCGTGATCAAGAGCGACTGTTTGCGATAGACCTATGAGACCGGATTTTGATGCGCAGTATGCGGGCATTGCAGGAATGCGGCGCAGACCTGCAAGTGATGCGATGTTGACTATCGATCCGCCTCCGGCTTTTGTCATATGTGGAATTGCATACTTCATTGTGTAGAATGGACCATAGAGGTTGGTTTCTATGATGCTTTGAAACTGCTCGATAGGGATGTTGACAACTGTGCCTGGGGGGTCTATTGCGGCGTTGTTTACGAGTATGTCTATTTTACCGCCGAATTCAACTGTTGCTTCGACCATTTTTCTGGCATCTTCGGGGTCTCTGATATTGCCCGCGAATGGGAGTACTGTGTTTTCGGGCAGTGATGCGACTGTTTCGGAGAGGGCTTCTTTGCGCCTGCCTGTTATGACTATTTTTGCGCCTTCCGCAACAAATCTTCTGGCGATTGCAGCACCTATGCCACTGCCACCGCCTGTAATGAGTGCGACTTTTCCATTGAGATGTCCGTTCATGTATGTTCCTCCTAGTTTTTACTATGTTTAGGTAAACGCTGATTAATTCGTGCTCCTTGTCCTTGCGGGTCTTTTTCCGCTTGTTTTCCTAGTTCTTCAGTTAAATACTGCTAGTATTCGCCCTCAAAACTCAAAAAACGGGCGAAAAAATACCTCGCAATTACTTCGGGCGGATTTAATCAGTGTTTACTTAGTTGTCCACAGATAATAGCATAACAATGTTAGGTTAGTCAATGAGACTTAATAATGACTTACTTCTTTTCCTTCTTCACGTAAAGCTACGAATATTGGAAATTGAAGGCTTTTGCTGCCTGTTTTTTTGTCTGTGCTTTCTTCTTTGTATTTTACCTCAATCACTCTTCCTATCAAATTTTCGCGATTTTCCCAGAACTCGTCACGTTGCTCGTCGGTCATGCCGGAACCGACGTTCACGGGGTTTCCGTTATAATCTACAACAAATGCACCGAGTTTTCCAAGCAGTCGCCCGGAGCCTGCTTCCACGGATGTGACTTTAAGGTCGATGGTGTAGAATTTTTTAACTTTCAATATTCCATTGTGTCTTTTGCGGTAATATTGTTTATTGCGGTTGAGCATTAGACCTTCTTTGTCCTCGTCAACCATTTGATCAAGATATTTGTCAATTTGTTTTTGATCGTTTCCTTCATATAGGAATTCCACGATTTTAATAGATTGTAAATTCAGTTTCTTAGCTTTCTCTCCAAGTTTTTTGAGCTCGGTAAGCCTATCTTTATACTCCAAGCTGCTTTCGCCTTTTATGAATTCGTTTTTTGGTAAATAGTCGAAGATAACAAATTGCATACTGCTCTTATCTGCATCATCCTGACTTAACAGACCTGTTCCTATCCTGAAATTCTCATTATCAGCAAGCCCTTCTGTGTTTTTCCTGACGAGTTCGCCATCAAGCACCCAACCGCTTGGGTCGGGGAAAAGTTGAGCGATTTCTTCAGTGATATGCGTCAATCCAACGATTTCTTTGCCTTGACGGCTAATGATTTTTCCTTCAAAGTATGTTCCGCGGACTCCGTTTAATTTCTGGGACAGCGAGAACCATTCGTCCTCCTTTAGTGGGGATTTTTCGATATTATAGGACTGCTGCACTTCCCATTGCGGGATGAATTCTTCGCCGAGTGCTTTGTTGACGGATTTAATATCGCAGCCGAGTTTCGCTGATTTTGTTACTATAGATGAATAAAATTCACGCATGTCCGGCTCGGTGTTGTCAAGAAAATGTCTGATGTTTGCGATAACTTCATCACTTCCGGTTTTATTTTTTAGGATATACTCCATTAACTCTTGGAAAGTTTCAAAGGTTATTGAAGGTTCTTTTTCGACATCCTTGGAGATTTTTTTTGTGGATATTCCGGTAATCAGAAATGGATTGAGCAGGTAGTCAAGCATTTTGAGAAAATGTTTGTTCTCGCGGTTTTCTGAAATTATGTCCTTTTTTGCGTTAGTCGAGCTTGTTTGCGTCAGTAGCTCGAAGAGTTCTTTTGCTATGTGGTCGTTTTGTATACGGTTGTCCATGATGCATATCCCTCCGTTTAAATCGCCCCTATTATAACATGATGTGACGAGTTTGTAACCAACTACAATCAGAACCACCCGGAAACCGGGTGGTTCTGATGCTGTGGCTAATCAATTGCACAGAATACTTTGTCTTAAATGTCTTTGTTTTACGAGAATTACCACAATGTATTAGTATGTTGGAGGAACAAACATGTTGTTTGTAAATTCAAAGAACAACGTTTGATTATGTGCTGTAGCCGTAAAGGTCAGATTCTCCCAGTTATGCCTGAGCTTACAGATGAATACAGCATGATTTGCTGTTTGCCAACCGGCAATGTTCAGTGTGTAATTTCTTATGTTTTCAATCACAACGCCATCAACAATGAGTTCCATGTCTGCAAGCGGGATTTCAACAGGGTTTCCGTCAAAGAAGAATCTGATATTAATAGATTCTCTCCAATCTTCTGCATATAGTGTGTACGTTAACGTAGCCTGAGGAACAAATGTGTTATTGTGAAGCGTCACTTCGAGAGTTTGACCTAATACAGTAACTGTTAAGTCAATAAACTCCCACCCAGCGTTTTTGTTAACGTCAATGGTGCCCATAGTGTCACCGGTGATCGGACGTAGCAGCACCAAATGCAACATGCATTCACCTGTATCCCGACAGACAGCTGTTATGGTTTCGCTAGGGATCGCGCGAGGTACTTGTGCATTTACACCATCAAGTTGTGTCCACATTCGGATTGTGCCCGCATTTGCAAGACTTGCATTTGGTCTGGATGGGCTTCCATCAGGACCATTGTTGAAGATGTCCAAGCTAAATACGGTAGTGGTTGCTTGTTTAAAGTCGCGAGGATTGTTTTCCGTCAGACGGAAAATTGGGAAATCGTTGGTTAGTGGGTTATGCAAAAGTGTTCTAGAGCCATCAGCAAATACAGGGTTAATGGCGGTGTGGATCATCATGTTTACCCAAGAGGTCGCGTGTCCGGCATTGGCAGTGCCGGAAACCGTCTTGCCCATGTCCGGTTCCATAATATGTGCGATAACAGGGCGAGTCCACTGATCCATCGGAACAAATAGCACAGGTACGTCAAATGTTACTATTTCATGCGCACGCAATCCTGCGCGGAAGTTGCGAGTCATCGGGGAAATTTGTGGATTTTGAGCATAGTATTGCTGCAAAGGCATGACCGCGCCTGCTTCGAGGATGTAGTACTCGACGGCATTGTCGGTCAACATTTGTCTCAACCTTGCAATTGCATCAGCGTAGCTTCTAACCGGAGCATTGCCAATGCCATGTGTGTTCCAATTGATTTCAAGCGGCACGACATAAGCGGTCGGGAAACTTCTGGCTCTGATTACATCGTGGTTACGGATCGTTTGGCTCCAAGCATATGTATACTGGTTATCGAGGCTAATTCTGAAGCGTGGAGCTGTGTGGAAACGATGGTCGCGTGTCAGAGGCACTGTTCCTGTTCTGATTCCGAGTCCGGGTACTGTTCCTGTTCCGGCTGTCCATCCGGGGAGATTTGAGTCTTCCGGAATAGCTGAAGCTGCTGCCTGAGGATGGCGAATGTCGTTAGTGTGTTCAAGTGCAAATAAATCTGTGGGGTTGTAAATTTTACCAGCTTCGATCCAATCTTGGCGAACTTGATTGATGCCGTCGTGTACACGATCGGCTTCTTCAACCATCCACTCGATTATAGATCTCATCCCCGCATATGAAGAGAAGACGCGGCGGATTTCATTTCCGTTTGCTTGTCCATTAATCTCGGAGATCATGGAGATTGCGCCGGTCAATCCCATCCAGTAGTTACCTTGGGTTGGACCTGCGACTAGGTTGTCGTAATACCAAACCCTGATGCCTGCGTCTAGTGTGTCAGTGAAGAAACGTTCATTTACTTCAGCCAATAATGTGACTTGAAGCGGGTGTCCCGCAGGGCTGTTGCTCGGAGCCCACTGAATATCATCTGCGGCCGTATCAGATCCACCAACATTGTTTACGCCGGTTATTGATGTCCAGCGATTACCAAGTCCATCAATGGTAGCGGAATAACCACCGATTCTGCCGCGTTCGTGATGATCTATCGCCAGATGTGGGCGGAATGCGTTAAACACACTGGTTACGATTTCCAGTTCTTGAGTGTGTTGAACATTAAAGTCACGATTTCCGTCTTGGGTCGCCTGCTCGGGACGACCTGGAGCTGTTCTAGCTTCTCCAACACCCTCGATGTGGCGGCGATGCTGGAAGTGACCCTGTCTGTTGATTGACGGATAGATAACCAAGTTAACATCTTGTACCACCTGCGCACCCCATGGAGTAGCGGCTAGGCTGTGCATCAGCGCATAGAGACTTTCCGGACCGCTTTGCTCATTTCCATGAGCATTGGCTGTGGCGAAGAATGTTGGTCTGCCGTTTGCCTGAAGCAGCTCGCCTGCTTCTATCCAGCAAGTTACTGCTGAAAGGTCGGTGGAGGTAAATACCATGAAGTATAGTTGGAAGAAGTCTATCGGAAGATCTGTGTCAAGGAATGGATTGGTAGCCCAGCCCGCATTGAATGTGTACGCATGTGTTGCACTGGCTGCCAATTCTGCCATAAACTCTTCGGACTCCTCTTGGGTAGTCCATTGGTAGAGCGCTCTGGTATGATCGACCAAACCTATCAAAACGCCAGTGTCGTCACAGAAAATTTGATTTCTGAGCATTGGTGTTTGGAAGTGACCCGGACCGCTCCAAGGAATCACGTCACTACCCAAAGCCCACCTTTGACCCGGAATGCGATTGCCTTGTGCGTCGAACTCTGCGGCGGCGATTGACATAACACCGTCTGTGTTGAATCTGTTTCCAATTGGCTCAAGTCTCAGAACTAGGTTGCTGGCACGACCTACAGACTCGTGTGGATGACGTTGCTCACAAGTAAAGTTGCTGGAAGCTCCGACTCTATTGACAACCGGAGTTGCTCTTCTGTTATTTTCGATCGGTACATTTTTAAATGTGATTTCACCGTCAACAAAGAGGTCTTCTCCCACGTAGAAATAAGTCTTGACTTGATAGAATTCGGCGTGATCGGCGTTTGCGCCGCCTCTGTGGAATATTGTGTACCAACCGGGGGTGGTAATTACGAAACCGGCTTCAACAGATGCGGGACCGGGCGATGTCGTTAATGCATCTACGCTTGCGTTCCAAGGCAGCATTCCGTCAGAAACATAAACGTCAATATAGTTTTTAAAGCTATCGTGTAAGAAATTTGGAACGACGATTACGCCGTCGCCCCTGCTGACAAGCACTACTTCAACTGATTGCTCAAACGCAGATAGTGTAAGATAAATGCGTTCCCAGGAAGATTTGTTGACTGCATCAATCAGGTTAACATTACTTTGATTTTGCCATGGGCGATTAACGCGTATAAACTCCATTGCGCAGCTGTTGTCCGAAAAAACTGCGGATACGGATAATTCTGCGTATGGAATTTGTGTGTTTACACCATTAAGCTGCGTCCACATGCGAACTGTGCCGCCTTGGGCCAGTGAAGCATTAGGTCTGGATGGAGTAGCACCAAATATTACCGGTCCGTTGTTGAAAATGTCGAGGCTAAATACCGGATTGTTGGAGCTGCTTAGATTTTCTGCCACAATGGTCTCGGGGGCTTGATAAATATACTCGTCTGCAATAGTTTCCGCAGAAACCTGCATCGACACCAGTCCGACCATAAAGGTTAAAACAAGCAGAATAACAATCGAACCTTTTAGTTTCTTATAATGTTTTTTCATGCGAATCTCCTTTTTTAATATAGCTTCTTGACGGATTTTCTTCGTGCCGTGATTAAATGATCAGCTAGTATCACTCCTTTCATAGAAGAAAGCAAAATGCCGACTTAATTGTCGACATTTTGCTTATCTTCCTATCACTTCATGGGTTACATTTGTAGCAGTGACTATGGTATCTATGGATATCCTCGTTGCCAAACGAGTTTTGGCAATGGCTGCTATTGCCGAATGTTTTCTTGCTTGATAATCCCGCTCAAATTTTTGGCGAGACTCGCACAATATTCTGTTTTTTTCGTCTATAGATAACTCTATCGAACGAACAACAGATTTTTTGACTTGAAGGCTTCTTTCGGCAATCATTTCTAGGTCCTTCTCCGATTCAGTTAATAAAACTTCTTGTCTATCGGCAACATAACCCAATCTTAACGACGCCATTGTATCAAAGCGCGAGTGAAATTTCCAGAAAAATTTTTTGTAATGTATTATGGTGGTTTCTCTACCAATTTCTTGCATTGCGTCACGTATCAAATTTTCGCCGTATTGATCTATCGCATTCGTTGGCTCGTCTAAAAGAAGTATCTCTGCATCCGATAAGAATATACGAGCTAGAGCGAGCCTTTGTCGTTGTCCGCCGGAAAGCATGATTCCTTTTTCCCAAATCACTGTATCGTATTGTTCAGGTTGTTCCATAATAAAGTCGTGGGTCGAACTAGTGCTAAGTTTATTCACCGCTCTGCTTGACACGAACAGCTCATCGTACCAATACACTTTTTACCGTTTACCAAAAGCCTTGTTTCCAAAGCTCAAAAACGCCCAGCATTGCCCGGTCTTGATGGTATGTGGTATTATGATATGTGAATACAAAAACAGGACGCTTTTTGTTCTGCGCCTTGCCTGTGGATTGTTGTTATATTTGCATGGGTTTCTTACAGGATTTGCGGTAGCATATCAAAGTTCGTTCCGTAGTAGTAAATTGGTAGTAAATTCAACCGTTTTTCTTGTAAGAGTGCTGATGTTTCAAGGGGTTTGCGGGATAATCAAAATTTGTATTAGAAATAATACAGCATTTATTTAATTGCGAGTCCGCGATGGATGGCATCTGGGGGGTGTATATCGGCGATGAAGAATTTGCAGGAAAAAGCTCAGGGGCTGCCTATGCTTCCGGGTGTTTACATAATGAAGGATAAGCATAATGATGTTATTTATGTTGGGAAGGCTACCCGGCTAAGAAGTCGTGTCAGCAGTTATTTTTCTGGCTCTCATGATCAGAAAACTGATATACTGATATCAAAAATTACCGATTTTGACTTTATTATCGTATCTTCGGAGTTTGATGCTCTGGTTCTTGAGAATTCCCTTATTAAGCACCACATGCCAAAATATAATATAAGGTTGCGTGATGATAAGGGCTATCCATTCATTAGGGTAGATACTCAAACTGAGTACCCGGTTTTTAATATTGTTTCAAAACCGGCAAATGATGGGGCGCTTTATCTTGGTCCGTATAGTGGCAGGTCAATAACTAAAGATGCTATAAGCGCAGTTAGCAAGGCGCTGAAACTGCCTACTTGCGGTAAAAATCTTAAAAGGATAATCGGGAAGGAGCGTCCATGCTTAAATTATCATATTGGAGTATGCCGCGCATATTGTCAAAATGCAAACATGGTTGATGAATATAGGGGAACAATAAATGCGGCAATTGAGCTTTTCCAAGGGAAGACAACAAATCTTATAGATAGACTATCAAACGAGATGGATGAAGCTGCTGAAAAACTTAATTTTGAGCTTGCGGCGGAAAAACGCGACAGATTGCGTGCTGTACAAAATCTTGAGAAAAAACAGCTTGTTATAGCAGGCTCGATGGCGGATACTGATATCATCGGTTTTTTTCGGGGACCTGCGAAGTCTTGCTTCACTGTGTTACATTTCATAAAAGGGAAACTGATTTCCAAGGATATAGAACTATTTGATACACCAATTGAGGACGATCCTGATGCTGTATCAGGCATAATCCGCTTATACTATGAGAAACGCGGATTTCTGCCAAAGACAATATGTCTGCCGATCAAAACTCCGGATTCAGAATTGCTTGAGAAGCTCTTCGCGGAACAAGCGGGGCACAAGGTCAATATCCTGTCTCCTCAGCGCGGGGACAAGGCAAAGCTGGTTGAAACCGCAAATATCAATGCACGAGAGGAAACAGAGCGTGCCTCAACATATGAGGAGAAAATATTGAAAACCCATGAATGGCTCAGAAATGCTCTTGATCTTGAAGAAACGCCGTCGCGGATTGAAGCATATGATATTTCTAATACAGGCGCGTCCGATATTGTCGCATCTATGACTGTGTTTGAGCGAGGTAAGCCGTACAAAAAAGACTATAGACGCTTCAAAATCAAGACGCTGAGCGGACAGAACGATTATGGTAGTATGGCGGAGGCTATTTCACGGAGGATTTCGCGCTATGCCGATGGTGATGAGAAGTTTTCCAAGCTACCTGACTTGCTGCTTGTTGACGGCGGAGCAGTTCATGCAGCAACTGCAATGAAAGTGCTCAACGAAGCGGGTGTGGTGTTGCCTGTTTTTGGAATGGTTAAGGATGAAAAACACAGAACGCGTGCGCTTGTATCACCGGACGGTGAAGAAATAGGGCTTTCCGCAAATCCAGCTGTTTTTGCCTTAATAGGTTCGATCCAAGAAGAGACTCACAGATTTGCGGTTGAGCATCACAGGAGCTTGCGCTCAAAGAGCAGTTATAAATCAAGGCTAGATAATATAGAGGGAGTGGGGGAGAAACGCAGGAATGATTTACTAAAACATTTTAAAAGCATTAAGGCTATTTCGCAGGCATCGGTGGAGGAACTTTCAAAGATTGTTCCGAAAAATGCGGCTGAAAGTGTTTTTGATTATTTTAATTGTGGTGAAAAGATTTGAATTTAAGTGAATGAAAGCGTAATATGTATGGACAGTATCCTGGTGTCCGCAGCATCATGAATTGTAGGGGAAGTAACTATGAGAGTAATAAGTGGTTTAGCAAGAGGGCGCAAATTGAAAGAGCCATCGGGATACGACATTAGACCGACGAGCGATATGGTAAAGGAAGCGGTATTCAACATCGTACAGTTTGACATTGAAGGCAGAAAAGTGCTTGATCTCTTTGCCGGAACAGGTCAACTTGGGATCGAAGCGCTTTCAAGGGGGGCGGCAAGCGCAGTATTTATTGATACAAAACCGGACGCAATTAAGCTAATATGGGATAATATCAAGCATTGCGGATTTGAAGATTCATCAACTGTGTTATCACGCGATGCACTACGCTTTTTGGAGAGCGAAGAGAAGTTTGACCTAATATTTGTTGACCCTCCGTATAATAGCGAACTTGCTGAGAAATCGTTGAGCAAAATAATTGAATTTGACAAATTGAAGACTAATGGTATAATAATCGCTGAGACTAACGCCGACTACGAAGCGCCAGATGTTTCTCTGCCGTATTTTTTGCACAAGGAATACAGGTATGGAAGCGTAAAAATCTTACGGTATGAGCGCAGTTTGCAGGTTGGTGTATAAGGGATTAGTTTATGAGTATAGCCGTATATCCCGGCAGCTTCGACCCGATAACCTTGGGACATTTGAATATAATAAGACGTTCTGCCGCTGTGTTCAGTGAACTTCTGGTGTGCGTTATGGTTAACTCAGGCAAGAACCCTCTGTTTAATGTTGAAGAGAGGGTTGAGCTGATTGAGAGGACAGTCTCCAGATTTCCTAACGTCAGAGTTGAGTCTTCATCGGAACTTCTTGTTGAGTTTATGAAAAAGAGAAACGCCAATGTCATAATCAAAGGCTTGCGAGCTATGTCAGATTTTGATAAGGAATTTCAGATTGCTCTAATCAACAGGAAACTTGATCATGGAATTGAAACGCTCTTTATGCCTTCAAGCGAGAAATACACATACATTAGTTCGACGGCAGTGAAGGAAATGGCAAGATATGGCGCAGATTTACAGACATTTGTGCCAAAGGAGATAATTGAAGACTTTTTAAAAAAGGTTGAAAGCGAAGGATGGAGGTAAACGAATGAGCAGTAGGATTCCGGAATTATTGGAAATGCTCCATGCAATGATCACAGAGGCTTGGGGGCTCCCTCTTGGTGCGGAGAAATGTGTCATTGAACGTGATAAAGCGCTTGATCTTCTCGATGAAATAAGGGCGCAGTTTCCTACCGAGATCGCGGAGGCAAAACGATTGCTTGACGCGAGGGCTGATTTTATTGCAAATGCAAAGCGTGAGGCTGAGGCTGTCCGGAAAACAGCGGAAGAGCGTGCGAGACAGCTTATCGATGAGCAGGAAGTAATAAAAATGTCAAAGGCGAAGAGCAATGAGATGCTTCAATATGCCGAGTCAACCTCAACAGAACTTAGGCGCGTTGCAAATGAGTATGTTGACGATGCGATGCAGCGTACTGAGGAGGCTCTTGCTTCGGCGCTTGAGGAAATCAAGCAATCAAGAATGAAGTTTAGGCAGGCTGCCCGCACTGCGGCAGAGACTCCAGCTCCAAGCACTTCTTTACCGGACGCATTTGAGATCGAAGATTAGCGCAAGAGCGTAGCGTGTACGAAATAATCGGCGCTTAGGCAGATCCTGATTAGGTTGCAATTATTTTTGCTGTGGTGCATAGATAGATTTTAAGTTTATAATATTACAAAAGACGATTCGGATTTTCCGAGTCGTTTTTTGATGCAAAATCGCCATGCACAAGATGTTGTGGATGCGGAAATGTTTGAGCACTACAGTGGATTGTGATTGCTATTTTTTTAATTTTTTTTGAATTAAACAGTTGACATCAAGCTTAGGTAAACGTATAATCAATCCCATGCTGGTGGGGCGAAATGGTGAAAAATGTTTAGTTTTCCCACAAAATTACACTGAAGAAAGGTGGGGCATAGGATGTTCGGCGGTACGTATCAACATACGATCGATGCAAAAGGGCGCATGTTCATCCCTTCCCGCCTTCGTGAGGACTTGGGGGAGAAGTTTTTTGTAACGATATCCAGTGAAGATTGTCTCATGATATATTCAATGGAGAGATGGGAGAGCGCACTTGATAAGATGAGGACAATGCCTCAGGAAGATCAGATGGCGCTCCGTCCGCTTTTTGCAAGCGCGGTCCAATGCACACCGGATGGACAGGGGAGAATTCAACTCACGCAAGACTTGCGTGAGTTTGCAGGTTTGTCAAAGAATGTAACCATAGTCGGTACAGGTCTTTATATACAGATATGGGATGCAGATTTATATAAAACAATCGAAGACAATGAGCGGCAGAAAGATAACATTAAAAACGTGATAAGAAAGCTTAGCTTCTAATGGAACATTTACCGGTGTTGCTTGGGGAATGCATAGAAGGACTTCGCATCAAGCCAGATGGACTGTATGTTGACGGAACATTGGGTCGGGGAGGGCACAGCTTGGAGATAGCCAAAAGGCTTACAACAGGCAGATTGCTCGCAATAGACAGAGATGAAGAGGCTCTCAATGACTCAGAGAATCTGCTTGCGGAGCAGAAGGAGAAAATAACGGTTATCCACGGTAATTTTGGAAATATTTCTGAAATTTTGGACAAAGAGAGTGTCGGAAATGTTGATGGTATGTTGTTTGACCTAGGAGTTTCGTCACCTCAACTCGATAAAATCGAACGAGGTTTTTCATATATGAAGGATGCCCCTCTTGATATGAGGATGGACATCAGTGGTGGGCAGACAGCATTTGATGCGGTTAACTCATGGTCAGAGGATGAACTCAAGAGAGTTTTCTATGAATATGGTGAGGAGCGATATGCAGGCTTGATAGCTCGCGCCATTGTGAAGAAGCGTGATATATCGCAAATAGAAACAACCTTCGACCTCAACGGAGTGATTTTTTCGGCAATCCCGGCGGCGGCAAGGCGAGAGGCGCAACATCCGTCAAAGAGATGTTTTCAAGCGTTAAGGATCGCTGTGAATGACGAATTAGGTTCAATTAGGAACATGCTTGCCGATGTGCCGGATAGGTTGAATGCTGGAGGAAGACTTTGTGTTATCAGCTTCCATTCGCTGGAAGACAGACTTGTGAAAAATGCTTTTGCATCACGTGCGGGGGGATGCGTTTGCCCAAAAGATTTTCCGATATGTGTTTGCGAAATACGACCAACTTTAAAGCTGTTAACAAAAAAACCAATAACGCCGACATTTGATGAAGTGGAAAATAATCCGCGAGCAAGATCCGCAAAATTGCGTATTGCGGAACGAATGTGAACAAAATCGCTCAGGTATTTCAAGAGCGAAACCTATAGAATGTTTTTAAGAGGAGTGAGAATATGGGTGCAGAACCGGCAAGAGTGCTTGAGTATGAGTTATATAATTTTGGATCGGCAGCGCCTGCCAGAGAGATATTTCCTGAAGAAGCGCCGAGAGCGCCGGAGGTGTCTCGTTCTCGGGAACAGGTCCGACAGCGCGAACGTGCCAAGGCTGTCGCTACGGCGGAAAATGCACAAGGTGTCTCCTTGTTTGCGATTGTTGGATCGTTTATTGTCATAGCCATGATGATCTTTGTCGTGTTGGCGCAAATCAGTTATAACGAGGTCGGGTCAGAAACGGCAAGGCTCAATGCGCAATTGGCAGCCCTTAATGAGCAGGAGCGAAGACTCCGAATAACATTTGAGTCCGTTATAGACATCAAAGAAATAGAACGATACTCCAGAGATGTGCTTGGCATGTCGATGCCGAATGCTTTCAATAGAACTATTCCTTTTGCAGCAGCAGGTGACAGAGCAGAAGTACTAAGACCTCCGGAAAGGGGTTCGATACGAGAGTTCGGTGCCTTTATTTCGTCGCTACTTAGTCAGTTTGGATAGGTAACAAAGGCGATAGTGTATAGAAGATAATAGAGTATATATGGTGCTCGGGGAGATAGCAAATGTCAGACAACATGAAAAGAAAGAAAAAATCGGCTAAAATAGGGTTTCTTGCGCGTACAGTGTTTTTGATGGCAGTGTGCGGAATTGTTGCATTTGTAGTTCTTGTAACGAGGTTATATGATCTGCAAGTAGTAAACGCTGACTATTATCATGCGCGTGCTCTGAGCGCACAACTGCGGCAAACGACCATAAGGGCATCCCGCGGAACTATTTTCGATACGAATGGTAATATTCTCGCAAAGAGCGGAGCGGTCGAAAATGTTTTTATTAGCCCTTTTGAGATAGATCGGGATGATCAAGATGTAAATTTTATCGCAGATGGGTTGAGCTACATCCTCGGTGTTGATCGGGATATGATAATCCGTCGGGCTGCAAGGACATACTCACATTATGAAATGATTAAACTGAAGGTTGAAGCAAATGAAGCTCAGCAGGTTCGCAGCTTTATAAGAGAGCATAGGATTAGGGGTATTTATCTTGAGCCGAACTCCAGAAGGTATTATCCGAATAACAGCCTAGCGGGGCAAATTATTGGATTTGTCGGGACTGACAATATTGGACTAGATGGATTGGAACGGCGCTATGAAGCGTATTTATCAGGTGTTAATGGCAGACAAGTGCGCATGACAAGCAATCGCGGAAATGCCATCAGTTTCCCGGAATTTGAAGATTTCTTTGACGCTCAACATGGGTATGATATCACTTTGACAATTGATGCATCGGTTCAGCATTTTGTTGAGAGACATCTGGCACAAGCCATCGAACTCTACGATGTTCGTAATGGAGCTATGTGCATAGCCATGAACGCAAGAACCGGTGCTATTCTCGCGATGGCAAGCTATCCTAATTTTGACCCAAACTATTTTCTGCGCATAAGTGAAAGAGAGCTTGAAAGGTTAAGCCGACTTGAGGATGAAGAAAAATTTAATGAAGGAGTCCGAGAGGAGCAATTCAGGCAATGGAGGAACAGGACGCTCACAGATACATACGAGCCGGGTTCTGTTTTTAAGATCATAACTCATGCGATGGCGCTTGAAGAGAACATCGCATCATTGGACACTGTGTTCAATTGCCACGGAGCGATTCATGTGCGCGGGCGCGTTGATAATAATAATAACCCAATACCTTTGCGATGCGCGAGCAGGTGGGGGCATGGCGAGATTACTCTTGATCGCGGTATGCAAAGATCATGTAATGTTGTTTGCGTTGAGCTTGCCGTTCAGTTAGGGGCGCGGACATTCCACAGCTATGTTGAAGCCTTTGGATTGCTGGAAAGAACTGGGCTTGATAATTCGGTTGAGAGCAGCGGGATATGGTGGAGTGATAGTGTCTTTTTTAACAGGCATAGTCAGGCGCAGTTGGCACCGGCATCTATAGGGCAGACCTTTACAGTGACCCCAATTCAGATGATCACTGCTGTCGCTGCGGCAATCAATGGCGGTTACTTGATGCAACCATTCATAGTTGAGCAGATTACTGATAGCAACGGAAATATAGTCAGAGCTTATGAGCCTACCGTTGTTCGCCAGGTAGTAAGTGCAGGGACCTCGGCGGCAATGCGCACAACGCTGGAAAATACGGTGAACTACGGAACAGGACGCAATGCTCAGGTCAAGGGATACAGAGTCGGCGGGAAGACAGGAACATCGGAGAATGTTGTACAGCTTGTTTTAGATGGTGAGGGCGCACAGAAGGATCTCACAGTGTCTTTTGTAGGCTTTGCACCGGCAGATGATCCGGAAATCGTAATTTTGTTGCTTATGGATACTCCGAGTACCAGAACAGGAATATCTATAACCGGAGGAGCAATGGCTGCGCCTGTTGTAGGAAATATGCTGGCAGATATTCTGCCTCTATCTCTTGGGATAATGCCGCGGTATTCGGAAGAAGAGCTTCAGGATTTAAATGTTCATGTGCCGCGAGTTACGGGACGCAATGCTGATAATGCAAGAGAGTTGTTACAAAGTCAGGGGTTTGCATACTCAATCGTCGGTACAGGTGATAGTGTCACTGGGCAAATGCCACCATATAATGCATCTGTGGCATCAGGTTCGACCGTGATTTTGTACATGGGGGAAGACGTGCCGGAAGAATATGTTGAGGTTCCGAATCTGTTTGGAATGTCTTTTGAAGGGGCGAGACGAGCGCTGCAAACGAGAGGGTTGTTTATCAGAACGACAGGAGTGCCAAAGTCTGATCGAAGAGCGTCGGTATCTGTTCAATCATTATCTCAGGGAACTGAGACTCCGATTGGCACGATTATTGAGGTTACGTTGATAGATAATGAGATAATTGTACCATTAACATAACTACTATTGGAGACGAACGCTGTTCGTCGGTAATCGAAAGATAGATTGTGAGAACATTTATGTTGCTGAGGGATTTACTTTTAAAAGTTGATACTTTGGAAAATGCTGCCGACTTGGAAGCAGATATCCTTGGCATTTGCTATGACACAAGAAAACTAAAAGCCGGAGAACTCTTCGTTGCAATCAGAGGCTATGAGAGTGATGGTCATCAGCACATTGAAAACGCAGTGAAAAACGGAGCTATATGTATAATCTGTGAGGAAGAGCCCAAGGCTGAAACACCATATATTATTGTAGAGAATGCACGTAAAGCCCTTGCACAGATATCTGCGGCTTGGTTTGATTATCCTGCGAAAAAGTTAAAACTTGTCGGAGTTACCGGTACAAATGGCAAGACTACGGTGACAAATTTATTAAAGCAAGTTATAGAGCAGAGTACAGGAGCAAAAGCGGGATTAATTGGAACAAATGGAAATATGATTGGTGATCGTTTAGTTCCTTCTGATCATACGACGCCTGAGTCTTATGAGATTCAGAAATTACTGGCAACAATGGTCCGGGAGGACTGTGAATACGCAGTAATGGAGGTTTCATCACATGCACTTTCTTTAGATAGAGTCTACGGAATGGAGTTTGATGTTGGCATATATACAAACCTATCGCCGGAACATCTTGATTTTCATGGGACAATGGAAAAATATGCGTATGCAAAATCTGTTCTATTTTCAATTAGTCGTGTCTCGGTTATAAATATAGACGATAAATATGCTCAAACAATGCTAAAAAATACAATTGGAACTATATTAACTTACGCGATAAATGATTCCTTTGCTGATGTGGTAGGGAAGAACGTTAAACTGCATGTTGACGGAGTTGAATTCGGCGCATTGACTGTTGGAAGCCTTATAAGGGTCGTAGTTGGTATACCGGGACTGTTTACTGTTTATAATGCGCTTGCCGTAATCACAGCGGCTCATCAATTGGGAATAGATTTTGATGAAGCAGCAACGCAACTTCAAAAATGTAATGGTGTAAAAGGGCGCGCGGAAGTGGTGCAAACAAACTGTGATTACACTGTGATGATTGATTATGCACATACACCTGATGCGCTTGAGAAAATAATTGTTACAGCAAAGATTGCCACGAAGGGCAGGGTCATAACACTCTTTGGGTGCGGAGGAGATCGCGATCGTGAAAAGCGCCCGTTGATGGGAAACATTGCCGCGATACTTTCAGATATGGTTATTGTTACATCGGATAACCCAAGAACAGAGGATCCGACAAAAATAATAAATGATATTCTTGCGGGGATGGAGAACACTAGAACACCGTTCTACGTTATAGAAAACAGGCGAGAAGCAATACATTGGGCATTGGACAACTGCAGGCCTGATGATACGCTTATACTTGCCGGAAAAGGTCATGAGACATATCAAATTATCGGAAAAGAAAAGACGGATTTTGATGAGCGAACTATTGTCAGAGATTGGCTGAAGGGTAGTATGTAACTGCTGGACAAGGCGAGAGAAAAGCGCACGGTGAAAGTCGCGCATATTGTACGAGAAGGACGTAGGGACAACTGATGGTGTATCAACTGATTGTAGCATTTATAGTGTCGTTGGTAGTGACGAGTGCTGTTGGATATTTTCTGGTACCGGCATTGAGGCGTGCGAAGGCTGGTCAGTCGATACGTGAAGACGGTCCGGTTTGGCATAATAAGAAGCAGGGTACACCGACTATGGGCGGCATAATGTTTATTTCCGGTATTATAGCAGCATGTTTAGCTGCAGGTGTTACTCTGATAATAAATGGTGAACTCAGTCATATATTCATTTTGATTTTTGCTTTGATTTATGCCGCGATCGGATTTTTAGACGATTATGAAAAATTGAGAAAGAGGCAGAATCTCGGTCTTAAAGCAAAGCAGAAATTCGCTTTGCAACTCATTGTCGCGGTTGGCTTTGTTTTACTGATGCAGCTTACAGGCAATCTTACCCCGAGCTTATACATTCCGTTTATCAATGTGACGATTCATGTTCCATTACCGGTTTACTATATATTTGCTGCCTTTGTATCTGTAGGAACGGTGAACTCCGTAAACATAACAGATGGAGTTGATGGTCTGGCGACAGGTGTTACAATCCCGGTGTCAGTTTGGTTTGTACTTATTGCCTTTATGTGGAGCAATGCTGCGGTCGGTATATTTGCCGCATCACTTACAGGGGGACTTGTTGCATTTTTGTTTTTTAACTTTCATCCCGCGAAGGTTTTTATGGGTGACACAGGGTCATTGTTTCTGGGCGGTGCGGTTTGCGCTATGGCATTTGCGATGGATATGCCGTTGATCCTTATTCCGCTGGGTATAGTTTATTTTATTGAAACGATGTCTGATTTGATACAGATTTCTTATTTCAAGCTTACTAAGGGAAAACGAGTTTTTAAGATGGCTCCTATCCACCATCATTTTGAAATGTGCGGGTGGAGTGAGTATAAGTTATTTGTTGTATTTTCGTCGGTATCGATCATTTTTGCAGTTATTTCGTATTTTGGAGTTTTCCAAAGATATTTTTAGGGAGATAAATATGGAGAGACGTGAGACCGTTAAGAGTAGTGTTGATGAGTTTGATCATGTTCATGCAGAAACAATCGTTGATGGTATGCCAAAATGGGCTGACCGTGAACTGTCTTCGGAATTTGTTGAAGCTGTACAAAAACGCCCCGGTATTGACAAACCGTTTTTAATAATTACATTAGTGCTGCTGACAATAGGTCTTATCATGGTGCTGTCTGCAAGCTTTGCCTCAGCAAATTACATGACAGGCGAGCCATTGAGATTCTTTTTGCGTCAGCTTGCATTTGCGGCGATGGGGGTTGCAGTGATGCTACTCGTTTCCAGAATTAGCGTGAGAACCATGAGCCGTTGGTCCACACACTTGCTTTTTGTCTCGACTATTCTTCTTATACTCGTCCTTATTATCGGTATAAGAGTGAATGGGGCGACAAGATGGCTGGGCGTTGGAGGGGAGTATACGATTTTTAGTTTTCAGCCCTCTGAAATTGCAAAACTTGCAGTGATACTGGCTTTTGCACAGATGATTTGCAAATTCGGCAGGACGAAAATGAAGCGATTTAAACATGGGGTATTGCCATTTTGTACGATCTCTGCGGTCTTGGTACTCTTGCTTCTTGAGCAGCCCCATGTGTCCGCAGCCATTATCATACTGGCTATAACTGCTATAATGATGTTCGCCGGTGGTACAAGAGTTGCTTATTTTCTGGCGCTTGCGATACTTGCTGTGGTCGCGATTTCTGTAATAATGATCCCGAACCTTATTTCAAGCGCAAGAGAGGGTGGGGTACAGGGTGTTGCTGAGCAAGTTGAAACTACAGAAGTTGATTTTGGGCGTCTAGGGCACGCAGGCAGAAGACTTGATTCTTGGCTTGATCCTGATGCTGACCCACTGGGCGGAGGATTTCAAATACGTCAGTCTCTCAATGCTATCGGATCGGGTGGTCTTTTAGGGCAGGGGCTCGGACAAAGCAGGCAAAAGCACATGTACTTGCCTGAGGAGCATAATGACTTCATTTTCGCTATTATTGCTGAAGAGCTTGGTTTTATAGGGTCGATGCTGATACTGATGCTTTTTGCACTGTTGGTTATTAGAGGCTATTGGCTGGCGCTTCATGCAAAGGATAGATATAGCGCGCTGGTCGTGATTGGGATATCAAGCTTGCTTGCCATACAAGTGTTTTTGAACGTTGCGGTTGTTACCAATCTTGTGCCTGCCACAGGGATATCCCTGCCATTGTTCAGCTATGGTGGTACCGCGTTGCTTATACAGTTGGTGCAAATGGGTATAGTGTTGTCTGTTTCTCGCGAAATTCCGCTTGTTAAGCAGGATGAATCCTCAAATGAGCAGGAGATTCAAGCATGAACTTTCTGATAGCTTGCGGCGGAACTGCCGGACATATAAACCCGGCATTGGCAATAGCTTCTGAACTTCGCAGAAGATCGCCGGAAGCAAAAGTCTTATTTGTAGGTGCGGGTAAGGAACTTGAAAAGAAGCTTGTTCCAGCTGCGGGTTATCATTTGGTAAATATAAATATGAGTGGATTAAGACGCAGCTTTTCTGCTGAAAACATATTATATAATATGAGCACACTCAAGAATCTTACGACAGCGGGGGTAAAGGCAGAGAAGCTACTAAAGAGATTTAAGCCTGCAGCAGTTATTGGTACCGGAGGATATATTTGCTTTCCAGTCCTGAAAAAAGCTGCGCAGTTGAGGATTCCTACGGTCATACATGGCTCAGATGCTGTCCCGGGTTTGACGACAAAGCTGGTGAGTGCAACTGTTGACAAGGTGCTGGTGTCGTTTCCTGGGCTTGAGAATCTATACCGGAGACCTGAGAAAGTCGTATTTACCGGAACGCCCATTCGCAAAGGATTTCAACCACCGGTCGCGAGTGATGATATGCCGGATGAAAATGATAGACCGCTTCTGCTATCCTTCTGGGGTTCGCTGGGTGCCGAGCGAATGAATGAAATGATGACGGAATTCATAAAATGTAATATTGAAAACCGAAAATTTGATCATATCCATGCGACTGGAAAGAATGGCTCAGAGATAATGCTTAACCGTCTCAAACGTCTTGGTATTTCAAATGAAATTCCCAAAGGTATAGAGATAAGAGACTATATTGATGATATGCCGACAGTTATGGAGAGCGCGGACATGGTACTTAGTCGTGCAGGTGCGTCGACTATTGCAGAACTGACGATTATGGGAAAACCGGCAGTGCTGATTCCATCGCCCTATGTGACGAATAATCATCAAGAGGAAAATGCAAATCAATTAAAAAAAGCGGGCGGCGCAGTTGTGTTTCAGGAGAAGGAATGCTCAGGAGAAATTCTGTATAACGCAGTTTCGTCATTGCTGGACGATAAGGATCGGCTGAAAAGGATGTCATATGCACAAAAATCTCTTGCAGTACCAAACGCAGAGGAGAAGATAGTAGATATCATTTTGCAATTAGTTAAAGAAAAAGAGATAGACATTAATAATAATAGCAATTGAACACACAATAAAAGGGGGGAGCGTTAGAATGGAGACAGGAAGGCAAAGACGAGTAAGTAAGAGTGCAGCGATATATATACCGATTGGCGCTCTCGTCATCATCTTATTGACTATACTTGGTATCAGCAGTTTTCTCAGTATTACGGATATTGAAGTTATCGGAGCAACGAGGTATACTGCTGATGATATAATTTCTGTTTCTGGAATCGGAACAGGGGATAACCTGCTCTTTCTTGATACGGAGTTTGCCGAGAGAAGGATAATAACTGCAATGCCATTTGTAAGCACGGTAAGCATATCGCGTATTCCACCTAACAGTGTGCTGATTGAGGTTTCGGAAAGCGTGCCGATAGCGGCTGTTAGCGCCCGAGGAGATATACTGGTTATTGATTCTTCCGGTAGGATTCTTGAACAAGTGAATAGGATGCCAGAGGGCATTATTGAAATAAGAGGTATAACTCCTGTAGATGCCGCGCCGGGGATGTTGCTGAGAACAGCGCCGGAAGGTGAAATGCAGTTGCAATATATGAGGGATGTACTGGTTGCGTTAGAGAGGGAAGGCATAACTGACGATGTATCGTACCTTGATGTCACACATATCGCGCAAATAAACTTCGGATACATGGGAAGGTTCAGGGTTATTCTGGGTGACCCAAGTAATCTCAGGCAAAAGCTAGAATTGTTGCCAACCAGCATTGAACAAATCAATGAAGATGCCGGGGAAAACGCGATTGGTGATATAAACCTTACTGACCCCGGGCTTGGTGTCAGGTGGACGCGTGTGCAATAGATTGGAAAAAAATTGCATTTTTACTTGACCTTTTCAGAAAATAGCGATAGAATGTCATTCAGTATGCGGAGTTATAAGTTATTTCTATTAATTACGGAGGGATTGAAATATGTCGTTTTCAGTGGAAAGCGGTCCTGACAATGTTGTTATAATTAAGGTCGCCGGAGTTGGCGGTGCAGGCAATAATGTTGTAAACAGGATGGTCTCCGCAGGAACGCAGGGTGTTGAGTTTATTGCGGTCAACACAGATAAGCCTGCGCTTTCGATTTCGAGTGCGGACATAAAACTCCAGATCGGCGAGAAACTTACTTTGGGGCAAGGGGCTGGGTCGAATCCTGAAATAGGTAAAAAAGCTGCTGAGGAAAGCCGCAACAATATTGCCAAGGCCATTGAAAGTACAGATATGGTCTTTATTGCCGGAGGCATGGGCGGAGGTACCGGTACAGGGGCATCGCCCGTTGTGGCAGATATAGCTCGTGAGGCCGGGGCACTTACGGTGGGAGTCGTGACTAAGCCATTTAGTTTTGAAGGCAAACGCAGAATGGAACAGGCGGAAGAGGGTATAAAAAACCTCCTTGGTAAAGTGGACTCTCTGCTTGTTATACCAAATGACAGATTGAAGAGTGTTTCTGAACAGAAGCTGACTTTTGCCAACGCATTTGAAATAGCGGATGGCGTCCTTCATCAAGCTGTTGTAAGTATTTCAGAACTGATTAAAAACACCGGCTTTATAAATCTTGACTTTGCTGATGTGACTTCAATTATGAAGGATGCAGGTTATGCCCACATGGGTGTTGGACATGCAGCAGGTAAGGGCAAAGCGGAAGAAGCTGCAAGAGCTGCTGTTACGAGTCCGCTTATGGAAACGTCGATTGATGGCGCACGCGGTGTGCTGATAAATATAACCGGCTCACTCGATATTGGTCTTGATGATGTTGAGGCTGCTGCCAGCTTGGTTCAGGAAGCTGCACATCCGGAGGCAAATATCATTTTCGGAGCGTCATTTGATGAGGATATGGAAGACGAAATAAGAGTTGTAGTTATTGCTACGAGATTTGAGGATAGGGTTAAGGTTTCTGCAAATACAGATAAAACGACCGCAGTGTTCTCAGAAAAGCTCATGAATAAGGATATGGATGACCTTGCAACTGCAGCCGAGCTTCCACCGCCACCACCACCACCGCCGCCACCAGCTGAGGAAGACCCTTTCGATACTATTTTCAAAATTTTTAATTCGAAATAGGCGTTGATATAATGTCGAAGCGGCGAGGGGCGTATAATCCCACTCGCCGCTTAATAGTGCATAATGATGGAGATGATTTTATTGAGTGAATATTTACGACCGGAAATGAGCGATGACCTGCGCAGGGTCTCTGTACTTGGTATTGCGCATGTTGGCGATGCTGTTTATGAGTTAATGGTACGCACTAAGCTGTGCGTAGCGGGAGCATCAACGGCTAAGGGGCTTCATGGTGGGGCGGTTTCCTTAGTTTCCGCACGTGCGCAGGCTGCAGCTTTTGAAAGAGTCAAACCCGCACTTACCGAGGATGAGTTTGCGATTTTTAAGCGCGGACGAAATGCTCATGTAAACTCCGTGCCTCGGGGATCAACTTATGAAGAATATCATACCGCTACGGGACTGGAAACGCTTTTCGGGCATCTGTACTTGGCGGGAAAAGCAGAAAGACTGGGAGAGCTTTTTCAGCTCGTAATAAGAGATATTCCAAGTGCAGAGTCTGATACAACCGGGGAGGACTAAGACACTATGCCGCTTGATGCATTATGCCTGGCTGCGGTCAGGGAGGAACTATCCGAAAAGATAGTCGGCTCTAAAATAGATAAAGTTCAACAACCGGAGCGTGATGTAATTATACTTTCGCTTCGGGGACATTCATTTTCTTTACGTTTATTATTATGCGCCGGTTCTGGGGATATGCGTGTGCATCTTACGGAACATCGTTTCGAAAACCCTGATTCTCCACCTATGTTCTGCATGTTGTTGAGGAAGCATATCGCCGGAGCGAGAATCATAGAAATCAAACAGCCTCCGGCAGAAAGAGTTTTGGAATTTGTTCTTGAAGCTCCGGACGCTTTTGGTGTTTCTTCCAGAAAGCATCTTATTATTGAACTTATTGCAAGGTCTGCAAATATTATTCTTACAGATGGAGATGGGATTATATTGGATTGTCTTCGCCGTATTGGAGGTGAGTTATCAGACCGACGTTCTGTTTTACCAGGGATGCTTTATCGTTTTCCGCCCATTCAGGAGGGCAAGATTGACCCGCAGACAATGGATGATGACAAGTGGGAAATGTTATATAAAGCTCGTAGTGGTGATATGACTGTAGAAAAGTGGTTGATTTCGACGTTTTCGGCATTCTCTCCTCTAATTTGCCGGGAAATTGCATGGCGAGCCTATGGGGATTGTGATTTTCGGATCGAGGCAGTTGTAGATGAGGGGGAGGCACTCCGTGAGCGTTTTTTTGAAATAATCAATATTGCTAATGAAAGAATGTTTGAGCCTTGGCATATTTTGGCTGCGGATGATATGCCACGTGATTTTTCCTATGTAAACATTAAGCAGTACGAGGATGCTTTTGATGTCAGGAGAGAAGTTAGTTTTTCCGCGATGCTTGATGGTCATTATACACGAGTTGCACAGATAGCACGCCTGCGACAACGATCCTCGGTCATCTTGAAAACTGTAAAAAACGCAAAGGATAGGGTAGTGCGCAAACTGGCGGCGCAGCAATCTGATCTTGAAAAGACTGCATTACGCGATAGTCTGCGAGAGTGTGGTGATATCATAACTGCAAATATGCATTTAATGAAAAAAGGACAGCGCGTTTTGATTGCTCCTGACTTTTATGCTCAGGGGGATAGTACACGTGAAATTATACTTGACCCAAAGAAAACGCCTCAGCAAAATGCGGCAAAATATTATAAGGATTATACAAAGGCGAAGACTGCTGAGAAGTTTCTAAAAGAGCAAATAGCATCCGGGTTAAGTGAAGCAGAGTATATTGATAGCGTTTTGGAGGCTATAGCGCGGGCTGAAGGCGACCGCGATATGGACGAGATACGTCGTGAGCTTGTTCAAACAGGATATATGATGGATAAAGCTCCAAGAGGAGGCAAGATGAGAAAACCGCCTGCTTCTTCACCAATGCTATTTGAATCATCGTCAGGCATGCAAATAAGGGCCGGTAGAAATAATGTTCAAAATGATGCGTTGACGTTGAAATCTGCAATGAGGGCGGATGTATGGCTTCATGCTCAGAAAATACATGGCTCTCATGTTGTTATTTCCTGTGAAGGGCAGCAACCAGACGATGTCACGCTCTATGAGTCGGCGGTAATCGCGGCTGTCTATTCGGAAGCGCGTTCAGATGGCAAGATTTCTGTGGACTATACCTCCGTCAGAAATGTCAAGAGACAGCCGGGTGGAAGACCAGGTATGGTTGTATATACCGGATTTAAGACAATAATTGTTTCACCTGATGTGCAGTTGGTTGAACGTTTGCGGAAGTTGTGATAATATCAGAGATGGTGAGCATATTGTTAGGAGCTTTGTTTTTATGAGTGAGAGGACAATGACTGTTGATAGGCTTGAGAACATCATAAGTGTTTTTGGGTCGTTTGATGAGAATTTGAGGCTTATAGAGGATGAGTTAGATGTCAAAATCACTGACAGAAATTCTGAACTTAATCTTTTAGGAGCTGAAGAGAATATTTATTATGCCGAGCGTGCGATCAATGGGTTGCTTATGCTTGCTGCTAAGGGAGAGGCTATAGACTCGCGTAATGTACGCTATATTATTGGTCTGGTAAAAGAAGGTCAGGAGAATAAAATTGGCGAAATTACCCGCGATATAATATGTATTTCCGCCAAGGGCAAGCCAATCAAGGCAAAGACATTAGGGCAAAAAAAGTACATTGATGCGATCATGAATAATACTGTTACTCTTGCAATTGGTCCTGCGGGGACAGGCAAGACGTATCTTGCTGTTGCCGCGGCTGTTGCTGCATTTAGATCAAAGGCTATTAACAGGATTATTTTAACACGCCCAGCTGTTGAGGCGGGTGAGAGACTGGGTTTTTTGCCCGGAGATTTGCAGAGCAAGGTTGATCCTTATTTGCGCCCGCTTTATGATGCTCTTTTTGAGTTGCTGGGCGCTGAGACATACAATAAGTATTTTGAGCGCGGTAATATTGAGGTTGCGCCGCTTGCATATATGCGAGGAAGGACATTGGATGATTCATTTATTATATTAGATGAAGCTCAGAATACCTCGCGTGAGCAGATGAAGATGTTTTTGACTCGCTTGGGATTTGGTTCGAAGATTGTGATCACTGGTGATATTACGCAAATTGACTTGCCACCGGATAAGACGAGCGGTTTGCGCGATGCGATGAGAATTCTTGAAGGGGTTTCGGATATAGCGATTTGTTCGCTTTCGGCAAAGGATGTTGTGCGTCATGAGCTTGTTTCGAAGATTATAGAGGCTTATGATAGGCGTGATAAGAAGCATAGTGGAACGGCAAAGCATAAAGGGTTATCATGAGAAGTCATAAAGTATATATCAGGCATAGCGGCGTGAAGGATGAGGATAAGCTTTCCATAGTGCTTATCAGAAGCTGCATTAAAAAGACGCTTAACTTTGAGGGTGTGGATATGCCATGTGAAGTTAGTGTGGTAATAACTGATGATAAAACCATCCGGGATATAAATTACGAATTTCGTGGCGTTGATAAGCCAACAGATGTGCTTTCGTTTCCGATGTTTGAGTTTTCACCTCCGGGATGGACGGACCCGGGATCAAATGCTCTCGATCCTGAAACAGGGCTCGTGCCGCTTGGTGAAATTATTTTATCCGCAGAGCGAGTGGCTGCTCAAGCGAACGAATACGGACAGAGCCTTGAACGTGAGACAGCGTATCTTACCGTTCATTCTGTTTTGCATCTTTTGGGATATGATCATGTTGATGAGGCTGGTGAAAAGAAAATGATGCGTGAGCGTGAGATTGAGATTATGGGAGAAACTGATAATGATAAGTAAAACAGCAATGATTGCGGTGGTGGGCAGGCCGAATGTCGGAAAATCCACATTGACAAATGTTTTGACAGGGGATAAGGTTGCAATTGTAACACCGAAGCCTCAGACGACACGTAACAGGATCTACGGCGTATTTTCTCATGGAGATACTCAAATGATCCTTCTTGATACGCCAGGGTTTCACAAAGCCAAAACGAGGCTGGGTGATTATATGGTTGGTGTTGTCAAAGAATCGGTAGCTGATGTTGATGCTGTCGCTCTTATAGTTGAGCCTGTGGATAATATAGGAACGCAAGAGGAAATGCTTATTGAGCATATCAGCAAATCAAGCATTCCGGCGATCTTGGTTATAAATAAGATCGATACGATAAGCGTAGACTCTACATTGCCGATAATCGAAAGGTATTCACAACGGCATAAGTTTGATGCGATTATTCCGATATCAGCCAAGAAAGGTAATGGGATATCGGAGCTTTTGGAAATATTTGACAAATATGCACAGGAAGGACCGCAACTTTTTCCGGATGGAATGACTACAGACCAGCCAGAGAAACAGGTGGTCGCAGAAATCATCCGAGAGAAGCTTCTTATATGTATGGATCGGGAAATACCGCACGGAACGGCAGTTGAGATAACGAAATTTACAGAACGAGAGAATGATGAAATAATTGACGTTGACGCGACAATTTATTGCGAAAAAGCCAGTCACAAGGGTATGATTATTGGAAAGCAAGGTGCGATGCTTAAACGAATTGGGCAAATGGCGCGTGAGGATATAGAACGGTTTATGGGTGTGAAAGTTTATCTGCAAACCTGGGTAAAGGTAAAAGAAAACTGGCGAGATAGCCAGATGATGATGAAAAATTTCGGATATGTTAAATAGCGATGTATATCAATACATCAGCCTTAGTGCTGCGTGAGACAGCATATAAGGAATCAAGCAAAATATTGACAGTCCTGACCGGAAGCCATGGCAAGCTTACAGTAACAGCACATGGCGCGGTTCGCAAGAATAGCAAGATAGCATCTGCGACACAACTCTTGGCATTTTCGGAGATGACTCTTTATTGCAGACGGGATCGGTGGACGCTTACCGAAGCAAGGAGCATTGAGCAATTTATAGGTCTGCGCTCTGACTTGGAAGTGTTGGCACTGGGAGCTTATATCGCGGAACTCACTGAAGCAGTTGCTGATGAAGACAGCCCGAACGCGGAGCTCCTTCCACTATGCTTGAACTCGTTGTTTGCTCTGAGCGAAAAAATTCAAACACCGACCTTTATAAAACCGGCGTTTGAACTTCGCCTAATGGCAGCATCGGGATTCGCACCGCTGGTTGGACAATGCAGTTGTTGCGGAAAATCGGAAGCCGGGAGTTCATATCTTGACTTTTCTGAAGGGACAATCAATTGTAAATCGTGCGGGTCGGAAAGCGGAGCATATTTAAGTAAAGGAACCCTTGAAGCTGCCAGATATATACTCAAGTGTGATATAAAGAAACTGTTTTCATTTTCTCTCGGAAAGTCCGCACACAGGGAACTGATCAGAGCTGCCGAGGGATATCTTCTGGCTCATCTTGACAGAGGTTTTAGGACATTAGAATATTTCAAAGGGTTAATTATATGACATTATATGAAAAATCATTGAGAGTGCTTGAACTTCCAACGATTTTAAAAATGCTTGCCGATGAAGCAGTAAGCGAAACAGCCAAGGCATCAGCACTTGAGCTGACACCATCAGACGATATAAATAGGGTGAAATCACTTTTGGAGGAAACGAGCGCGGCAAAGAAGATGATGGTTCTCAGAAGCGCTCCGCCATTTTCGGGTGTTAAGGATATCAGAGCAACTGTACGGCGGGCAGCAATGGGTGGAATGCTCAACACAAGGGAGCTTCTGGACATTGCTGCGCTTCTTCGTACTTCGGGAGAATCAATTGCATATGCATATGGAGATAAGGAACACGGCAAGTCTGCCATTGACTATTTATTTTCAGCGCTCAACTCAAATAAATTTCTGCAAAACAAGATATCAACCTCCATTATCGGGGAGGAGGAAATAGCTGATAATGCAAGCCGTGAGCTTGCGGACATACGGCGTCATATCAGGCTTTCCGGGGAGAAAATCAGGCAAGCGCTAAATAAAATCATAACATCACCCGCATACTCGAAAGCGTTGCAGGAACCTATAATTACAATGAAAAATGGCAGGTATGTCGTACCAGTAAAAGCAGATCAAAAATCGGCGGTACCGGGTCTTGTGCATGAAATATCATCTTCGGGTGCTACACAATTTATCGAGCCGATGGCAGTTGTTAAAATAAATAATGAGCTGAGGGAACTTGCGGCAAAGGAAAAGCAGGAAATCGAGCGCATACTTCATGAACTTTCTGCGGATGTAGCCTCTGACAGTGATAATATAGTAAGCGATTTTGAGCTGCTGACAGAACTAGACCTAATTTTCGCAAAGGCCAAGCTATCATATAAACTAAATGCGATCGAGCCGGAATTATTAAGTGACATGCGTATAAAGCTTGTTAAAGCACGGCATCCGCTGTTGGAGCAGAAAGATGCTGTTCCTATTGATGTCCGACTTGGCGGAGAGTTTGATACGCTAGTTATCACCGGACCGAACACAGGCGGCAAAACTGTAACATTAAAAACAATGGGATTATTATGCGCTATGGCTCAGTGTGGCTTGCATATTTCGGTTGCTGATGGAAGTGCCGTTCCGGTTTTTGGAGGAATATTGGCAGATATTGGTGATGAGCAGTCTATAGAGCAAAGCTTGTCAACATTTTCTTCGCATATGACCAATATTGTTGGAATCTTGGACGTATGCCAGCCGGAATTTCTTTTGTTGTTTGACGAACTTGGGGCGGGAACAGATCCGGTTGAGGGGGCTGCACTGGCGATAGCTATAATTGAACACGCACGTGGCAGGGGAGCGCTGATTGGAGCGACAACCCATTATGCTGAGCTGAAGACATATGCGTTAAACTCTCCGGGAGTGGCAAATGCATCCTGTGAGTTTGATATTGAAACTCTAAGACCAACCTATAGACTTATTATTGGTATGCCCGGTAAGTCCAACGCATTTGCGATATCGAAACGTTTGGGTTTGCCTGAGAAGGTAATTGAAGATGCGAAAAGCCGTGTTAATACGGAGAATGCAGAATTTGAGGATGCAATAGCAAATTTAGAGCATTCAAGAGTCGCTCTTGAAGCTGACAGGGACAACGCGAAGAAGCTCTTGAGGGAGGCGCAGGAAGATCGCAAACAGGCAGAAGCATATAAGCAGCGACTTGATCGTGAACGTGAAAAAGCGTCGGAGATTGCAAAGAGAGAAGCATCGATGATTATAGAAAGCGCCCGCAAAACTGCTGATGCGATTGTAGAGGAGTTACGCGAACTCAGGCGAAAGGCGGCAAGGGATGCCGATGCGCAGATGCTTAATGAACAAAAATCAGATATTTTCCGTAAACTGAATGAAGCGGAAGATGAGTTGGGGAACGTGTTGGCAGATGAGGAACATGTGCAATCGGACCGTGAAGTAAAAGCGGGTGATAAAGTTAGGTTGCGCGGACTTGGGACGCTTGCCGACGTAATATCGGTAAATGCTGATGGTGTATTATCGCTTCAAGCGGGAATAATGAAGATAACAGTTAAACAGGACGAGGTTATTTTAGTTGAGAACACACAGCCGTCCGAAGTGAAAAAGCAGCTTGCAAAATCAGAGGCGACTCTGCGTGAACTTACTACGAAACCGGAGCTTGACTTGCGCGGAATGCAAATCGATGAGGCTATACCGATTTTGGAGCGTTTTCTTGATAGTGCAAAGATGGCAAAACTGAATTCCGTGACAATAATTCATGGAAAGGGAACTGGTGCTTTGCGTCAGGCTGTGCAGCAACTGCTTAGACGTGAGAAGGGCATAAAGTCATATCGGCTTGGGCGCTATGGTGAGGGTGAAGATGGGGTCACAATTGTTGAATTTTAATGATTGTAACTAATGTTTTGGAAAACACCGAGGAAATTCAATCTTGACGTTCAATTGTGTATCTGGTAAAGTTAGTCTAGTCAATTGTGAGGAGGTACGGTATGTACGAGAAAAAGGCGACTATCATGAAACAGGTAGGTCTTCATGCGAGACCGGCTACATTTCTCATTCAAAAGGCGAACGAGTTCAAAAGCAGCATTTGGATTGAGAAGGACGAGCGCAGGGTAAATGCAAAGAGTCTTTTAGGGGTCTTGTCCCTTGGAGTCGCGCAGGGCACGGAGATAAGCATAATCGCTGACGGGTCGGACGAGGTTCAGGCAGTAGATACGCTATGTGAGCTTATTAATTCTGATTTTGAAGAGTGATGCATTCTTATTGCCGCGCTTTTTGTCTGGGCTGAATTGCAACCGTTTTGAAATATGCTGAAATATGCGAAGAAACTTCATTCGCTTATATTGCACGTGCTTGTGCATTATGGTATAATGCGGCTTAAAGGGGGGTGAAATAAGAATGGGTATGGGTACCAGATTCTTTACTTGGCTTGATGGTTCATGGCCAGTGATCGTTGCTATATTCAACTTTCTTAGTCTTAGTCACTAAGCACCCAAAGAACCCGCCGATTATCATCGGCGGGACTTTTTTCATTATTAATCCGCGTATCGCTTAGACTCTATAGAAAAGTACTCCAACGCAGGTCGGACCGCAATGGTTTGATATGACGCAACCTGCTTCGCAGCAGATTATCTCATTAAACTCGCGGATGGATTTGATTTTTGTCACGATCTCATCAATGAGTTCTTTTTTTATCGTTGGGGGATAGGTTACAAAAATCCTTTTGCTATTTATATCGTTGCGTCCGGCAAGCCTATCTACGACATAATCAAGAATTACTTTATCGAATTTACCACGGTATTTCTTGCCGACGTCCATTTTTCCATCCTTGACCTCAATGCAGGGATTAAGTTTTAACAAGTTTGCCCCAAGAGCTTGAAGACCAGAACAGCGTCCGCCAAGATGCAGATATTTTAATGTGCCGATAACGAAACTCGCCTCAACTAACGGAACCAGTCGCTCAAGTTCCTTTACTATTTCCTCGGGTGTCATTTTGCCTTGCTCTGCCATTATTGCGGCGTCAAGTACAAGATGACCACTACCGGTGGATAGGTTCAGTGAATCGACAACATATACATTATCAAAATCCTTTGCTGCGATTTGTGCAGATTGATTGCAGGCTGAAAGATGGTGGCTTATGCTAATATGGATGATGGCGTCGCATTGATTTAACCATTTAGCAAAATATTCCTGATATTCGGCAACATTTATAGCATTGGAGCGAGTTACTCCTTTGCCACTTTCAACATACTCAAAAATATCGCTGACGGAAATCTCCACCCGGTCCTTATACTGCTTCTCGTCCTTTATGATATATAGCGGAGCGAGACCGATATTGTATCTATCAACAATGTCGGCAGGAATGTCACAGGTGCTGTCGGCAGTGATTTTTATACGCATATTTTCTTACTCCTTCTTAAAAACATTGACTCTCACTTCGTTTGATTATATTACAAAATGCTAATTTGGGCAATACATTTTCAAAAAAAACGCCGGAAACTCCGGCGTTTTTTTGAATAGATATTTGCTGTTATTGCGCTGCATCCGCGTAAACAGATACGCACTTGCGGTCACGCCCCATCGGCTCGTACTTAACCTTGCCGTCAATTTTTGCAAATAAAGTATAATCGCTTCCGCATCCAACATTAGTTCCTGGGTGGATCTTGGTTCCACGTTGGCGAACGAGTATATTACCTGCCAGAACAAATTGTCCATCGGCGCGCTTAGGACCAAGACGCTTGGACTTACTGTCACGACCATTCTTGGTCGAACCCATTCCTTTTTTATGTGCCATAAATAATCATTCCTTTCGTATTTTGGATATGTATAAAACAATCTATAACAAGGATGATTATGTCCTTGCTTTCTTAGCTGCTTTAATGGTGATTGAATTGATTTTAACCTTAGTATAGGGCTGCCTATGCCCCTGCTTCTTGCGATATCCCTTTTTCGGGCGCATTTTATAGACGATTACTTTTTTTGATTTTCCGTTTTTGATAACAGATGCGCTCACAGCAGCTCCATCAACATATGGAGCGCCAATTGTTGTTGCTTCGTCATTCAGGACTGCCAGTACGTTCACAAAGATCAATTCTTCATTAGCTTCCGTGTCGAGCTTTTCGATAAATATCTCGTCGCCCTCTTTGACCCTGTACTGTTTTCCGCCTGTTTCGATAATGGCGTGTGTCAATATTTTCACCTCAAATTAATTAGAGACTCGCTATCATGGGCGGCTGGATAATCCCGCACTTAATAAGCCCATTCAAAGCGGCTTGAATACTCTAGCATCCTATGCTGCAAAAGTCAAGAATTATTTTACTATCTTTATTGTGTCGCGAGCTATAACGAGCTCTTCGTCTGTCGGGATGACCAGAACTTTTGCAATGGAGCCTTCGCCTGTAATATCAACGAATTCGCCCCTGCCCCTAAAACGGTTCTTTGGCTCTTCCATGCAAATTCCGATACCATTAAGATTACTGATGATGCCAAAACGTGCATAAGGAGAATTTTCACCGACGCCGGCTGTAAACACAACTGCATCAACTCCGCCCATAGCGGCAATATATGAGCCTATGAACTTAGCCGCTTGATAGCAGAAAATATCCAATGCCAGTTTGCATTTCTCGTTTACAGGCGCACCTTCGATCTTATGTCCATTTTCTATATCATATCCCGCTGCTGTTTCTACATCGCGGAAATCAGAAGAGAAGCATGAAACGCCGAGGACACCGGATTTTTTATTGAGGATGTCCATGGTTTCCTTTATGCTGATATTGCCTTCTAATGATGAAATTATATCAACGAGTGCAGGATCAACACTGCCGCTGCGCGTACCCATCGGCAGACCTTCAAGGGGAGTTACACCCATAGTAGTGTCAATACTTTTTCCATCCTTGATTGCGGCGAGTGAGACGCCGTTACCAAGATGGCATGTGATGATTTTCGTGCCTTCGGCTTTTCCACCCAGATAATCAATAGCTAGTGCGGAAACATAACGATGTGAAGTACCATGGTAGCCATAGCGGCGGATATCGTTTTCTTCATAGTATTTGTAGGGAATAGGGTATGTAAATGCATAATCAGGAATTGTATGATGGAAGGCAGTGTCGAAAACTGCGACCTGTGGGGTGTTTGGCATAAGTTTTTGGCAGGCGTGAATGCCCATCAAATTTGCAGGATTGTGCAATGGGGCAAGGCGTACGCAGCTCTCGATAGAGTCGATTACTTCTTGGTTGATAAGAACAGATTCGTAAAACTTGCGTCCACCGTTAACAACGCGGTGTCCAACAGCGTGGACTTCATCAAGGCTTTCGATGACACCGTAATCTGTGCTTGTTAGTTTTTCAATGACTACGTTAAGGGCTTCAGCATGAGTGGGCAGCGGAATGCTTTCGTTGAAAACTGGTTTATTATTTGATTCTGGTTTATGTTTCAGATGACCATCAAGTCCTATGCGGTCACACATACCCTTTGCGAGAATGGTTTCTGTGTCCATGTCGAAAAGCTGATATTTAAGAGACGAACTTCCTGCGTTGATAACTAATACGTTCATATACGATACCCCTTGATTAATTTATTATTTTGAACTAGAATCATAATACCTGAGTACAATCATCAGCAATCTATTCTAAATCATTCTGCAATGAATTTCAATGATTTTTTCATATCAGTGTTTGCAAAGACTTTTTCTGGAGGGAAATATGGTAGTTGCCGGGATAATTTGCGAGTATAATCCATTCCATCTGGGGCATTTCGGACATATCGAAAGAACGCGTCTTAAACTTGGACAGGATTGCGCTATTGTTTGCGTTATGAGTGGCAATTTCGTACAACGTGGAGAGCCTGCTATTTTTAACAAACATACAAGAGCGCATGCGGCTGTACTCTGCGGGGCAGATCTTGTTATAGAATTGCCAACGCCTTACGCAATGTCGTCAGCGGAGAGATTTGCAAGGGGGGGCATTTATATTCTTGATAGCTTGGGGGTTTGTGACGTAATATCATTTGGAAGTGAAAACGGAAATGTTGAACCGCTTTTTGAAGCAGCTGAGGCAATCGTTTCGGACGAGGTGAATGTTCAAATAGTTAAGTGGCTCGGAAAGGGATTGCCATATGCCGCTGCTCAGCAGAAGGCTGCTGATTCTGTGTTGGGTGAAGTGTCAGCTGTTTTCAAAACTCCGAATAATCTGCTGGGTATAGAGTATATAAAAGCTATAGTCCACTATAAATCAGAAATGCGTCCGATTACTGTGCCTCGGACAGGTGGGGAACATGATAGCGACACTGGGTTTTCAGCTTCAAGGCTCAGAAGAATGCTGCTAGGTGGACATGAACCATGGGAAAATATGCCGGGATATTCAGTCGATCTGTGCAAGAAAGAGATTGCATATGGACGCGGACCGGTCCATATGCAGAATTTGGAGCTTGCAATGCTATCACGATTAAGAGCGATCAAGGATTTTTCGGCATTATCCGATGCAACAGAAGGTCTAGACAGGAGATTTGCCAGATATGCAGCTTCCGCGCCGACAATAACGCAAATGCTTGATGGCATAAAAACAAAGCGTTATGCAATGTCACGTATAAGAAGGATGCTGATGTGCGCATGTCTTGGAATAGTTTCACAGGACGTAGACGAGCCTCCACCATATATTAAAGTTCTTGCAATGAACCGCGTAGGCATGAAGTTACTCAATCGAGCAAGAAAACAGTCAAGTCTTCCGATAATAACAAAACCGGCGTCCGTACATAAGCTGTCCGGACGCGCAGTGAGTCTTTTTAATAAGGAAGCGGCAGCAACCGATTTTTATGCCCTATCATATAGCGAGGTAAGCAATCGCAAAGGTGGTGGAGAGTATCTACAATCACCTATAATCATAAACGCATAAAACAGGCGGAAAAATACCCGCAAAGACGAGGAGCGCGATTTAATCAGCGTTTACCTAGGAAGTTTGCCGGAATAACCGACACTACCGCAAGCGTGGGTCCTGACGCGGTATTTTTTGCGTGTTTTGACGAGGAGGTATGCTATCGCTATATGCCTTTGGCGCGGATCTGGGAGTTTGGGTATGTCGGGATTCTTGTCGCGATCTTGGACGGATGCTGTGATGTTCGTATTCGTCATTATGTGAGATGCGACGGTCTTCCGCGAGCTTTTGTTTCGCCTGCGCTATCTTAGCAATGCGCTTGCGGCGCATAACATTATACCTGATGACCAATACGAAATAACATAAAACCAAAATTGCCAACCCAAGCATTACATTACGAGCGGTTTGACTTGATGCAAGGTCAATGACCTGTCGCCTGATAAATTCAAAGTTGTGAAGATCGACGTTGGTGCTTGCTATCAACAGCACAGGACCATATTCAACACCGTCACGAACGATTGAAATTTCACCAAGTATAACGCCAGCTTCAATCGGAGCCATGAGTGGATATTCGTCTTCATCGTTAAATAGCGTGATGGTCCTTACAAAGGTTTCGTCCGGAACGTCCCTGTTTAGCAACAATATTATCTCAGATTCAGGGCGGAGGTTCACATAATCAACTCCGGCTCCATGCTCAATCGGCGCTCTGCCAACAAAGTCAGTCAGTGTGAGTATAGTTCGCCACTCAAATTGTGAATAGCCCCACTCGAAAAGTCTTATCGCTTCAGAGAGATTCCTCATATCAAAGCCTGCGTTATTTGGTAACATGATTTCATCTGAACCGAGTATTACGGCAATCAACAGTAGACCGTCGGACTCTGAGAGACCAACAAACGAATGACCGCCTTCAAATGTGATACTTGCCATTCCGGATATATTATTTCCGTAGAAATATCTTCTTACTGCTTGGTTCAGCAGGTGGTTTGACCCTGTAAGATTCCGGGCGTCGGATCTATTTGTTTCCTCTGTAGTATGCCTGAAGACTCCTGAAATTTCCAAAAAGAGTGGATAGGTTATTGCTTCTTTGAAAATGACGAATTGGTCATGAGCAGTTGTGAGCTGATTTTCGTTAAAAACCCCATATGTGTTAGTAAATGTAGTGTTTTCGGCACCAAGTTCGACTGCGCGTTCGTTCATCATAATTATAAAATCGTCAACGCTGCCTGCAATGTGTTCGGCTATCATATTACATGCCTCTGCAGCACCGCCAACGAAGGCGCTGAACATGAGGTCGCGAAGCGACATTATTTCGCCAGGTCTGATGTTAAGAGTTGTTGCTCTTGAAGGAATGCCGACCCATGCACTTTCTGTCATTTCTATACGTTCATCCTCGTGAGCTTCTCCGTTTTCAATCGCGGAGACAGTCAGGAGCAAAGTCATGATTCTTGCAAGGGCGTCAGCAGGGTGCGGAACTTGTGCGCTGTATTCAAACAAAATTTGACCCGAGTAAGCTTCTGCAAGAATTGCGGATTCAGCAACTAGATCATTAAACGGTGTTGATGCATGTGCAGGTAGATATGTAAACAAAAGCATTGCGGGTATCAGAAAAAGAAGTGTCGCAACTCTCTTTACCATGGTAAATCTCCGGATTGTAACTCATATTATTTTGATATGGGAATACTCGATTACAGTATATGCCAATATATCCCAGCTATTATATCATAAAAATATGCCTGCAACAAAGCTTTTTTTCTATAGCATTTTTAATGCAGATGTGGTATAATTGGAAGGGAAAAAAGCTGATTCATCACAAAATGTAGAAAAAGCCCTGCCTTTTTACCCCGAAATCAAAGTTTTCACAGTTTTGAATGGGGGTATGCTTGATGAGGCTTAGAAGATTGGAACTGGCAGTTATAGGAGTTACGCTTGCATTTGCATGTTTCATCGGAGGCTATATGATTGGGCGCAGCCGCAGTGCTGTGAGCATTACGCCCGCAGTAATCCACCAGCATGAAAGACCTGCGGTCGGAGAGGTTGCTCAGCATGTGGTGCCTGCTCTGCCTGCTATACAGGAATATGAACCAACACAGGTTCAGGGTCAGACAGCAAACCAACAGAACACCGCCAATGACGCAGGGATAACACCTGCACCTCCGGTTTCCTCAAGGGATAAGTATGGTAGGATAAACATAAATACAGCATCAAGAGCAGAGTTGATGGATCTTCCCGGTATTGGCAGTACTCTATCCGAGCGCATAGTCGAATATAGAAGGGTAAATGGTTTTTTTTCAAGTATTGAAGAGCTTCGCAATGTTTCAGGAATCGGGGAAAGAAGATTTGAGACTATTATGGACAGGATAACAGTAGGTTGATTCGGAATTTAAAACTGATTGACTGATAAAGATAGAGTCGGATAGGTGCTTAGATGAAGATATTAGTTGTTGACGATGAAAAATTGCTTGTAAAAGGCATAAAGTTCAACCTCGAAAACGAGGGATACCAAGTAGATACTGCGTTTGATGGTCTTGAAGCTGTTGAGCTTGCCAGAGGCGGTGGGTATGATCTCATTATCTTGGATGTTATGATGCCCGAGCTTGACGGACTGGGGGCATGTATGCGCATAAGAGAGTTTTCCACAGTTCCTATAATCATGTTGACTGCCCGAAGCGAAGATATGGACAAAGTAATTGGATTTGAGTGCGGTGCCGACGATTACATAACCAAGCCATTTAACATACTCGAGCTGAAGGCTAGGGTTCGCGCCCTGCGCAGGCGTTCGGCGCTTGTAAGTAATGTTGTTGCTGGGGCAGTTATGACAGTCGGACACATTATGATAGACACAGAAAAGCGAACAGCAAAAAAGAACGAGAATTATGTCGAACTGACAGCGAAAGAGTTTGATGTTTTTGAATTGCTCACAAAGAATCCGGGGAGAGTATATAGCCGGGAGACTCTGTTGAACATAGTATGGGGATATGAGTATCAGGGAGATATAAGGACAGTTGATGTGCATATCAGGCGTCTTCGCGAAAAACTAGAAGAAAACCCCGCCGAGCCTGAGTACATCATGACAAAGTGGGGGGTCGGGTATTATATCAAAGGGTGATGTCAGAAAACTGAGGTTTTTCAGCAGAATTCGCACTAAATTCGCCCTTGCATACTTCCTAGTGGTCGCGGTCGTACTTGCGCTTATGAACACATATTTTTTGATGGCGTCTCGCGATATGATCTATAGGTCGAAGCAGGTATTCGTTGAGGGACAGGCCTTGTTTATTGCGTCGCATATCGAAGAGATATTCGACTCTCTGACCTCTTTGACCACAGAAGAGGAGCGTATGCTGACCGATGTCGTATCTGCGCTTGACATGGGGGGGATTACGTATGTCGTCATCACAGACAATGCAGGCACAATACTGTATGACTCGGCAGGCAGATCTGAACGTCAAGATTTTTCATATGGGCATATAGTAAGAGCCATGGAGGGATTTAATGTATTTTCTTTAGCCTTTTACGATGGTACTTTTTTTAGCAGTGCGTTTATTCCGGTCATAAGCGGTGGCGCTCCGATCGGTGCGGTTTATGTTCATGATGAAGACCAGGAACAGGGCGCGGTTCTGGTTCAAATGCAGAACACTCTTAGAAATATATCAATAGGTGTGGCTATTTTTTCGATACTTGCGGTTGTTTTGATTATCTGGTCATTGATGAGACGTGTGAAGCAAATATTAGAGGGAATCAAATCTGTTCGTGAAGGTGAATATAGTTACATAATTAACATAAGTGGGTATGATGAGCTTGCACTGCTTGGAGATGAGTTTAACAGCTTGACCAACAGACTTCGCGAAACAGAAGAAATCAGGCGGAGGTTCGTTGCGGACGCTTCACACGAACTCAGGACGCCGCTTGCATCAATCAGGCTTTTAAGCGACAGCATTTTACAAAATGAAGATATTGAGCGCGAAACAGTCAAGGAGTTTGTCAGTGACATAGGCATGGAGGCAGAACGCCTTGCAAGAACAACGGGGAAACTTATCTCGCTGACCAGATTGGATAGCCGAATCCCGGATGAATATATCCGTGTTGATATGAAAGATGCTGTCGAAGCGACATTGAGGATGCTGCGACCGCTCGCTGAAAACCGCAGATTGACATTAAGCTCAGCGCTTGAGGATGGCTGTTATGTATTTGCCACGGACGATGCAGTTCATCAGGTGATTTTCAATCTTGTAGAAAATGCGATAAAATATAATAAGCCCGACGGAAGCGTTGAAGTCAGGCTTAATATAGAAGATGATTCGGTCGTGTTGACTGTTGATGACAGGGGCGTAGGTATCCCGGATGAGGATTTGCCTCATATATTCGACCGATTTTATCGTGTTGACAAGGCACGCTCACGAGAAGCGGGAGGAAGTGGTCTGGGGCTGTCTATTGTGCAGGCTGCGGTCGATGAACTCAAAGGTAAAGTCACTGCTGTAAACCGCAGTGATGGAGGCGTTAGGATGCAGGTTCGTTTTTCTTTACACAATGGTGATTAAGAAACAAGAATTTGTTCGCCCACCACATGTACCTTGAGCATGTTGGTTGTGCCTGAACTGCCGACAGGGACCCCGGCCGTAAGTACCACTACATCACCGGTTTTTATAAGTCCTGTTTTCTGTGCAGTTTCGACAGCGTGGTTGAACATAGTTGTAGTGTCTGCCTCCTTTTCAGTCAAAAGGGGAACAACACCCCACACAAGCTTTAGCTGTCTCTGTACTACCGGATCGGGAGTGCATGCTATTATCGGGCATTCCGGACGGAATTTTGCTACGTTGCGCGCGGTATCCCCGGACATTGAAACTGTGAGAATTGCCGCAATTCTTAGGTCATGCGCAGTCGTGACAGTTGCATGGGAGATAGCGTTAGTCACAGAGGTTTCTGTCCTGTAGTCGGCGTCCTTGACTCGATGCCTATAATCGATGTCTCTTTCAATTCGCTCAGCAATTCTTGCCATCGTAATGATAGATTCTATCGGGTATCTTCCGGCTGCGGTTTCACCGGAGAGCATTAGGGCGCTTGTGCCGTCATAAACGGCGTTTGCAACATCTGCTGCTTCTGCTCGTGTTGGTCGTGAATTAACCACCATTGATTCAAGCATCTGCGTTGCGGTTATCACCGGCTTACCCTGACTCACTGCTTTTTTGATAAGTACTTTCTGGAGGATTGGAACTTCTTCAAAAGCAAGTTCTACACCCATGTCGCCCCTTGCAACCATCAATCCGTCAGAAACCGACAGGATCGAGTCGATGTTCTTTACGCCACTGGCGTTCTCTATCTTTGCAATGATTCTGATGTTATTATTGCTGTCAAGACGGTGAAGTTCCTCACGAATCTCCTGTATATCTTCAGCAGAGCGGACAAATGAAGCAGCTATAAAATCAAATCCGTTTTCAACGAAAAAGCGTAAATCGGAGCGATCCTTGGCACTGATATAGGGGAAGTCCAAATTAACATTTGGCACATTAACGCCTTTCCTGTTTGATACAGGACCGCCGATAACGACTCTGGTGTTGATGTTTTTGCCGGAAATTGACTCAACACGCAGCTCAACCAGTCCGTCGTCAATGAGGATTGTGGCTCCGGGGGAAATCTCTCTGGAAAGATCGGCATAAGAAATACTTGCGATCGTATCATCGCCTTCAACAGATTCTGATGTTAAGGTGAATAAGTTGCCTGCTACAAGTTCGACCTTCCCCTCCTTAAAAACATCCAGTCTGATTTCCGGTCCCTTAGTGTCGGCGAGCAAAGCGATGATTGCTCCATTTTCTTTGCAAGCTATGCGCATTTGTTCGATCCTTTTTCTATGCTCTTCATGAGTGCCATGTGAAAAGTTGAAACGCGCAACATCAAGACCGGCCGCGATCATGCCGCGCAAAACATCCGGATTGTCCGTTGCCGGTCCGAGGGTTGCTACTATTTTAGTTTTTCTCATCTATATGCTCCTTGTGTTAAGGTTATTAAAGAGGGTGATGTTTTTGTTTTCAATAGACGAAGTAAATGATATGTTGGATGAGATAGCGTCCGAGCTTCCACCCGAGGTTTTTGGAGAGCTCAATGGCGGTGTAAGTTTGTTGCCTGATGTGCGCATCAGCGACTCTGATCCTGATGGGGGATTATACACACTCGGAGAATACCGCCGGGATCAGATGGGTCGGTATATTGTTTTATACTACGGTTCGATCTGTGCGGTTCAAAGGGGAGACTCACGAGAACAAATGCGCGACAGGCTGAGGGATGTTCTCACGCATGAGTTGACGCATCATTTAGAATCGATGGCGGGCGAGCGTGATTTGGAAATCGAAGATGAAATTGAGCTTGATAATTATCTACGAAGAAAGTAGCGGTAGGTGTTGTGCACGAACACATGGCACATCATCGCACATAGCTTGCCCTCGCAATTTGATTTATGCGTTGTCTACCTTATACATATGTTCTGCCAAATCCAGTACCTTGTTTGAATATGCCCACTCATTGTCATACCAAGCAACAACTTTGACAAATGTGTCGGTAAGCTGGATACCGGCTTTAGAGTCAAATATGCAGGTGTGGGGATCACCGTTGAAATCAGAGGAAACAACGGCTTCATCGGTATAAGCCAATATTCCCTTGAGTTCGTTTTCTGATGCGCGCTTCATTTCGGCGCAGATTTCATCATATTTTGCGGGCTTTTCAAGATTGACAGTAAGATCAACGACTGAAACATTTATTGTCGGAACACGCATTGACATTCCGGTGAGCTTACCATTAAGGGAAGGGATGACTTTGCCGACGGCAGCAGCGGCGCCTGTCGATGATGGGATAATGTTTGCCGAAGCTGCTCTTCCACCTCGCCAGTCTTTCTTTGATATACCGTCTACAGTTTTCTGTGTGGCTGTGATTGCATGGACAGTAGTCATAAGTCCGGTAACAATGCCCCATTTATCATTGAGAACTTTAGCCAGCGGAGCAAGGCAGTTTGTGGTGCAGGAGGCATTGGAGGTTATATTCTGTGAGCCGTCATACTTGTCTTCGTTTACACCCATTACAAACATAGGTACATCTGACGATGGTGAGGTCAGAATGACTTTTTTGATTCCGGTTTTCAGATGAGCAGATGCTCTGTCCATGGTTGTAAAGGCTCCGGTGCCGTCAACCAAGTACTCTGCGCCGCAGTCTTTCCATGGGATTGTTTCTGGGTTCATTTCTGAATAAATTTTGATAGGTTTGTCATCAACTATCAGACAATCTTCATTATGTGAAATATCGTGGTTGAATCTGCCGTGGATCGAATCATACTTGAGCATATATGCAATATAGTCTGGCTCCATTAAGTCGTTGATTGCTACAACTTCAATACCGCGTTCAACAGCTGCTCTGAAAACAAGTCTGCCGATCCTGCCAAATCCTGTGATCCCGATTTTTAAACTCATATTAATGCCTCCATAAAGTAGTTCATGAAATTAACTTTTTAACTGATGGAACAATTATAATCGTATATCGTCTAAAAATCAAGGAAGCAATGGGATTGTTTCCTAAAAAGCCTAAAGAGGGTTACTGTCGCCATAGATGTGAGAGCGCTTGCGCTCAAAGCCTGTATTTTTAAGGATGGTCATAAATATGAAAATTGACAAATGCGTGTTTGGGCAGACAAAAGAGGGGATGATTGTTGACTGCTATACATTGACTGACAATGGATACCTCATGGAAGTCTTAACATACGGAGGTGCAATACGCAGTTTGGTTATCCCAACATCTGCGGGTGCAGTAGATGTTGCATTGGGTTTTGACGATGTTGCTACGTATGAATCGCACAGCTTCTATTTTGGAGCGATCATTGGCAGGGTTGCAAATCGCATTGGAGACGCGTGTTTTGAAATTAATGGCAAGGAATATCAACTGGACGCAAATGAAGGCACTAATTGCTTGCACGGAGGCTTTGTCGGTTATGACAAGATGGTATGGCAAGCGCGAACCGAAGTTGATGGTCTGGTTATGACACTCAAAGACTACAACAATAAATGCGGTTTTCCGGGCAAACTTGATTTGGAAGTGAAGTATAGCCTTAAAGATGGCGCTGTGTCGATTGATTACCTTGCAAGTTGTGATGAGGACACGCCGATAAACCTGACAAACCACTGCTATTTTAATCTTGGTGGGCATGATTCCGGTAGCATTGAAGGGCATAGAATTCAGATTGTTGCAGATTATATAACCCCGGTTGATGAGAAGCTTGCACCTACCGGGGCGCTGCTGAGTGTAAGCGCTACACCTTTTGATATGAGAAAGTCGAGGATTATCGGTGACGATATAAACAGCGAAGATCTGCAACTATTACTTGGCAGTGGTTATGATCATAACTTTGTGCTTTCTGATGAGTCATGGCGTGAGTTATCACTTGTTGCCTTGCTGGAGTTTGGTGGAATAAAAATGCAATGTCTTACCACCATGCCGGGGATTCAACTCTATTGTGGCAATTTTATCACTGATACGAAAGGGAAAAATGGAGCAATATACAAAAAACGTTCCGGTCTCTGTCTTGAAACGCAAAACTGGCCGGACGCCGTTAATAAGCCGGGTTTTCCCAACATGATTTTGTCTAAAGGTGAGCAGTACCGTCATAGTACAATATATAAATTTGTTACCGGTGTTGTAAACTGTAGAAGACTTATTAATCAGGTATAATGTCACTCCTGATTAAACGTCAGCTACAGTTTATTTAATTTTGGAAGGAGCACAACACCGTTTGTCTCTGCAAAGAGGCTTACGTCAAGCAAAAACTAAAAATATTGAGAGTTTGGCGTTTGTTTCCTTTGCTTTGCAAGCATTTGCATATCTCAATATTTTTCGTGATTTAGGAATCAGGGGAGTGCCCCAAGTTGACTCGCTCTGCTGATGGAAAACAAATCTTGAATTGTTCCACTTCATTTTCTAATAATAGCCGAATGCATCTTAATGATTTTCGCGCACGGGAACACGCAACGTAGATTAGCTTCTGCGAATTCTCATGTTTTTCCTTTTTGGTGTTTTCAGCATACAAAAGCGAAAAATCATACTCATTCCAATAGAATTCTTCCATAACGACAATGACCGAATCGATGCTGGAACCCTTTGTTTTATGCATAGTCACATAGTTGGAATCCTCATTCAGATAACGAGTATAAATAATCGCATCCACAAACTTAACTGACTGTGAAAACAAGATATTGATGAATTCCTCTTTTTTATAGCGGTATTTATAATGGTCGAATTCTTCTTCTGATGCGATTTCAAAAGAATCTTTGATTCTAGTAAATGTATTCAAGCCATTTGTATAGAGCTCTTTGAATTTTTGATATTTTTCATCTGAGGCTAAATCACGTAAATATTGCGTATTTGCATTCAGAGTGTTCTGGCAAGTCTCTGTAATCTTTATTAGCTTGTTTTCAACGGCATATTGAAAAGCCTCATATAATGAAATGTTTTTATCGCTCAAGAGTTTTTCAATCACATTTTGGAGCGTTACTTTATCCTGTTGAGAGCGTATGACATAGCCGCTAGATTGAATAATTTTGATAAGTGGATTATAATTCTTTTCCTTATATAAATTACATATTTCGCAAATGTCAGATATTTGTATCCGCTTCAAATAATTATCCATTCTATCGCTTACTTCAACGTACCTATCATCAAAAACCTTGTAAAGCTGTTTGAATCCTTCTTTTTCGGCAATAGACTTGTTTGTCAGCATCAGAATTTTGGGGTTTACACAACCTTTTATAGCTTCATTTATCAATCGATCAACCAGCTCTGAATGCTTTTGCTTCTCTTCAAACGAACTAAATCCATTTGGTCGCTGGTCACATAAAGCATAAAGAACTCTAACATCACCATGTCTATCTGCTTCGGTTTGGAGTTCACCGGTAGAATTCTTTGCTAATGCAACCTCCTGCTTAATGCCGTCAAGTCGTAATGGGTTTATGAGATCAATAATTTCATATGAGCATCTATAATTATCTGCCTTTGGAATTAGCGTCAAGTCGCCGATGTCAATGTATGTTTTAACGTTTCCGATTCCATCACTGTAAATGGCCTGCATCGCATCACCAAATAAGCAAAGTGTCAACCGCTTATTTCCATCACTTTGCGTTGTCAATGCCAACAAATCTTGGATTACGTCCAAATTCGTGTCTTGATATTCGTCAATAAATATATAGTCATACTTGTCCTTGATTATTTTTCCTAGAACTGGATAGGTCTCAAATAACAAATGGGCAATGATAAGCAGACCATCATGCCCATACGTCAAATCTCTTAAGCTGTCGAATTTGGTTTCATTGTAATTGATTTTAGCATGATCACCTTCATTGACTATATTCGTGATAATTTCGTTTAGGCTATCGATTTGTTTGTTTAATGTATCATTGTACAAAGATGGATTGCCATCATATTCTCTTTTGCCTGTAACCTTGCCACAGGTTTCATCCTTTACTGAATATAGCTTACTTGCATATTTACTGTAGACTTTTTTATAACGCTCATGCTCAGCCTTTTTATACTCCGATTCATTTTCATCCATGCCCATTTCAAGTCGTTCCATCTTGGGAACTGTATATAGAGCAGGAATAACATGTTTAATATTTTTTTTGTAGTCTTTAATAAGGCTGTGCAAAAAGGCATGAATTGTGCTCACGGGATACTTTTCGCCAATTCGCTCTTTGATTTCATTGACGGCGTTATTCGTATGGGTTATGCATACCACACGAGCTGATGGGTTGTTTTCAGATAGGTATAGAAGCAAGTCCTTGAGTGATTCGGTTTTTCCACTGCCAGCACCCCCTTGTAACACAAAGCTCACTTGTTTGAGTATGCAGTCTTGGCATGTCTCTAAGGGATTTATTGTTTTTGTATCCACTCTAATCCCTCCCAGATATATGATGGTATATTCCAGTTCTTGTTATCAACATGCGCCATGAATAGAATTGACGAAGCAAAATCAGATTTTTTATCTATTACTTGTTGGGTTAAATCATACATATCATTATTACTGCCAAATTCATTAATTTTCATCAGCCCGTTGATATTCTCACAATCTGTTTTTATATTATCAAAATTTATATTGATAAACGCGTCTTCAAAACTACGTGGATGATAGCTCTTTTCCGGTTTTTGATATGCAATATAAATATACTCGTTTGAACAAGTCAATTTGTTTGCAATTAACTCTTGCATCCATGACTTAAATGCACTCTTATCTGTTATACTGGGAGCCTCTAGGTAATATTTTATTGTCTCATTGCTAGTATTATCGGGAGAATTTCCAACGGGACATGCGGTATAACGAGATGTTGTGGGATTAAATTTGGTTGTGTCTATATCAGTAATAATAGTTGTGGGGATTCTTAAGAATTCGAGAAAATGCCTAAACGCCTTTGCATTAGCGCCTACTTGAAGAAATGAAACATTTTGTGAAGCAATGGGAATATATTTAAGTTTTTCATCTGGATATTTTTTAATGCGTTCTTTATCCGCGGCAATTCCTGTGGAATCATATTTTGATATAAAATACGGCATAAGCATATTTTCGGACACGCCTTCGATAAATATTGCTTTATCTGCAAAGAAAAGCTCCGCTGATTCTATAGTGAGGTATTGTTTAAGAAATTGAAATTCTTTTTGCTCATCTTTATATTTAACACTTAAGTCATGATAAAAGTTCTTTATATCTATACTTGTGTGTCCGCAAGCATCTTTCCCAATTAACATATATCGAATGTTTTCAAAAGGATGATTGGCTACGATATGTGGTGAATGCGTTGTAATGATAGTCTGAACGCCCGGCAAACCGTTTATTATTTCGCTGATTTTCCGTGCAAATATGTATTGAAGTTGTGGATGCGTATGCGCTTCAGGCTCTTCGATGAAAAGCAGTTTAATGTCTTTGTTGTTCGCTATGAAAGTAGTTCTTTTGATTTCCATATTAAGGAGCAAATATAGTATGTTCATGTGGCCTAAGCCATTTAGGTACTCAGGAAGTTGTTCCGCATCATTACCATAGATTACTTCTGATGAGTCATTCATTATTTCATGCGCCTTAAGATTGGATACGATCTTAAGGCCATCTAATCCCAAAAAATCTTTTGCATTTTGGAGAAAATCAGTGAAAAATTCATCGTAGTTCTCATCTAACTTAACATCCATATCCTCTATCAACTTATTTATTGCTTCAAATTTATCGGGAGTATTGATGTTTGAGTTGTTAAAAAAACTAGTGGTCAATCCAGACAGAACTTTTGTGCCTGACTTTTCTTCAGAACTTGATACGCTTCGTTTAGCATGTATTATTTCAAAATCAATAATATTTCTTACATCCTTCAAGTCTTTTTTTATTAGCCGATGTCTGTTTTGTGGCAAAAAATCATCAGGAGTGTCAAAAGTGTATACACTTCTTTCCAAGTAATTTCCGAGATATTTCCTAATGAATTTTTCTTTTGACATATCCTTTGCAAGTTCAATAGCTTCGAGCAATTTCTCTTTTTTTACGCAACATTCAAACAATAAGTTGACATCGCGGCGTGTTGGGTCTAAATCCATGATAAATTCAGATAAATGGCAGAGGTCATCTTTATCTTCGTATTCAATATTTAAGATAAGTTGAATAGAAAAATCGGTTTCAAGTGAGCTTTTGTCAATATTAAGAAGCGATTGTCTCTTACAAAGCGAAAAGTCATTGAAGTCAAACGCCATACCCTTCATAAATTTTTCAAACAGCACGAGAAAGGAAGTCTTTCCACTGTTGTTACGCCCAATCATCAAACAAAGATTATCTTTGAAATCAAGTGTGGATTGAGACAGTATTCTAAAATTTCTCACGTGAACTTTGTTAACATACATGACTTATACCTCGCTTCTCAACATAACATTGATTGTTTCTTATGCAATACCGAAACGCCTTACAAAAACATCGCCATATAAAGCGGCAGACTGTCAAAAGCGTCTGTTCCCCCAACATTTTTAGTTGACAGCTTGATACCGTGACGAACGCCGTATTTAGCGAAAACCGCGTCCATAGATTTTGATTTTGTGTTATCCGCAGATTTGACCTCCACCGCTGTCGCCATTTTGTTCCTGCGGATGAAGAAGTCAATTTCCAGTTTGCCGTTCTGTTCAAAGTAGTATAGCTTTTTGCCCGACTTGCCGAAGATGTCTGCTATTATGTTTTCGTAAATCGCTCCTTTGTATATGCCGAGATTGCCGTCAATCACATCTTCCTGTGAACCGTCCTCCAGCATCGCCATCAGCAGCCCGGTATCACACATATACACCTTGAAGGTGTCGCTCTTGGCATTGCCTTCAAGGGGCAGTTCGGGAATGGAGAGGTTGTAGCAGAAGTTTATAACCCCCGCGTCGTACAGCCACATCAGGCTACCGCCGAACTTTCGCGCCGTTCCCCCGCGCTCAACAATGCTGTACTGAAACTTTTTATAGTCCTTTGACAGATGCTTGGGTATGGAAAGAAAACACGCCCTTGCCTTTGCCTTTTCCGAGTCTTTGGCATACTTGGCTATGTCGTCCTCATAATCGGCTATGATACCTCTTTGAATTTTCAATACGTTGGCGAAATTGTGTGTAGTTACAAACTCATCTACCACGCGGGGCATACCGCCGACCACAATGTATTCCTTAAAGAGTTCCATCATGCGTTCGTGCATGGCAGCCGGTACGGTTTTCTTTTTATCGAAGTATTCCCGAATATCGGCAACAGACGCAGGAGTCACGCCGTTAGCCCAAAGGTATTCCTCGAAGTCAAGAGAGTACATTTCCAAATGCTCGACATATCCAACGGGATATGAGGGTACTTCCTTGTAGTTGATACCGAGCAGAGAACCGGATGCGATTACGTCAAATCGACCATCTTGTGTTAAAAACTTCAACGCGGTACGGGCGCGTGGGCATTCCTGTATTTCGTCAAGAAAAAGCAGCGTTTCGCCGGGGATAAGCTCCGCTCCGGGAACGCGCAGTGATATTTGTTTGATAAGGGTTTCGGTGTCCAAATCCCCGCCAAAGATAGTTGCGTATGCCGGGTTCTGGACAAAGTTTATTGTCGTGTAATGCTTGTAGTTTTCACGGGCGAACAGTTCGATGATAAAGGTCTTTCCGACCTGCCTCGCGCCTTTCACTACCAAGCACCGCTTATCCTCACGGGATTTCCACCGCATAAGGTCGTCATATATTTTTCGTTTGAGCATAAAGAAACCTCGCTTTCCACTGTACCGTTGATTATACAGCGGATTTCAAGTCTTGTCAAGAAAAATGCAGTTTTCACCCACGAATATAATTACATTATTGCATGTATTACCCACGAATATAATTGACGTTATGCAGATTTATTCTTACATGACGAACTTCATGTGTACCACATTTTGCCGTCGGTGTGTAGCAGTCAAGTAAAGTAGACATATTTTATTATTAATTTTTTAGAAAGTAGACATTACGGCAGTAATAAACATTTTAATCGTATTATTCGTAGACACAGTGGATAAAAAGTTACATTTTAGCGTTAAAAGGTGGACAGACCCACAGGGTACAAAAAATAACTTTGTCTCAACATCACCTCTTTTTCACGCCGCCCTACTTTCCCCCGACCGGCTTCGCCGGTCCCGCCACGCCAGATGCCGGAAAGTTCGGCGGCTGTGTGGTGCGATCGACCGTGCTTTTTACCGGCAAGTTTCCCCTGCGGGGGCTGTTGTTGAAAGTGGATGATGCGACTCGCATAAACGTCATTGTGCGGCTGCGGCCGCTTGCAGATGGATGACCGTTCCATCTTTGAGATAGATAAGCCCGAGTATGAAAAGTAATGCCAGTAGCGATAACAGCTTGTAGGGAATGATATCGCCGGGCATAACAGCATGAGTTGTTTTGCATGACAGGCATTTAATACGTTTGAC